>Ga0307441_1000214_pt1 | contig 22559 bp, 17 predicted proteins | sample SalMarWE160420MG_FD_202149 | JGI IMG/M metagenome (GOLD analysis project Ga0307441, IMG submission 202149) | Salt marsh sediment microbial communities from the Plum Island Ecosystem LTER, Massachusetts, United States - WE1604-20 | ecosystem: Environmental > Aquatic > Marine > Intertidal zone >... | reverse complement strand
ATAGAAGGCATGCTCGTGACCCAGGACAGGAAGATCGTGTTTGCCAACAAGGCGGTGTGTGATTTTCTGGGGCTTTCCCCGAAAGAGGTAATGGCATCTCCTGACCCTTTTGATTTTATCCATTCCGCCGACAGGGAGCTTGCCCTTGAAAATCATACAAAAAGGCTTCGGGATGAGGATGCCCTTCTCCGGTACAGCATCAGGGTTGTCAACCCGAAGGGAGAGTTGCGGTGGGTTGAGGCGAGCGGGCTCAAAATAGAGTGGGAAGGAGGCCCGGCAATCCTCAATTTTTACAGTGACATAACAGGACGAAAGCGGGCGGAAGAGGAACGGGAGAGACTCCAGGCCCAGCTTGAACATATCCAGCGGATGGAAACTATCGGGATCCTCGCAGGGGGGATTGCCCATGACTTTAATAATCTCCTTATGGCGATCCAGGGAAATGTTTCCCTGGGATTATTGGACACCAATGCCGACAGTCCGGTCCATCAACGGTTGGAGAATATAGAGGCACAGGTGCGCCAGGGATCCGAGCTCACAAAACAGCTCCTGGGTTTTTCCCGGCGCAGGAAGTACGAGGTTCGGCCAACGGACCTCAGTGAGGTCATATCGGTCGAGAATCGTATGCTGGGGCGGACGAAAAAGGATGTAAAGATTAGAGAGGAATATGATGAAGGCCTCTGGGCGGCCGACGTTGACCGGGGACAAATCGAACAGGTGCTCCTGAACCTGTATGTGAATGCCTGGCAGGCGATGCCCAACGGCGGAGAATTATCTGTGCAGACCACGAATACTGTTGTGAACGATCGTGACGCCAGGATGCACCAGGTTGAACCAGGTAGATACGTCCAAGTGGCAGTGGCGGACAACGGAGAGGGCATGTCTAACGAAGTCAGGCTCCGGGTTTTTGAGCCGTTTTTTACCACCCGGGAACGCGGCAGGGGGACGGGTCTCGGGCTGGCAACCGTCTACGGCATCATCAAGAATCATGGAGGATTCGTCACCGTCAAGAGCAATAAGGGAAAGGGCTCGACCTTCAATATTTATTTGCCTGCCTCCAGGCACGCTTTGACTAAGGAACAGCCTTGTGGAGAGGAGGTGGAAAAAGGCACGGAAACGGTCCTGCTGGTGGAAGATGAGGCCGCTGTCCTGGAAGTGAACAAGAAGATGCTCCAGAGGCTGGGATACCGAGTGCTGGCGGCAGCGAGCGGTGAGAAGGCCATGGAACTCTATAAAGACAATGAAGATGAGATAGATATCGTGGTGCTTGACTTGATCATGCCGGGCATGGATGGAAACGTGGTGTTCAAGAGAATACGGGAAATAAACCCGCAAGAGAAGATTCTGGTGGCGAGCGGGTACGGGATGGACAACTATGCAGACGGCTCCACAAACACCGTCTATACCGGGATGCTCCAGAAGCCCTTCAGCATCAAGACCCTTTCCAGAAAGATGCGGGGGATTCTTGATGGAAGAATGGGTTAGGTTTGGGCTCTTCTTTTTTCTTCAGTGCGTATTTCCCTTCTCAAGAGCTTGCCCACCTTTGATTTGGGCAACATGTCCCGGAACTCTATGTATTGGGGAACCTTGTATGATGCGAGCCGCTCCCTGCACCACTTGATCAGATCATACCCGGTGATCCCCTTCACGTCTTCCTTGAGCACAACCACCGCCTTGATTCTTTCTCCCACCTTTGGATCAGGTACCCCGATGGCACAGGCACCAACCACGGCGTGGTGCTCCTGGAGTATCGATTCTATCTCCGAAGAGGAAACCCGGTATCCCTTGTGTTTGATGGTGTCCACCGTCCGATCCACAAAATAGAGATACCCCTGTTCGTCCAGGGAAACCACATCAGCGGTGCGGTACCAGGTGAGTCCTTCCATTTCCACGAATGAAGCGGCGGTTTCTTCCGGCTTGTTCCAATATTTCCGCACCATCTTTTCCGAATGGACAAGGAGCTCTCCGGGTTTTCCCGGGGGCACGGGCTTGAGCGTGGCGGGGTCCACCACCATGATTTTTTTGCTGGGGACAACCTTCCCGATGCTTTTCAAAGGGTTGTCAATCCCGGTGGGACACATGGCCACTCCCCCGCAGGTCTCCGTGGCACCGTAGCCCTGGTAGATGGGTTTGTTAAATGTTCTGCGCCAACGCTGGTTGATCTCAACGGGCAGAACATCACCGCCGTTGAAACAGTATTGAAGGGAACTGAGATCATATAGATCGATGCGGTCGTGTTCAAGGATCATGCGGTAGAGGGTTGGGACCCCGATGAGGGTCCTCGCCTTGAATCGCTGAATGGAATCGAATACTCCATCCAGGTTGACCTTGGGCATGAGAATAAGGGTACCACCGACCAGGAGTATAGCAAGGCCGCACGTCTGTCCCAGGATATGAAAAAGGGGCGCTGACCCGACGATGACGTTCTTGGCGGGTGAAACGAGATTCTTGCTAATAGTGATCTGTTCCAAGGCGGACTCAAGGTACAGACCATGGGATATGGGGACCCCTTTCGGGAACTTGGTTGTCCCTCCTGTGTAAAGGATCTCGGCCATTTTCTCAGGATCATTCCCTTCCGGGAGGCCGGAATGCTTTCGAGACTCTCTGACCATTCGCCTGAAAGAGAGTGTGCGAGGATTCTTGGCTATTTTTCCCTTGGGTACCCGGTCGAATGCCCAGCCGAACAGCCGTTTCCACCATGGCAGAAGATCGGCAAGACGGGTAACAATGATATTCCTGAAATCCACCTGGTCGAGCACTTCCTGTACATATCCATAATTGGTGTCGGCACAGATGATGTAGGATGCTTCACTGTCCCGGGCGATATAGCGGAGATCATAAACCGTATAGATTGGCGTAATGGGGACAGCCTCGGCTCCCGCCCGCTGGATTCCCAACCAGGCTATGACCCACTGGATGCTGTTAGGAATGTAGAGGATGACCTTTTCCCCCTCCTCGACACCGAGTTCGGACAGGGAGGAGGCAAAGTTCTCCACGAGTCCGAAGAGCTTCTTGTAGGTGTAGCGGGTACCCAGGTAGATAACCGCAGTTTTCTTTGAATATTTTTGAGCGGCTTTTTTAAATGCCGTGAAGATATTGGTAGGTTCCATGTCCAATTTTCCAGCTTATACCCCGAAATAGGCTGCCTTGACTTCCGGATTGTTCATCAATTCTTCTCCGGTCCCGCTCAAGGATAACATGCCGTTTTCTATGATATATCCATGATCAATCATAGGCAAAACAGGCCTGGCGAATTGTTCGCTCAGGACGATGGTAATATCGGATTCCGACCGGAGCCCCCTGACGGCATCCACGAGCATGCCCTGCATCATGGGGCTGAGACCGAGAAGCGGTTCATCTAGCAGCAGCAGGATGGGGCAGGCCATGAGGGCCATAGCGATGGCCAGCATCTGCTGTTCTCCACCACTCAGGAATCCCGCTTTCCTTGACCTGAGGGAGACCAGGGCTGGAAAGAGCTGAAACACGTAGCCCGTTGTCTCCCGGACCTGGGCCTTTTTCTTGAGATAGCCGGCAATCCGGAGGTTCTCCAGGATGCTGCTCTCGGGAAAAATCGGGTGTCGTTCCCTGCAAAGGACAATGCCTCTCTTTACTCGTTCGCTGGGGTGGACCTCGGTAATATCCTCGTCCTGAAAGAGGACTTTACCGTAGATGGTTATGCGTTCACCACCTTTCCTCTTTTCCTTCAGGCGCATGTCCAGGATGAGGCCTGAGAGAGTGTTCATCAGGGTGGTTTTTCCGGCACTGTTGGAACCGATAACTCCCACGATCTGGCCCTTGTCCACGGACATGCTGAAATCATTGACCGCGAGGGCGTTTTCAAAGAAGACCATGAGGTTTTCAACTGAGAGCATATTTTTCCTGCACTTTTCTGATTGATAAAGATTTCAAGCGCTTCCCTGCCTCGATCTATCAGAACCTTTCGGTCAGGTCTCACTTCCCAGGTAGGCTTTCTTAACCGGCTCACTCTCCATCACCTCGTCTGAAGGCCCTTCTGCGATCTTTTCTCCGTAATTGAGGACCATGATTCGATCCGCAATGCGAAAAAGCTCCTTCAGGCGATGCTCTATCATGACGATCGTCTTGCCCTGGAACCGCAGTTTTTCTATGATGGGGACGATGCTGGCCACCTCCGCAAGGCTGAGCCCTGAAAAGAGTTCATCCAGGATAAGCAGGTCAGGTCGCAGGGCCATGCTTTTTGCCAGTTCAAGCCGCTTCAAATATCCCTGGGGCAGGGAACTGGCCACCTTATAGGAGACATAAGAGTCTCGTTCAAATCCCACCTCTTCAAGAAGGTCCAAGGCCACCGAATCCCTTTCACCATATTTTCCCCCGGCCATGGCCTTTACCCTGGGAGAATAGAGAGGAACCACCAGATTCTTGTAGGCAGGGAGCTGGTAAAAGGGTCTGACCATCTGAAACGTCCTGGCTATGCCAAGGCCGACTATCTTGTAAGGCGCCAAGCGCGTTATATCCCTCCCACGGTAGTTCACCCGGCCCGTGCCCGGTTTCAGGAACCCCGTGATGAGGTTCACCAGGGTCGTCTTGCCGGAACCGTTTGGCCCGATGATCCCGAGCAGTTCACCTTGCCTCAGTTCGAAGGTCACCCCGCTGACGGCCCTGACCCCTCCGAAAGATTTGGAAAGGCCGGAAACCGCGAGAAGGATCGATGTCTTCTCTATTCTATTTCTACCCATCGTTCGAATTGATGATACTTCCTTTGCATATAGTGAAAGATCCCCTCCGGCAGCGCCACCACAAAGACCACCAGGAAAAGGCCGTAAAAAACAATCCGCAATGCACCCAGGGCCCTAAGTATCTCCGAGAGAGGGACCAGGATAAATGCCCCCACCAGCGGTCCCGCAAAGGATCCTGTCCCTCCCACGACCGCGGCGGCTATGGGCATGATGGAGTAGTCGAGGGCGAATCCCGGCATGCCGGCGAACATGTCGTAATGGGTCCCAAATGCCCCGGCAAACGACCCCACCGCGGCGGCAAGGAACAATACCTGGGCCTTATGCCAGTGGATATTGATACCTGCACTCATGACTGAACGGTCATTATCGTTAATGGCCCTGATAACCAACCCGTAGTCAGAAGCCATGATCCTTCGAAACCCGAACAGGACCGCAAGGAGGACCACCTGGATGAGATAGTATGCGACCCACTTGTTGGGGAAAGGGCTCAGGCCCGTCAGTCCTTCAGTCCCTCCCAGGATCCTCGTGGCCTCCACGAGTCTCGAAAACATGAGGGGAAGTACCAGGGTCACCATGGCGAAATAGATACCCCTGAGCCTGGAAACCGGCAGGAGCACGATAGTGGAGAGCAGCCCACCCAGGATGGTGGCAAGAGGGATCGTGAAAAGCACAGAAATCCCGAAGTAGTGATTCAGGCTTCCGGCCACGTACGAACCGATTCCGTAAAACAGCGATTGTCCGAGTGACAGAAGCCCCACGGAGACCAGCATATCCCAGCTCAGGGCCAAGAGTGCGTACACGGCCGTGGAGATGAAAATTTCCTGCCAGTAGGGCGTGAGGAACGGACCCAATCCCAAGAGACCGATTACCGGGATGGCCCTTGGCAGCAAAAGATAGAGCATCTCCCTCGGGGAAGAGAGCGCAAAGATGTCTTCAGAACGCGCCTTTATTCCCCGATCCACCCTTTCCTTCCGCTTTGGCATGGGATCAGATCAAATCCTTTCTTCCAATTCTTTCTGTTTTCCAAAAAGGCCGGAAGGCTTTACCGCAAGGATGATGGCAATGGCGGCCAGACTCACCAGCATCATCCAGTGAGGTTCCAGGTAATTGGCCGTAAAGGTCTGAGCATAACCGATGAGCACACTGGCAACCAGGACCCCGACCGTACTGCCCAGTCCTCCCACAATGCAGACTGCGAGGGCATTGATGAGGACCTCGTAGCCTCCTTCCACTGCTATGGTTCCGAGAGGGAGAATTACGATGGCCGCAACCGCTGCCAGGGCGGAGCCAAAGGCCATACTGAAGGCCCCGATGCGGTCCGACTCGATGCCGAAGGTCAGGGCGGTCCTTTCATCCTGGGCAATGGCCCGGAATGCAAGCCCCATCTTGGTGTGGTGGGTGAAGAAATAGAGGAATCCAGTGAGCGCCACGGCGATGAGGGCGATAAAGATGCGCTGGTAGTCCACCCAGACTTCTCCAATGGGGAAACTCCCGTCCAAAAAAACCGGCAGGGTATACCGGAATCCCACAAAATCAAAATAACGGAAAAGCTCCATTATTGCCAGACCGAGCCCGAACGTTGCCATCACTTCGGAAAGGGGCATGCCCTTCACCCGCAAGATGATCGTGTAATACATGGCCATCCCCACGAGGGCCGCGGCGAACACAGAAGCGGCAATACAGAGGAGATAATTGAGTCCCAGGGAATGGAGAAAAATCCAGGTAAGAAAGCCGGAAAAAATATAAATGGCCCCGTAGGCGAAATTGGCGACACCGCTGATGCCGAACGTGAGGTTGAATCCCACGGCAATCAATGCCAGAAGGGCGCTGTTTATGAATCCATACACAAGACTTCCGAGAAACATATGATCTCCCTGTCTTGAACCGGTTGTCGGTTGGTCATCAAAGAGTAAGGCGCGGGCCGGGGGAGTCCCCGGCCCTTTTCGTCCTATTGCCAGCCTTGAAAACCGATCGCGCCCTGGTCCACTCCATCACCCTATTTGGCAGGTTTGAGCCCTGCGGGCAGGACAATCTTCCCTTCCGCGATGGATTGCGGATAAACAATCACCCTTTTCCCGGGTTTTCGCCACTGGATCATGCACCCCATGGCGGTTTCTGTTGGGTCTGTTCCGTAGACCACCTGGTGGCCCTTATTGAATCGAATTCGCCCCATGGCACCCAGCCGGTCCGTCTTTTCCAGTTCGGAAACCACCTTGTCAGAGTTCAGGGACCCCGCCCGTTCAATGGCCTGTTTCAGTATATAGATCATTTCGTAGGCAGGGGCAGGGGAATGTCCAGCTTCTATGGGCTGGCCATATCTCTTCTCGTATTTTTGAAAGAACTCGACAGATTTTGGGACCTTGGGACAGGGGACGTTCCCTATTTCGAAGATGCAATTCAAGGCGCCGTCTATCTTTCCCCCGAAGGATTTCCAGGCCGAGGGTCCGGCAAGGGGAGAGATGAAGCCCGCAACAAGGGCCGGAATCCGCATGGATTTCCATTGCTTTACCAGAATGCCGCTCTGGGGCATGTCAAATATGGGAAGGATGACCTGGGCCTTCTTGGCCCTCGCCTTCATGAGACCGGCGGAAAAGTCAGATGAACCGGTGGGATAGGCCTGGCGGCCAACCACCTCCCAACCCATCTTGTCGAAGACAAGCTTGACCATCAGATCTCCCGTCTGCCTGGCCCATGCCACATCCTGGTTCATGATGAACACCCTATTGAAGCCGAACTGCTTGTTGAGGTGGGCCATGGTTCCTGCCAGATACTTGATCAGATAGACGGCGTTCAGGCAGACCCTGAAGGTATATTTGTATTTGTCATAGTTTGCCTGGACTTTCTTTTCCATGGCAGGCGACATGGCAGTCCCGAGCAGCATGGGGACCTTGTACTTTCCCACAACGTCCATACAGGCAATGGCGCATTCGGACCGGAAGGACCCGAACACGATAAAGTTTGCCTTGTCTTCCAGGATGAGTTTTTTGTGTGCTTTGATGACCTCGGCAACAGGGACTCCTGGTTCAGCCCCCCTGGCGTCTATGGCGATCACCTTGAAAGGACGCATCACTCCACCCACATTTACTCCACCGGCTTTGTTGATTTCATCCACCGCCATGTTGACACAGAAGAGTCCTTCTTTTCCTTCCAGGAATCCAATGGACGTGGGGACTCCCAGTATAATTGGCTGGGTTGCCTGGACAGGCGGGACCTGCGGTCCTGCCATGAGTCCCAGGAACAACAGGGCGATGACAAAAATCCAGGTGTATCTTTTCATGGTCTTCCCTCCTTTTGAGATCACTAAAGTGTTTTCGCCAAGAGATCTGCTGTATCACCTTCCTTTCTCCAATAGGTTTTCCGTTCGCATCAGGCAAGGATCCTCCGTCCGATGATCATTTTTTCTATCTCCTTGGTCCCCTCGTATAACTCCAGGACCTTTGCCGCGCGGTAAAAGCGTTCTATGTCATGATCGTTCATATATCCGTATCCTCCGTGGAGCTGAAGCGCCTCATCAACCACTTCCACCGCGGTCCTCCCGGCAGCCCATTTGGCCATGGCAATAATCTTGGTGTCCACCTTGTTGTGGTCCACGAGCCAGCATGCCCTGTAGGTCAGTGTGCGGGCCAGCTCGATGCGGGTGGCCATTTCCGCGATCTTGAACTGGGTGGCCTGGAACGAGGAAATCTTTCTGCCAAACTGCCGCCGTTCTTTCACATGGGTAACGGCTAGGTCAAGGGCACCCTGTGCCAGCCCAACGCCATGGGCTGCCACATAGGCCCGGGAGCGGTCAAAAAACTGCATGAGCTGAAAGAAACCCTTGCCCTTTTCCCCCACCAGATTGTCTTTAGGCACATGAATAGCGGAAAAGAAGATGTTCGCGGTGTCAGAGGCCCGCAGGCCCATCTTGCCTTCAATCTTGTCAGCATCGTACCCGGGCCGGTCGGTTTCAATAACAATGATGGAGTGGCGATTGTACCTGGATTCTTCCTCCGGGTCCGTCAGGCAAAAGACGAGCAGGAAATCGGCCACACTCCCGTTGCCGATCATAACTTTGCTGCCGTTAATCAGGAACTCATTTCCGTCTTCCACGGCGCTTGTAATGGCAGAGGCCGTATCGCTCCCCGCGTCGGGCTCGGTGATGGCGAAACCCATGATTTTTTCCCCGCTGGTAATTCCGGGGAGATACTTCATTTTCTGGCTTTCAGTCCCAAAAAGGAGAAATTCCTCCGCTCCGAAGGTGACTGAACAGAGCTCCTGAGACAGACCGGGGTCCACCTTCCAGAATTCTTCGAGAATCAGCGCGTGTTCCAGGAATCCAAGGCCAGCACCGCCATATTTTTCATCAATGAAAACGCCCAAGAATCCCAGTTCGCCTGCTTTTTCTAGAAGTAGGCGGGGAAAGGTTTCATTGATATCGCATTCCCGGGCGATATCCTTGAATTCTCCTCGGGCGAAGTCCCGGGCTGCGCGTTGAATGTCCTGCTGTTCTTTTGAGAACTCGAAATCCATCCAGGTCTTTCCAAAAAAGGTGGGAGGGATGAATAGAATGAGCGCTACCTTACCGTATGATGGGGGTCAATTGCAAGGAAAAGAGTGGTGATCGGAGATATTTCATTTAAGTCCCTTTGCTCTGCCACCGATAAAAAAGCAGAGAGGATGCAAAAAGAGAGGAGAGGAACCTGCCCCCAGGCGACGAGGATGGGGAAAAGTTTTCTTGGAGGTGATGTTCATGGTACGGAGATTTCTGTTGGGGATATTGTGGTCGATTGCAATCTACTTCGGGGCGTGTTGTTTCGTGGGGGCGATGGCGATCGCCGTGGCAAGCGCGTATGATCCGGCCCACGCCACGGCCGCAGGAATGGAGGCGGGTGCGATCGCCGTTGCCTCAATCAGGCTCTACTTGGTTTTCGGTGCCCTTTTCGTGGGGACGGTTGGCACCATGATCAGTTTTCTGCCGAGCGGCAGGGCGAATCCAAAGGTCCTTCCCTTGTGTGATACCTCCCCGGTTGACCCTTAGAGCAACAATCTAGCCCTGATCAATGCACGCGGGCTTCAGAAAACCGTGTTCCTGAAAAATCCCAGAAAAGGCTAGGAAGCAGGCTGCTGCCGAGGCTTAATCTCGATTTCCACCCGCCTGTTTTTCTGCCTTCCTTCCGGGGTGGCGTTCGACGCAACAGGCATGGTTTCCCCAAAGCCCATGGATGTAATCCTTCCGGCGGAAATGCCCTTTAAGATGAGGTAGTTTTTGACCGTCTTTGCCCGCCTTTCTGAAAGATCCTGGTTGTACTTTTCCGATCCCGTGTTGTCGGTGTGTCCGGTTACCAGAATATCATTTTCAGGGTACCGGGCCATGACCTCTGCCATCTTTTCCAGCTGCTGTTTTGCTCCGGATTTCATGGCCGTGGAATTTCGATCAAAGAGAATCGCCTCTGACATGGTCACTACGAGTCGGTCTTCCTCCCGGCGGACCTCGGCATTTTTGATTTGCTGGAGTTCTTTGGCCTGCTGGTCCAGTTTATACCCGATGCCCCCTCCTATGGCAGCACCGGCGAGCCCGCCAATGACGGCTCCTGTCCTCCTGTTGCCAGACTGATGCCCGATGACGGCGCCGGCCAGAACTCCTGCGGCGGCACCGATGGCCGCTCCCTGGCCTGTCTTGGTCCTTGCTGCCTGCTGTGTCTGAGCGCAGCCTGTAAGCGCGAGGATCAGGATAAACATGACAATGGAACGCAATCTTGTTTGCATCAGAATGTCTCCTCTATTGTTCGTAGATTTTGATGTATAATTTAATCATCTCTCTGACGTTTGCAAGGGTTAAGAAAGGTTACTTTTTTCTGATCACGGTGTGACTGCGAAACACAGATTCATTTTCTTTTTGCATGACCCGAATTCACTGCTCATTTGGACCGGAGGGCGTATTTTCTCTTTCTTCGCTCCACGAATCCTTCCTGCTGCAGGTCGGCGAGGATGGTTTCCAGTCGGGTGACTGTAATTGTTTTTCTTAATTCCGCCAGGGTGTGGGCCCGGGCGAGGAGCACTTTGAGGATCTTTCCCCTAATCTGTCGGCCGGAGCCCTCGAAGCGGGACTGTTTTGCATAGTGTTTACTCCGCCTATTGATATGGGGATCTTTCCTCCCCAGCATTGCCCCGTAATCCATCAATGCGTTAAACCACCGGCGAGGGTTTTCCGCATCAAGCGTTCCCTGCATGATCGGGAGCAGTTCAGCGTCATCCACCGAATCTCTTCCTTCAAAAAAAAAGTGGATGTAAACCCGGCGGATATTTGTGTCGAGCACCGGGACAGGGCGATTGAACGCAAAAACAAGGATTGCGTTCACGGTATAGGGCCCGACGCCGGGAAGCTGTCGCAAGTTCTCATAGGTGGAAGGTATGCTGCCTGAAAAATCCGTGAGGATCTTTTGGGCCGAACGATAGAGGTAGAGCGCACGCCTGTTGTACCCGAGACCGGACCATACCTGGAGGACGGCGGCCGGAGATGCATGCGCGAGCACTTTGAGTGTAGGGAACGTTTTGAGGAAGAGGGCATATTTTGGGAGGACTCTATCAACCTGTGTCTGCTGAAGCATGAATTCGGATACGAGGATACGATAGGGATCGTTGGTCTTTCGCCAGGGAAGATCTCGCCCGCGCCGGCCGCAATATGCGTATATGGTACTCCGAAATTTTATCGCGAGCGAGCTTTTGTTCATTCTATCCCAAAGGTATCCTTCAGGCTGTCAGCCGCGGTGATGATATCCTTTTTGATCAGGCCTGCTGACAGTTCGAGCTCATCACGGATGTCCCCAACATCCAATTCATAGATTTTTTCGATCCCATAAGGACCAATCCTGGCGGGTACCCCGAAGGTCATGGAGTCAAGGGAATCTTCTCCCTTAAGCAGACCGTACTCCTTTTCCAGCACGGCTACCACTGGTTGGACCTCGGGTTCGCCTGAAATGACGGCACGAAGCATGTCGCATGCCGCCCTGGCAGGGCCCGCAGACGCACTTTGGCCCGTCTCATTGACGAAGTGGGTCCCACCTTTTTTCGCGTTTTCCATGACTTCGTTGATTTGCGCTGTCGCAATGCCTTCGACCTCCATAATATCTTGGAGTGAAACTCCGCTCACCGTGAAGAAGCGTGGACTTGCCACCATGGAGTCCCCGTGTTCGCCGAAAACAATTCCCCGCATATCGCTCCCGGAAATGCCGAGCACCCGGGAGATGGCATAACAGATCCTCCTGGAATCCAGGTTTCCCGCCTGCCCGGTGATGTGCGCTTTTGGAAAACCGCTTGCCTTGTATCCGACCCAGGTCATGGCGGTCACGGGATTTCCCATGTAAAGGAGAATGGGAAGGTCGTCGGGAGAACAGCCCTCATAGAGCCTCCGAATTGCAAGGGATGTCTCGGCAATCACTCTTGTGTTGACGGTAAGAAGGTCGCTTCGGGCCTGCCCTTCTCTTCTCGGGACGCCCACACCGACAAAAATCACATCGAGCCCCGCCATATCCTCGATCTTGTTGGTTCCCAGGAGGCGTGGCCTGCGGATGGCATTGGCCTTGAGGTCTTCGATCCAGGCCTCGGCCCTGTTTGGATATCCTTTCTTGGGCCGGCCATAAAAGACAATTTCCTTCCCCAACCCCTGTTCAACAAGCGTGAGGACAACGTCCCTTGAGACATTTCCAAATCCCCAGACGCCGACCTTGTTCCTCTCCTTCACTTGTTCTATGTATTTGCATTCAGTGAGTGGTGTATACATTTTTCCCTCTCGTTTCTTATTCTCTGCCCTCGGGCGGTTCGTAAGAACAGCCCATCAGTCCGCAATAATTCCCAACATATTCAGCTTTGGGCCGGTACAATACCGGTTTTTCCTGCGCTTCTCCGAATTTTTCCTCTATGATATGCGCACACCATCCTGCGATCCTCGAAATCGCGAAAACGGGGGTCATGAGGTCTCTAGGAATTTCCATCATGTAATACACGGGTGCGCTATAGAAATCCACATTGGGCTGAATGCCCTTTTTCCCCCTGCTGGCAAATTCCTGCAGAGCTCCCTGTTCAACCCGGACAGAGAGCTCGTGCCATTTTTCGAGCCCCAGCTTCTTGCCCATGCGATTTGCCATTTCTCGCAGGAACTTGGCCCTCGGGTCCATGGTCTTGTAGACGGCATGTCCCAGGCCCATGATCTTCCCGCCGCCGTCCAGAGTGTTTTTTATCCATCCGGGAATATCTGTCACGGACTCCAATTCCAGGAGCATCTTCATCACCCGGGCATTGGCACCACCGTGGAGACTCCCGGAGAGCGCCCCGATACCTGCGGCCACGCCCGCATACATGTGTGCCTGGGTGGAAACCACCTGGCGGCAGGAAAAAGTGGAGGCGTTGAAGGTATGGTCCGCGTGGAGCACGAGACAGGTGTCCAGGTCATTTGCTACCTCGTCCTCGGGTATCTGGCCATGAAGTTGCCACAGGAAATTGGCCGCGTGGGAAAGAGAGTCGTCCGAAGGAAGCACGTCGAGTCCCTGCCGTATCCGGTGCCACGCAGCTACGAGAATGGGCAGACGGGCAATTAATCTGACGGCCATTTGAACATTGGCGTCCCTCGTCTCTTGAGAGAGATCCGGGTCGTCCATGGCGAGGAGAGGAACTGCTGCCTGGAGAACATCCATGGGGTTTGAATCTCTTGGCCACTTCTTGAGAGATTCGAGGACATACCCTGGGAGCTGTCTTACCTTGAGACATTGTTGCTCAAACCTTTCAAGTTCTCCTTTCTTAGGCAAAGAACCGTTCAGGAGAAGATAGGCCACCTCCATGTACGAGGAGTGTTCGGCTAGGTCCTCTATCCGGTAGCCGCGATAGATCAGAATACCCTTTTCTCCATCAATAAAACTGACTTTGGTGTCCGCGACGGTAACCCCCCGCAGGCCGGTATTTTTTATGGTGACTGTCTGTGCCATGTATCCCTCCTTCGGGAAAATCCCTGTCTCCGGGCAGGCGCCCGAACCAGTGACACTCCTCCGATCTGCGGACCGGATGGTGGTCATTTTTCCGTTAATCGAGTTTTTACGAAATTAAGTGCGCCCCCCGCCAGGAGATATTTCCGCTCGCGTTGAGATACCTCCAGGAGGGTCGAGACCGTTTTCCCGTCCACCTCAAGAGGGATCTCATGATCCCCGTTTTCCACGTGTGCCCTGATATGGGGAAACACGATCCTTGAGCCCTCAGCGAAAAGATCGCTGTCCCCGGGATTCTCGAAGGTGAGGGGAAGGATGCCGAAATTGCAGAGATTCGCCTTGTGTATCCGTGCGAAACTTTTTACGATTTTTGCCCTGACGCCCAGGTGCCTGGGCGCCATGGCGGCATGCTCCCTGCTTGATCCCTGTCCGTAGTTTTCCCCGCCTATGACGACCGTATTCCCCTTTTCTCTGCATTTTCTGTGAAAATCCGGGTCGATCTGGTAGAAGACAAATTCGCTGATGGCGCCAATATTGGACCTGAGCGGGAGGACCTTGTTACCGGCGGGCATGATTGTGTCCGTGGAGATATCGTCCCCCACCTTGATGGCCACTTCAGCCTCCAGGGTTTCGGGAAGGGGATCCGGAGTATCGAGGGGTTTGATGTTCGGCCCCCTGTTGATCTCGGTCCTCCGCAGTTCCTCTGCAGGTGCGATGATCGGAGAATGATCGATGAGGTAGGTCTCGGGGTCCTTGACTCGCGGGTAGTCCATTTCTTTCCCCAGTTCACGGGGATCCGTGATGACGCCTTTGAGAGCGGCTGCAGCGGCAGTCTCCGGAGAGCAGAGGTAGACCTGATCGTCCTTGGTGCCGGAACGACCGGGGAAGTTGCGAGGAAAGGTCCTGAGGCTGACCTGCCCGGTGCCGGGGGCCTGCCCCATACCGATGCAGCCCAGGCAGCCCGGCTCATGAATGCGGGCGCCTGCCATGAGCAGGGAGACGACAGCCCCGTGAGCGGCAAGGTTTTCAAGAACCTGTCTGCTTCCCGGGTTGATATGGAAGGAGGTGTGGACAGCACGGGTTCTTCCCTCCATGATCCTGGCCGGCACCATCAGGTCCCGGAACGAAGAGTTGCCGCTGCTTCCCACGATTACCTGGTCCACCTTGCGCCCGGCCACTTCCCGGACAGGAACCACATTCCCCGGGGACGAAGGCAGGGCGATGAGCGGCTCAAGACTCGAGAGATCGATCTCGTCATACTCGTCATATTCCGCCGCCTCGTCCGCATGGAGTTCGTCCCACCCGTGGCCCCGGCCTTGGGCCTCGAGGAATTTCCTGGTGTTTTCATCGGATGGGAAGACGGTAGAGGTGGCCCCCAGTTCTGTTCCCATATTCCCGATAGTCTTTCGGTCCATGGCGGAGAGGTTGATCACGCCGGGTCCGTAATATTCTATGATTTTCCCCACGCAGCCTTTGACGCCGTATCGTCGCAAGAGTTCGAGGATCACGTCCTTCGCGCCGATCCAGTCAGGGAGGCTGTTCGTGATTTTTATCCCGAACACTGTTGGACAGGGAAAATAGTAAGGCCGTCCCGCCATGGCGAGGGCCACGTCAAGCCCGCCGGCACCGATGGCGAGCATGGAGACTCCTGCGGCGCCCGGGGTATGGCTGTCCGATCCGAGCATGGTCTTTCCGGGGACGCCGAATCGCTCCATATGGACCTGGTGGGAAACCCCGTTGCCGGGCGGGCTGAAATAGATGCCGTACCGGGCGCACGCAGACTGAAGATAGGCGTGATCATCGGCATTCCTGTTATCTGTTTGCAAGATGTTATGGTCCACGTACTGGACTGACAGTTCGGCCTTTGCGGCGTCAATGTCCAGGGCTTCAAATTGCAGCATGGCCATGGTGCCGGTCGCATCCTGGAGAAGGGTATGGTCGATGGTGATGGCAATCTCTCGACCGGGAATCAGCTCCCCTTCAACCAGATGGGCTTCTAAGATCTTGTGCGTCAGATTTTTCGGCATGGTCACTCCTTTTTCCGTTTGTAGAGGATGCCCATACTGAAATGATCCTCAAGGGCCTGGTTCATGGCCTGTTTTAGATTCGTGGGGTCGTACCCTTCGGGAAGAGGGTGGATCCATTCCTTCAGGTGGTCCCATGTCTTGAAGTTCTTATCAAAGGTTACACAGGTGGTGTAGAGGTGGAAGAAGGAGAATCCCTTGTGGTGAATCCCTTCCATGAGAGCGGCGGCAATGCCTTCCGGATCTCCCGCGAAGAGACGGGCCACAAAGGATGCCCCGTAGGAGAGGGCCATGAGGGTAGCATCCAGCGGGGCATCGGTCGTTCCCGTCGGGGAGGCCTTGGTCTTGAATCCGGTGGGTGAACTGGGCGATGGCTGGCCCTTGGTAAGACCGTAGATGGAATTGTCAAAAAGGAGATAGTTGACGTCAATGTCCCGCCTGGCGATATGGGGAAGGTGCCCCCCCCCGATCCCCAGACCGTCACCGTCCCCTCCCACGGCAAAGACCGTGAGGCCGGGATTGGCCAGTTTCACACCGGTCGCCACCGGTAGCGCCCGTCCGTGGACCGCGTGGAGTCCGTAGGTGTCGGCAAAGAACGGATATCGCCCGGCACAGCCGATCCCTGAAACAATCACGGTTTCATGATGGGGGAGTCCCAGCCGCTGGATCGCGTTGTTCAGGCCCTGGTGGATCCCAAAGTACCCGCATCCGGGGCACCACGTGGGGAGATTTCTGGAGCGGATGGCAAATGCCCCTGAATCCTTTATGCTTGAGACCTTTGCGGCGAGGGCCCTGCCCGATGTCTTCATGAACTGCAGCCTCCGAAGCCTGTTTTCTTTTCTGGTTTATGTGTTCAATCTTCACCCCGCCGTCGGGATGGATCCCTCATGATTTGACGAGGAATTCGATCTTTTCCAGGATGATCGATACGGGAAAAGGCTCTCCCGTCACCCTGTTCAACCGTACGACATCCTTTCGGAAGAGGTGTCCGATCAGGTTGGCGAGCTGTCCTTCGTAATTAAGTTCAGGAATCAGGATGTCCGTACATCGTTCCATGAACCCGCGGATCGCATCCACATGGTAGGGAAAGATGGACGTTATTTTCAATGCCCCTGCCCGCATGCCCTTGCTTTGAGCTTTCCTGACGGCCTCCAGGGCGGAGCCGAAGGTTGAACCCCAGGCAATCACCCCCACGTCCAGGGCTTCGTCCCAGGCGAATTCCTCGGGGGCGGGGAGATCGGCCAGTGCCCCGCTGATCTTCCGGTGACGCTTCCCGCTCATCTCCATGTGATTGTTCGGGGTGTAATCAGGGATGCCTTTCTCCGAATGTTCCAATCCGGTGGTGGCAAAAAGGAATCCTTCCATCCCCGGAATTGACCGGGGAGAAATCCCTGATTCAGAGACCTCAAAACGGTGGTATTTCCCTTTCAGGGCGGGATCGGGATAGATATTTCCATCGGCGATTTGTTCCGCAGTGGCGTGGCGCATAACGACATTTTCCACCCGGTTGTCCAGAAAAAAGTCGGTGAGGACAATCACGGGAGTCTGGTATTTCTCAGCGATCTGGAAGCTCTTGACGGTGTACTGGTAGCACTCGATAACATTGGTGGGCGCGATGACAATGCGGGCCGAATCGCCGGGCCCGCCGAAGACCGCAGCTTGCAGGTCCGACTGCTCTGTTTTTGTGGGGAGGCCTGTTGAGGGCCCGCCCCGCTGGGCATCGATGATGACGGCGGGGATCTCCGCCATGACCCCGAGGCCAATGAGTTCGGTCATGAGGGCGAGCCCGGGCCCGGACGTGGCCGTCATGGCTCTTCTCCCCCCGTAAAAACTGCCAAGGACCGCGCCGATGGAGGAAATTTCGTCTTCCATCTGGAAGAGCCTCCCCCCGTTTTCAGGCAGGGCCTTTGCCAGGTATTCCATGATGGGGGTGGCCGGTGTGATGGGATAGCCGAAGTAAAGTCCCAAACCCGCGTCAAGGGCCCCCCGGGCGATTGCAACGTTCCCGGAAAGGAGTACACGCTCGGTTTCCTCATCGCCCTTTTCGGGTACGGGAAAAGGAATGCCCGGAGAATAATCTAACTCTTCTCTGGCATACCGGAGCCCTGCATCAAAGCTTTTCATGTTCACCAGGAGGACGTTTTCCCCTTTGGGCTCAAACTTGTTCCTGATGACCTTGTGAAAGGGCTCGACCGGAAGATCAAATACCCCGGCAAGTGCTCCAAGGGCGGTGATGTTCCTCCCCCTCGTGGTCCCGGTCGCTTCCGCGGCAAGATCCTTGAACGGTATCCCCAGGAGAATAACATCGGGTTCCACGCGCGCGGCTATTGATTTGCCTTCCTCGATATACGACGAAGGCCTGTTATCGAAAAAGACGATGGCGTTTTTTGCAAGAAAGGGAATCCGTGAGAAGGACTGTTCATCGTCAAGGGAAATGAGCACATGCGTCTCTGACGTGAGGGCCAGCATTTCCTCATCTCCCACCCGGCACCGGGTCACACAGCGGCCGAAGCCCCGGATTTCCGCCGGGTAGGAATCAAAGGCCATGAGGGAGAAACCGGCCCTTGAGAGGGCATTGTTGAGCAGTGCGCCTGCGGCAATGGTTCCGTCCCCGGACATCCCGCAAATTTCTATGGTCAGGTCCACCTTTGCCATATCAGAACTCCATCCACCAGGAAGTATTGACGTTGATCTCCTCCAATTCAAAAACGCTTTCTGTGGGTACGGTGACCTGGGACTTTCCCCCCAGGAGATTATTCGCGGCGACTTTCCCGAGGGTAACGGCATTGGCATGTCCGATGGAAACCCAGTAGTTCCGAAGCCCGGGGTGATAGATTTGAGCGCAATCACCCGTTGCATACACCCCTTCGAACCCGGTGTTGAGGTATTCATCCACGAGGATGCCCCGATCCATTCTGAACCCGCTTCGCCGGAGAAAATCGATCTCCGGTGAAAGGCCGTAAAAGGCGCCAACCAGTCCCACCTGCAGGTCAGGCCGATGGTTGAATTGCACCGTGAAAGAATCCCCGGGAGGGCTGGGCACAATTTTCCGGATTTCCCCTCCGAGGACCTCCACTCCCCTACAGGCCAACCGGTCGGAGACCTCGGCGAAAAGGGCCTCGTCGGGCCGCAACGGCCAGAAGGCGTGCTCGGTGAGCATGAGATAGACCTTTTTCTGAAGATGCAGCAACGCCTTGGTCACCGCGAGGGAAGTGAGATCACCACCAATGAGGAGTATGGAATCCACCCCCGCGAGTCTTGAAATCCAGACATGGGCATCTTCCACGGTCTTGAGGGTCAGCATAAGCCCCTCAAAGGAGTGGAGATGTTCAGGAATCCGAGGCTTTCCCCCCACTGCGATTATAAGGCCGTCAAAGGAGATTACCTCCTTGTGATCAAGGATTACGGTTTTTTCGTTCGGATCCAATTTGACCACCCGCTGTCCGTGACGAAAGGTGATCTCCTTTTCCTTGTAGCGGTCGGGAGTAACCACGAAAAGGGATTCTTCCGGGATCTTGCCCGCAATAAAGTCCGGGAGCAGGTGCGGCCTGAAGGAGCCTCCGACATTCCCGCTGATAATGGTGATTCTGGCCTCAGGGGCTTTTTCCCGCAGGGTGAAGGCGGCCTGGTTGCCGGCAGGTCCGTTTCCGATCACGATATAATGCTGCCAGGACATATCACTCTCTCCCGTTCGATACCCGTTCCACGAGTTCCACCCGGGTCACGGAAATACAGTCCACGGGACAGACCCGTCTGCACTCGCCGCACCGGATACACCGTTCATTATCAATGACAATGGCATTGACATCGCGCCACTCCGCTGTTTCCGCGAAACCGACAATTGCCCCCGCTTCATTGAGCTTTATCGCTTCCACCATCCTGATGCAGTCCCGCGGCGCCACATCAATGCAGTACCGGCAATAGATACACCGTTCGAGATCAATCTCATAATGCAGGTAACAGAGATAGCACCTCTTTGCCTCCTCCTGACCCTGTTCCCGTGAATACCCGGTCTCTACCTCGGGAGCGGGCGTTTTGATCCGTTCCACCGTGGAAGTGATCATGGGCATTTCCTGTCTCGGGATGAAATCCCAGGTTCGCTTCCGGTCGGTGGTCTTGCTTCCCTGGAGGCGAACCACCCGTTCACGGGACTTTTTGCCTGTCAGGTCTTGGGCAATGCGTCCCGCTGCCCGGCGTCCGGCGGCAATAGCCTCAATAACGGTGGAAGGACCGGTCACGTAATCGCCTGCCGCGTAAAGCCCCCTGACAGGGAAGGTGGTGGATCCCTTGTCTGTTTCGAGGGGGATCCTTCCATCCTGGACACCCGGCACCTCAAGGGGGCCTGGGCCCTGACCAATCGCCATGATAACGGTGTCCGCGGCCAGGACAAAACCGCTGCCTGGGATGGCGCTGACCTCCTTCTTCCCGTCGGGCCTCTGTTCTCCCGGCTGGGTACGAAGAAACTCCACCGCTTCGACATGCTCTTTTCCCAGGATGCGTGTGGAGACCATAAGGGTGCTTATGGTGATTCCCTCCCGTTTGGTTTCAAGGATCTCATCGCCGGTGACCGTGAGGTCTTCCTCAGTCCTCCGGAGGCAGATGGTCGCTTTTTCCGCTCCGAGGCGCAGGGCGGAACGGGCGCAGTCAAAGGCCGTGAAACCCGCTCCCAGGACAAGGACCCGTTTTCCCAGGGGGGGTGCCTTTCCTGCGCAGATATCCATCATGAAGGTAAGCCCCGGAAAGACTCCGGGAAGGGTTTCTCCGGGGATGTTGAGTGGCTTCGGTGTATAACAGCCGGTGGCGAGGAGAAGCGCATCATACTGGGAAAGGAGAGTTTGCATCTCCACGTCGCGGCCCACCCTGACCCCTGTTTTCAGCGTAACGCCCAGTGACATGATGTCATTGATTTCTTCCTCCAGGACACTGCGGGGGAGCCTGAATGGAGGAATCCCGTACGCGAGCATGCCGCCGGGCCGGTCAAGGGCCTCAAAAAGGGTGACGGATACACCGATGGAACGAAGGTCATGGGCAGCGGCAAGACCGGTGGGACCGGAACCGATGATGGCTACCTGTTTCCCGGTATCGGGAAAAGAGGAATATGGGGGGGCGGACCGGTCTTCACGGTGGTCGGCCGCAGTCCTCTTGATATGGCAGATGCTGACCGGTTTCCCCAGTTCGGGCTCCCCGTGGCGACACTTGTCCTCACAGGGCCGGGAACAGATGCGGCCCAGGACCCCGGGGAGGATATTGGCCATGCGGTTTATTTCATAGGAATCCCCGTATCGACCCTCGAACAGCGCCCTGATGTATGCGGGGATATTGGTGGAGGCGGGACAGGCCCCCTGGCACGGGACATTCCTGTCCATGTAGTAGAAGTCTTCCGGCTCCCTGGAAAAAATCGGATTTTCAGACATGGGTGCCTCCCGACGGGATGGTGAGTGTGCTAGGTTAATCAATCCAAGCGTCATAGTACAGGGGAAAGGAGAAATAATCAACGGGCATTCTCGCTGGTGTGTGATTCATGCTATTCGTTCTTCTTGAAATGGGGGCCCCTTCTTTTGAGGTGCATGAGATAATTTACGCTCACATCATGCGTGAGGAAATAACGCCTGGTAAAGGGATTGTATCCCAGGCCAGTGGCATCCTCAACCTGGAGTCCAAAGGGTTTTCCCCACCCGGACAATTCTTCCGGTTTAATAAACCTTGCGTATGTATGGGAACCGACCGGCAGGAGGTGGAGGATGTATTCCGCCCCGATGATGGCATAGAAAAACGATTTAACGCTCCGGGAGACGGTGGCGCAGATAAGGCTTCCGCCGGGGGCAAGGAGCTCTGCACAGGCGCGGATAATCGATCGCGGGTCCGGGACGTGCTCAAGGAGTTCCATGCAGGTGATGAGGTCGAATTGTTGTCCTCTCGAGGCCGCAATGGCCTCCACCGTCGTTTGCCGGTAATGGATGGCAAGGCCGCTTTTTTCAGCGTGGCGACGGGCCGCTTCAAGGGTCCGTGCTCCAAGATCAATGCCCGTGACCAGGGCGCCGGCCCGGGCCATTGCCTCACTCAGGATCCCTCCGCCGCAACCAACGTCCAGGACCCGGGCCCCCTCCAGTGGTGCGCGTGCCGAGATATATCCAACCCGCAGAGGGTTAATATCGTGGAGGGATTTCCTTTCTCCGTATCGATCCCACCAGCGGGAGGCTATTCGGTCAAATTTTGCTATCTCGCTCTGATCCACGTTTCTTGTTCCCGCCTGGCTCTGCTCCCCTGTCGGGACCGGGAAGGACCCGGCAGGGAAATGGATCCTCCTGCTTAGTGAAGCTTCGCCTTTTGATCCCAGAAGGGCAACGGCTATACCGTTGCTGAAAGAGCGGTACCTGATCCTGGTAAGCCCCTCTTCCCTGAAAATTTCCGAGAACTCCGCGGGCATAAGGACCGCCCGGATGGTTTCCGGCAGGCAGGCATAGGCGCGCCTGCTGCCGGTTATGAATCCTCCCAGGATAGGCATGACCCTGAAAGAGTAGTGATCATACAGTTGCCGGAACAGGACCCACACAGGCCTGGAGAACTCGAGGCAGAGAAACGTGCCTCCGGGTTTGAGGACCCGGATCATTTCGTGAAATGCCTTTTTGGGGTGCGTAATATTGCGCATGGCGAATCCCACCATCACCGTGTCGAAAGCATCATCGGGGAACGCGATTTGTTCAGCGTCTCCCTGTACATACTGTATGCGGCGGCGCGCCGCAGTGTTTGTCGCTTTATTGCGGCCGGCCGCGATCATCTTACGATTGATATCGTAGAGCACCACCCGCCCCGCTTGACCAACGGCCCGATCGGCGAGTATTGAGAGATCACCGGTACCTCCGCAC
>Ga0307441_1000213_pt1 | contig 22567 bp, 15 predicted proteins | sample SalMarWE160420MG_FD_202149 | JGI IMG/M metagenome (GOLD analysis project Ga0307441, IMG submission 202149) | Salt marsh sediment microbial communities from the Plum Island Ecosystem LTER, Massachusetts, United States - WE1604-20 | ecosystem: Environmental > Aquatic > Marine > Intertidal zone >... | reverse complement strand
ATCTCTATGATAAAAAATCCATTGGATCTTGCCTTGCCTTGGTGATGTGCCCGCGGCTAAATCGTTTTATTCTGAGCGTTCCAAATCAAAATAGAAAGTAGCCCCTTCTTTCTCCGCCGCTTCAACCCAGATTTCCCCCCCGTGGCGATTAATGATCTTCTTGGCCAGGGCCAAACCTATTCCGCTTCCCTGGAATTCATCCTGGCTGTGAAGACTCTGGATGGTATCAAAGACCTCCTCCATATCCTCCATGTTAAATCCCACGCCATTATCCTTAACATAGTAGATCACACGTTCATTTGATTGATCGGGTTGATACCCGATTATGATTTCTGGTTTTTTTTGTTTTTTCGTGAATTTGATAGCATTGCTAATCAGGTTATCAAATACTATTTTCAAAAGGTTTTCATCCGCGCAGCAGTGGGGGAGTTCTTTGATATCTATTTTAATCTTCCGCTTTTTGATCTGGTCGGAAAAAGTTTTGATGATATCTTTAACCAGTAAAGAAGGATTCACTGAGATCGGATTTATAGTCTGACTTCCCAAAAGGGACAATTTAGTAAGATTTTCGATTAAATTGTCCATCAATAGTGCATTATCCCGAACGCCTTCGATGTATTCCAAGGCTTTTTGATCTATTTTATCTGGAAATTTCTTGAGTAAAATCTCGGAGGACTCTTTTACACTTTTCAATGGGATTCTGAGATCATTTGATAATGAATATGTGAAAGACTCCAGATCCCGATATGTGTCTGTAAGACTAGCGCTCATTGATGAGAGTTTTTCATTTGCCGTTTGATAGTCATCAAGGATATTTGTCAGGGCAGCGTTAAGCCGTTCAACTTCTGAGATGCGCTCATTAAGCCGTTGAGTTCGGTCTTCCACGATATCTTCCAGCTGGAGCTGGTATTGGTTTAATTTCTCTTCGACCGATTTCATTGCGCTGATATCGGTGTGTGTACCCACAAAACGGAGAGGATTGCCATTTTCATCCTGCTCAGTGATCTTTCCCCTGCCTAAGATCCAGAGCCAGCTACCATCTTTTTTTAGGAACCTGAACTCAACTAAGAACCGGTCAATTTTTCCCGAAAGATGATCTTCGGCAACGCTGAATACTTTTTCAACATCATCAGGATGGATCCGTTTTCTGAACTCCTCTAGAAAGTGGGGAAATTCATCAACTTCATACCCTGCCATAGTGTAATACAATGGATCGAAAATAACGGAATCGGTTTTTAGGTCCCAATCCCAGATGCCATCATTGGTAAGCAAGCTGAACTTGGAGAGGTTCTCCTCGCTTTCTCGCAGGGCAGATTCGACATCTTTGAGGTCAGTCATATCCGATGCAATAGTAAGGATCAAATTCCTACCATCGGATAACTCTGGCAGCTGAGTCCAACGCAACACCCAGGTAAGAGTAGTGCTATTCTCTGTATACAGTGTGTAATACCCTTCCCTCTGCTGCTGTTGAGTTGATTGGATGAGTTGGTCGATCTCTTCCAGAACCTGGGATGCATTTTCACGGAAACACTTATTTATCCAATCTTCAATAGTTCTTAATACTCCTGGGGAATATCCACTCTTTTCAATCCAGGCAGTGTTGACGAGGAGGATCTCTCCATCATCAGCATGCAACATGGTAGGGAAGGGGGAATCCATTAGGGCGGATTTTAGGCGATCTTCACTTTGCTTTTGCAAAGTCTCAGCTTCTTGCCTGGCTTGAATTTCCCGGCTCAATTCCTCGTTTGTTTTGGATAAGGACTGTTTTTTTTCGATCAGTTGTTTAAAATTATCTTCGTATCTAGTAATCACCATGACCAGGGTTGACGCAGCCAGGAAGATTCCCACGATGGATATGATAATCAATGCCACAGGTGTGAAGATAATGATTGGATCTGGTATTAACCCCTGAGAATTCAAGAAAAATAACACCAGCATTGACAGAATGCTGATGCCGGTAAAATGATAGGCGGATATACCACCCAGTATCAACCCGCCCATTACAGTGATTGAAACGTAACTAGATAAAAAGCTGCTGTAAAATCCATTGCTCAACACAATGATAACGGTATCTATTATCCATATTGTATAGACGAAGGTATGAGCCGCAAGATTAACTTTACCTTTATGATTCAGGTACTGGATCATGAGGATAAAGAGAAGGATCGATCCGGTGAAAGCTAATCCAAGCACCATATTGGAAAACACAAAAGGGGTGATGCTGATGGTCGCAATACCCATCAGTAAGATGATCGATGACAAGGTGTGTAATGTTTCTGCCACTCGAAATTGCTTGGTATCTGGCAGCTGGGGGATCCTGAGATATTTCTCAATTACCCTGTCAATAAATTCAGAAAAGTTCGAGCGGTTCTTTTTTGTCTTCATGAGTCAAAATAATCCAGGTCTTTTAATGGATCTTGGACTTCTGGTTTAATATCATGGTCTTTTAATTGCTTCTGCAGTTTTTCAATAACTTCCTTCAATTCAGCCATCCGGATTTCCCGACCGGCCATATGATCCACCATTTTTGTCAATTCTTTGGTCCTGTCTTTGATATTCGATTCCAAAGAATCAGCGTGAGAGCTCAGGCGTTCATACAGTCGGGCGTTGTGGATGGCCTGGGCTGCCTGTGAGGCGAACAGGTTGGCAAGTTTAGCTTCCGGTGAGCCGAAGGCGGATTGTTTCCTGCTGTCCAGGGTGATGTAACCAATAAAGGTATCATGGATAACCAGAGGCACACCCATCCAGCCTCTAACGTGGTGCGTTTCTCCCCAGCCCTGGAAGCGTGAATCGCGCATGGCATTATCTATGATGATAGGTTTCTTCTTCGTTTGCATTTCCTGGAAGAGTTGATTTGTGGTGGGGAATGTTTTACCAACTACCAGTTCGGGGTGGGGATGATTGAGCACTGTTTCAATTCTCAGTACTTCATCCTCTAATAGGAAAATTGAAGCGCTGTCAAAGGATAGGGTTTCCTCCAGTTTAACGAGGACCAAATTCAGAAGATCTTTTAAAGAGAGTGTGGATGACAGGGATTTGGTTACGACATGGAGAGCCTCAAGCTGGTCCGAGAAATTTTGAATATCTTCTCTGATCATTACTCTTTCTGAAATGTCCTGTGTTGTTCCAACCATACGTAATGGGGAACGATCTGCCCCGCGTTCGACGACCCGGCCCTGGTTCAGGACGTAGATCCAGTGGCCAGACTTATGTTTCATGCGTATCTCTGCCTGGTAATGGTACAGGTCTCCCGCAAAATGTTTAAGGATCAATTTGTTGGATTTCTGGAGATCATCCGGGTGAGACAGTTTCTCCCAGATATCGATTGTCAGGGGGGATAGTTCGGATTTTCTATAACCGATCATATCCGCAAAACGATCATTGATCATTATGATATTGGTTGTTAGATCCCAGTCCCACAACCCAGCCCCTGTGCCTGTCACTGCCAGTTCCAGAGTTTCCCGGCGTTCATCGATTTCTTTCCCGGCTTCGATCCGGCTGGTGTTGTCCCGGATGGTACCCTGGAGCCCAGTGACTTCTCCACTGCTGTTGGTTATAGCCGTAGTGGTCAGAAGGGTATGGAGGATTTTGCCATTTTTGTCCACCATATCTACCGGGAGGTCTTTAATAAAACCGCTGCGTTCAAGATCCTGTATTATCCTGGATCGCTGGTCGGGATTCAAATATACCTGGCTGACATATGTATCTAACAGATCTTTCTTGGAATCATACCCAAAGAGGTTAACGGTTGCCTGGTTGGCGTCAACCCATTTTCCATCTTTGGTGGTGATGAACACCGGGTCCCTTGAAGTCATGAAAAAACGGCGGTATTTTTCCTCACTTTCCTGGAGCGATTTGGTTTTATCGCGGATCAGCTTCCGGAGCAACAGAATATAAACGGTGAAGATGATGATAAGACCGACCGCCAGGGAAAACCCGATCGTATACCAGGGTGAGGCACTCTGACCCAGGAAGTTCATACGGGTAATTCGATCACTCGCTGAAGAAGGTATTAACCCGGGAAGGAAACTAAGTCCCAGAACCCCCTGCGGGAAATTTAGATTCCCGCCTTCTGGATTGTTTAGCATATTAAATTCCCGTTCTGGTTTTACCCAGCTTCTAGTTAAATAGTTCATAGTTGGTCTCTGATTTCCAGTTGAATTAGATAATCAGAAAATTCACTTAGTTTAATTATAGTGGATACTTATTATTAGTAGACATCCAATCAGGAAACCTAACTATTTTGCATACTGGATGGGGTTGAAAACGCCTATCGATGTTCGGTTTAATTTTAGTATAGGTTCACCACTCACCAGGAACATATGCTACTGGGGGCCATGGAGTTAAGAAATTAAACCAAAAAGCGGATTTATCCGCTTTTTTCCAGAGAGTAGGGCGGGTGGGACTCGAACCCACACGGTTTTATCCGGGGGATTTTAAGTCCCCTGCGTCTGCCAATTCCGCCACCGCCCCAAACTCTGCCCTTAATTGTACCCATGCTCTGGATAAGGTCAAGGTATATTCTAAAATGCTTGCCTAAAAAAGGGTGTTTGCCAACTGGGTGCGGTATTCATTAACCAGGGGATGCTCCTTACCCAACAATTCAAAAACCCCCAGGATGATATCTCTTGGTTGTCCTCCCCGATATTTCTTGTCTTGTTTGAGGATCTCCAGCAGCCCATCCAGGGCTGCGGCAATATTTCCAAGCTGGATCAGATGCAGGGACCGGAAATAATAAGCATCCAGGGTATTTCCGCGCTGCCCCTCGGGAACTAATTCCTGCAGCAGCCCTTCTACCAGTGGACTTAATTTTTCAGCACTCTGGTATTCAGTGCTGGCCGGGAAATGATGGATGATGGTTAATGCTTCCAGGTATTCTCCCTGCCAGATCAGGCTCTTCGCCAGCAGCAGCTTCGCGCCGGGATTCTCTGGATGCTCCTTCAGAACTTCCAGGCAAGTGTCTTCCACATCCTGATGTCGGCCAGACTCCAGATAACTGGCTGCTTTTTCCAGCAGCAAATTTTCCGGACCGGGGGCAAAGCTCCTGACATAGTCGATCAGCTGTAAATGAGTAATAAGGCCTTCTATCTGGTGGGTGACCGCTCCATTTTGGAAGGTTTTTAATGTGGGGATCGTATGGACCTGGTAACGACCGGTCAGCAGGGGATTTTTATCCACATCAAGGTTGGCCAGGCGAAAACGTCCGGGGTTTTGAAGTACCAGGGATTCTAACTGATCAGTGGTCCGTTTACAGGTGTCATCCCAGCTGGCCCAGAAGTTTACCAGGACTGGTATCCGATCCGAATATACCAGCACCTGGACTTCAAAATCCAGTTCGTTTACAGAGATGATATCCGGTTCTTCCATAACTGTGCCTTGTCAGTCTTCTGTGATCATTCCCGGTTGTTCTACATTGACTACATCGCCGTGATGATTGATGATCACTTTAAATCCAGTCATGCCCATATAGGCCCGGCCTTCCTCTGGCAGGCCTTCCTCGATCAACTGCTCAAACTGCCGATCGATATTCTTCAATTGTTCCAGGAAAATAGCCCGGGAAAAGATATCATCCTGGCCAGACATTTTTGCTGCCTGTTCGCTGATGATCTCCTCGTGTCCTTCGATTCCATCTTTCATCAGGTTTAACACCTGGCAGTCAACATCCGCAGAGGAGATATGTCTTTTAAACCCATCGTCATCTACAACATAACAGGGTTCCGATCCAATATAAGTGGTTTCTACAAGCTGGTCATCTTCATCAAATACCAGCCCGGCAAATAAGGGTCCAGCAGGCATAAGTCACAACACTCCTATACTAATAATCAACTCTTACCCTTAAATTGTATGATGACTGGAGCGTGCAAACAATAAGATTTTTATATAATCGCTGGATTTACCCCTTGAAGCAACTGCTATTTTCCGTTCAGAGACGTCTATTCCAATACGTCCACATGGGTACCGGAGGTGTTATAGATCGATTGCTCATTGTAGGGGACGCTGGGCAATGTCCAGCGATAGAGCCATTTGGCAGCTTTGGAGGGCAGGTTGATACAACCATGGCTGCGCGCTTTTCCGAAATCATTATGCCAGTAGGTGCCGTGGAATGCAATCCCGCTTTCGGTGATGTAGCTGATCCAGGGCACGCCTGGCAGGTCATAGCCATTAAAGGCCAGGTTGCCGGCCGCCATATGGCGGGATGGGCGTTTGTAATTTGTGATGTGATGGCCTGGAGGTGTGAGGTATTTACCAGTGCTGAAATCAGCGCCTGTTGCGGCTTTGACCATAAAAACTGGTTCGTTGTATTCAAACGCGATCACTGTTTGGGTGCTAGTACGAACTTCGATACGCTTGAAGATACTGGGGACATTCGGAGATAAAAGACTCAGTTCGTTTTCAGGCAGAACCCGTAGGTGGGAGGCAGGGACGTAGTAATCCAAATCCCACTTATCTTCCAGGATGTGATAATAGGGTATTCCATCTGGCCCATTCACTAACCCCTTGATCCAGTGGGTGGTCTCGTAATAAAAGCGGTAAGCTACGTGATATCTCTCACCGGGTGTCCAGAGGGCATCTGTATAGGGGACTGTGATCTCAGACAGAAGCCCCCTCTCAGGAATATCAGCGATGATCGGATTTGGGTCTGTTCGGACGGGTTGAACACCTCCCGAGTGGGCGTATCCTTCAGTGCCGATTTTATACCAGATCCGGTTGTAATCTGGTTCGCCAGAACCAAGCACTACTTTGCTGATCGGGAATACTGCATCTTTCCAATGAATTCGGACACGTTCACTCTCAAAGGTTGGTTCTTGATAGGTGTAGATCCGCTCGTAGATGACTCTGCCTTGCTGACCGGTGTAGATATTCAACACGGGGTTCAGTTGGCGGCCGACAAGGCTGATAACCCCTAACCCGCTCAGATTTAAGAAGTCTTTCCTGGTGAATTTTTGGTTCATATTAATAATGGATGTTAACCAGTGTTCCAACACTGGCAAAGTTGAAAGACCATTCGGCGTCTTCATTTCTCATATTAATGCAGCCGTGGCTCATGGGATAACCGAAATTATTATGCCAGTATGTGCCGTGGATACCATAAGAACTATAGAAGTACATCGTCCATTGCACTCCGGGGAGATAATAACCGGGTCCAACCATTAATGTTGAGGTGTATTTTACATAAACCCTAAAACGTCCAGTGACAGTTGGTGTACCAGGGAGACCTGTGGAAACGATAAAGGTCTTGATCAACTTATCACCATCATAGGCGTACATACGCTGGGTGGACAGGTTAACATCGAACCAGCGTTCATCTGGATAAACCCCAGAGGGTAGGACTGATTTGATAAAGGATGGGTATGTATTTGGAACCGGAGTTGGTTTGGGGGTCGGAGTAATGGTTGGCGTGGGTGTATTTGTCGGTGTTGGAGTAGGGGTTGGTGTATTGGTCGGTGTGGGTGTGTAGGTGACCTTGCGAACATTCTCCTGGGCGGACAGGGTCGTTTGAGCTGTTGCCTGGAAGTTGGGGAGTGCAAATGAGAAATCCGGAGTCCAGAGCCAGACCAGCAGTACTCCAATCAGGATTACGGCAACTGTGGACCAGGAAAGGATGGCTGGTTTATTCGATGTCAGGGCTTCTTTGGTGATGGATATAGGCAGCTTAATGCGTTTAGGGGTTTGCCAAGGATTTGTTTTCCTGAAACGCTGAATGGCCCAATGCATACCTTTTTTAGCCTGGATGCTGGCAGGATTGATCTCAAGGGCCTTCTTTAGATAAGAAATACTGGCTTCCGCTGAAGAGACTGATGCCAGGTATAACCAGGGTTCTTCAAAATCCGGTGCCAGTTTAACAGCTTTTAACGCCAGGCGCCTGGCTCGTTGAAGTTCACCTTTGTTAAGGGCATACTTGGCCTCATTTAATGCTTCGAAAGCAGCTTCTGGCAGTTTCTGGGACATAGTTATTCCGGTGAAATCACTTCCCGGTTCAGGAAACACATAATTCCAGCAGTAATACCGCGGGCGACTAGGGCTGGATTTTGGGTTAATAGTTCACGATCCTGATTCATGTACCCGGTTTCGATGATCACTGCAGGTGTATTAGGATCGATCTCTCCAAAGGCGTGATAGCTGGTCATATCATCGGTGATACGGTGGTCGTCATACCTTAAACCTGTGGCTTCACTATAGCGGTTTTTTATACAGGCCATCAGGCGAGCAGCCTGCTCGGGGCGTTTGTTATCTGCAGCTTCGGCAATTTTAAACCCAGTCCCTAATTCAGGAATGTATTCACAGGTATCGGCATGAATGGAGATCAGGGCATTACTCTGGTATCCATCCAGGTGAGGATCAAATTCTTGTAACATATCCACCTGTAAACCTTCAGCTTCTAGATATTGACGGGTTAGATCAGCGATAGTGTAATTGATATCCACTTCCTTGAAACCACCCAGGCTATCAGAGCAGACTGCACCTACGTCATCGCCATGGCCCCAGTGTCCAACTACCAATCCAACATGCAAATTTACCTGGGGAGTAGCCGCGTTGGCACTCTCCCCGCTGCTGTTTAGAGACTGGAAGGGGGATGACTTTAAACCGATGCCCGTGGCAGGCAGAGCGGTAAATAATGTTGCGGAAAGGATGGCAGCCAGCAAAACATTGAGTATTGCTTTGGTAGTTTTGCTAACCAGTCCGGTGACTGGCTGCCCTCCATGAGGGTCAATTTGTGGTTTCATTCCGTTATAATACTGGTAAAAGGCATTCCGGAATCCAGCTTAATTTTACCGTACTTTTCGTATAGAAACAGTAATACATAGCTGCCCGGATACCCTTAATAGGCGTATTGGGGGCTTAAAATAGAGCAGAATCGATCATTTTTATCCAGTTTTGGTCGATTTTTCGCCCTCAAAAAGCCCTGATTCGATTATATTATTCTTTTATTAAGGTGCAAGAATATGGCCAAAAAACTCACTCCTCAGGAAGGCCAGATCCTTTTAACAACAGCACGCCAGGCAATTGAAAATCACCTGAACGGTGAAACAATTCCTCCTATTCGTTTAGAGGACTACCCTTCCGGGATAAAAGAAAAAGGGGCATGTTTTGTCACTTTGACCATAAATGGGATATTGAGAGGTTGTATCGGATCCATAGAAGCATCCCAACCATTGATCAAAGATGTCCAGGACAGAGCTATTGGGGCTGCTTTTGAAGACCCCCGTTTCCCAGGACTTAAGCTGAATGAGTATCCTGATCTGAAAATCGAAGTATCCTGTTTGACCAAACCGGAAATATTACAGTATTCCACAACTGATGATCTGGTGAATAAATTGCGGCCCGGAATCGATGGAGTGATCCTCAAGCACAATTTCAGAAGAGCTACTTTTCTCCCCCAGGTCTGGGAGCAACTGCCTGATCCGGAGCTTTTTTTGGGGAGATTGTGTATCAAAATGGGATTGGATTCATCGGCCTGGAAGGATCATCACCTGGATGTGGAAATTTATCAGGCTGAAAAATTCATTGAAAATGATTAAACAAGATCGAGTAGGAATTTATCCGGATCTGTTAGGATTATAGTTTCCCTCCCTGGGCGGATGATGAGCGTTTGGTCCTTTTCCCGCATTATTGTCAAACCTCTATACCGCAGCTTGACTGGCCAGGGGAAGGGATTTTTTCCTTCTATTGAGAGGCGGGCATCTTGAAAAAAATTAATACCAAGTACCTGAAGGAAAAAACTCACAGGAAATAAAGATTCTAGGCTTTCTTTTTTCCCTGTTCCCTGACCCGTTTCGACCTCATATCCTGGAAACAGACTTCCTGAGTGTTCAATTTCAGGAATAATTGCAGCCATCCAACGTCTCACTAACTCTGCTGCTTGATCATGTTTTTTAAATTTCAGTAGAGTTTGCCCCAGGAGCAGGTTCCATGTTAATTGAACTGTTGACCTGCTGGGACCCGGGGAGGAACTAAATCCATAAGGGGACCAGTACCTGCCGTCATCCAGCAGGATATTCTCTATAAAATCCCCGATTTGACCAGGTGGAAGGATTCCCGCCCAGAGGGGCAGCAGCTGAGTGATATGACTGTCCGAAGTGGAAGGATTGATCAGCCTGATATCCCCTTCCGGGTTATAACCTTTTAGTATGCAATAATCCAGTTTTGAAAAAACGCTCTCTGAGATCCCCCAGAATGTCCCTTCTGCCCAAGTAATATTCCCCGAGTGAAGTTCCTCTATTCGATAATTTCCACGCCAATCGAGGCCGTGAAATATGATGATTAATTCTTCAGGGACGTGATCTGACGCTGATCCATGGTGGAGGACCCCGATGCGAGTAGGTTGTGTTAAATCTGTCCGCAGGATATTCAGTCCGGGTTGCAAATTTTCCGTAATATTCAATCCAGCAACCGTACTATGGCTGGAGCCATCCCGGTTTTGGAACTCACTTTTGTCTGGATCCCAAGATTCCTCCAGGAAAATAGAGAGGGTGTCTTTTCTTTCCTGGAGGTGAGGATTTGCACTGCTCCCTAATATTTGATTTAGATCAATTATTTTGCAGAGATCATTATATAAAAGAGCGCTCAGGCCGGGAGATTCCAGGTAAGGATAGAGGATTAAATTGTTACCAGAAAGCAGTTCATCATCAGTTTTGGATCCAGGCAGATCCAATATGAGGGGATGTACTAATTCGGGTATCCCATCTCCATCGGTATCTAAACTCGTTGAAAACCAGTTTTCTAACCATCCAGCTGCTTTTGGCAGATAACTTGACCAGACATCACTATTGAATCCCGCTTGATGGATTTGCCAGAGAAGCTCTGCAGCCAGTAAGGGTGGTGTTAAATCACCTTCATTTATCTTTCTTTCTGGTTCATTTTGAACATTATCATTGAATACAAGATCGAGGATATTTTTTATTGATCCTGGGGTTTTGTTATCAAGGGATTGGAACAACATTAAGGCCTGGAATGGAGTTATTTCCTCACCGGAGATTAGCTGGTGGTATTTTGACTGAGCCAGTTTTTGGGATAGTGCCAGCACAAAATCCCAATTTGGATCCCCAGTTGTTATCTCAAGCTGACTTTGCAGGGATACTTTCCGATGTGAGATTTCTCCCGGCCAGTCGAGCTGAAGAACACTTTCCAATACTTCGCGAGCCGCATTATTTGTATCTGATTTTATGCAAATCCAGTGAACTTTTTCTGAACCATGGGGGGATAATGACAGCGTTGTTTGCAGGTATGGAAAGGGATCTTCTCTGAAGTTCGGATTGCCTGCCAGAAACAGAATCAGGTTTTGTTCACCAATACATCCTGTCAGGATCGGACGGCCAATAATTTCCCCAAGGGTGATCTGGTTTCCAACCCCTTGAGATTGAAGCAAACAAACCAGGTCCAGAACAACAACCCGGTGATGTCCAGTAAGGTTGTTAATCCAGCTTTCTCCGCAGATCACGCCGGAATCGGGCGTCCAGTAATGAGACCTGACTTCCAGGTCTTTTTGTGGCTGGTATAAAAATTCGATCCAATCCCACGAAAAACTATCTAAATATGGAGTTGGGTCAAAAACCACAGGATCGATCTGGATCTGAGAGAGTTCACTGAAACGAGGGAAAAACCGGAAGCTCATTCCCGGGATCTCTGGCAGGAATTCCACAGTTGGGACTGATGGGTTGTCTGTGGTTAGACGCAGAATCCAGCCTTGATCGGGTTGGGGGAGTTTTGAAGAGAATCGTCTTTCTCCTCCCAAATGAAATCTCTTTGGTAGGGGTCTATTCCAGGTCCTTGGTTTCATATCACTAATTCTAAAGTCAGGCTGGAAAGCAGTCAATCATCTTCTTAAATCGGAATTCCAGGATTGAAATATCACTCCGCTTATGGGGCTGGAATACCTAATTTATGCTAGAATAACTCCAGAACGAGGAGATTAGATTACGGGCAGTTAATGATTGCCTGAATATTATGACAGACGCAGAGAATCCCCGGGATCCAAAAGATCAGATTAATAAACCGCTAAACGGTTCGGAAAAGGCTGGAGAACATCCCAAGAAGGATGCTTTTGACTTCTCTGTCGAAAAACCCCCCGAAAAAGATTTACCTTCCGGGGGGGATAGCCCTTTGGATAGAGCAATAGGTTCTGCCCGAAGAAGGCCAGTGTCCTATCAGCGAACCCAGGCTCACTTGCCCGGGGAATTCCAATCTGAGAAGTACCAGGCGGAACGGTCAGATGAAAAACCTGGCTCGCAGAAACGATCTCCGCTGGATGACACCCCGCCGCCCTCTTTGGGATCAACTCCGTTCACACCTCCTCCTGCTTTAGATGAACGAGGTATGCCGCTTCCGCGGCGAATGGATGAACCACCGTCGCCAGGTAGGACATCTCCCTCGTCTATCAACAGAACGAGGACTTCGACTGTCCCGGTTCAACCTCAATCAAAATTTGTAAAGTGGTGGAAGACCAATGGGCCCGGGAGCTTGTCAAAGAAGCAGGGTTGGGGATGTGTCATACGTATGCTGGTGATTGGCCTGTTTATCGGGATTGTTCTGGCGATCATTGGCGGCTCAGTTGCAGTTTATTATTACAACCGGATTGCATCCACACTGCCAGTAGTACAGGATTTGAGGGAACAGGCGGCTCAATTTGAAACGACTCGCATCCTGGATCGGGAAGGTAATATTCTTTATGAGCTTGTTGATCCCAGCGCAGGAAAAAGAACCTATGTCCCTCTGGACGAAATCTCACCTTACCTGGTTGCAGCCACAATAGCCACAGAAGATTCAAATTTTTACAGTCATCCCGGTTATGATTTAATGGCAATCGCCCGGTCTTTTTATTACAATCTGATCAGCGACCAGATTGTCTCTGGCGCTTCTACGATCACTCAGCAGCTGACAAAAATGCTGGTGCTCGCTCCTGAAGAGCAGGTCAGCCGCACTTATACGCGCAAATTGAGGGAAGCCATCCTGGCAGCCGAAATCACCCGCCAGTACAGCAAGGATGAGATCCTTGAGCTCTACTTGAACGAGATCAATTTTGGCAACCTGGCCTATGGTGTGGAAGCAGCTGCTCAAACTTATTTCAATACTTCGGCGAAAAACCTTACCCTGGGTCAGGCCTCTTTCCTGGCTGGTCTGCCGCAGCTTCCAGCAGTATATGATATTTATACTAATCGAGATGTGACCCTAAGGCGGCACGAAAGTGTGTTGGTTTTAATGTATCAAACCAGCCTGGAACAGGGCTGCATCTATGTCAGCAATAACCAGCAGCCCATTTGTGTCGGACCCGGAGAAGCCACTAGCGCAGCGGATGAAATCAAAAATTATGATTTCAAACCGCCTACCTGGGAAATGCACTATCCACATTGGGTCTATTACATCACTTCCATCCTGGAAAACACTTATGATCCCCAGACCATATACCGATCTGGATTCACGGTATATACAACTCTTGATCCCGTTCTGCAGGATATGGCCCAAAGTGTTGTCAAAGAGCAAGTGGATTCACTTGAGGCAAAACATGTTACCAACGGGGCTTTAATTGCCCTACAACCTAATACTGGAGAGATCTTGGCCATGGTTGGCTCGGCCGATTTTGATAATAAGGAGATCCAAGGTGAGATCAACATGTCGGTTAGCCCCCGCCAACCTGGATCTTCAATTAAACCGCTCACCTATCTGGCAGCTTTCGAAAAAGGTTGGACTCCGGCAACCTTGATCTGGGATGTGCCCTCAGAATTCCCTCCATCCGGGGACCCCAACGATCCCCGCGATCCCTATGAACCGGTTAATTATGACGAAAGGTTCCATGGTCCGGTTACTGTTCGAACAGCTCTGGCCAATTCTTATAATGTTCCTGCTGTAAAGACCCTTGATTTCGTGGGTATCTATGATGATCCGGACACGGAAAAAGAAGAAGGATTAATCCCTTTTGCTCAACGTCTGGGTATATCGACATTGACCAGGAATGATTATGGACTTTCCCTGACCCTGGGAGGGGGAGAAGTGACCTTGCTGGATCTGACAGGAGTCTACGCGACTATTGCAAATGGGGGCAGGCAGGTGCCGCCGGTAGCAATCACGCGGATAGAGGATTATCAAGGCAATTTGATCTATCAATACCAGCAGTCAGCCGGTGAACAGGTCATTCGTGCTGAACATGCTTACTTGATCTCATCGATCCTTTCCGATACCCAGGCCCGCATCCCGGGATTTGGCACTAACCCGGTGATCAATCTGCCTTTTAAAGCGGCTGCCAAGACCGGCACTACCAATGATTTTCGGGATAACTGGACCCTGGGTTATACCCCGGATCTGGCTGTCGGTGTTTGGGTTGGAAATGCAGATTACACACCTATGCAGGATACCAGCGGATTAACTGGCGCGGCACCTATCTGGGCTGAGGTTATGCAGCAGGGCATCCAGCAATTGACGAATGGAAACCCCACTGGTTTTTCAAGGCCGGCCGGGATCACCGAGCGTGTGATTTGCTCTGTGTCCGGGACTGAGCCATCCAAATATTGTCCCAGCCAGCGTAGTGAATATTTTGCCGCTGATCAGCTGCCACTGCCCAGCGACCAAGACTTGTGGGAAGAGGTGGTGGTGGACACCTGGACAAATAAATTATGGTCTTCTGAATGCCTGGACTATCATACTGAAAAACTAGGTATCCATGTGGATGATACCTGGGCAAAAAAATGGCTTAAAAACGATAAAGAAGGTAAGGAGTGGGCAAAAAGTATGGGGTTGACCAAAAAACCCTATGTTATTGATGAAACTAAGGTCTGCAGCGCAGGTGACTCGAGGCCTTTGCTGGAGTTCGCTTCTCCCCGGAAAGAGGATATCCTTATTATCAGCCCTGTTGATATATTCGCCAGAGTAAACGCTACCAGTGCTTTTAATAATGCCAAGCTTGATTACGGGCCTGGTACAGACCCGGCTCAGTGGAAAGTGCTCCAGGAATTCAGCGATCCAGTCACCACTATCTCAGAGATCTTTTCCTGGGATATCAGTGATCTCCCGAGTGGGTGGGTGACCTTAAGGCTGTATATGACAGGATCAAATGATGTTTATGCTGAGAGAAGGATTCAAATTAATATCCAGGTACCGACACCGACACCCACTCCAACATTTACGCCCTCGCCAACTGAGACATTGACTCCCACGATTACACTGACGCCAGTGGGGAGCAATACTCCAACGCCGACTCAAACAGCAACATCCACCCCGTCTCCAACGCCGTAATTCGTTGGGAAAAAAATCGATATAAAAAGGCCTGGACATTTAAGTCCAGGCCTTTTTTATTGATTCAAAATTATTGTGAACTTATTTAATCAAGCTCTTCCGGGGTTAATGGCCATATGAGCTGTTGCAGGAGAATAGATCAATTTAGCAAGTAATTTTGTTTAGATCAACGGCAGTTGAGGTGAATCAGATTGGAAGGGATCCAGATCGAGCCTCTCTAGGAAATTTGGATTCCTCACTTCTGCCAAACGCCTGATATGGCGGAATTTCACCAATCCCCATTCCTGATCGATGATCTTTGCCAAGGGAGGATTATGCTGGAGTTTGTAGTGAATCAGGCCAGCCCGACTGCCCGGCAAGATGATCCAGCGTTTTTCAGCGCTATTTGGCATCTCTCCCAGCAGATTTCCCAGTAAGCCGGATGCAGAAATGAAAAAACTGCAGCTGGGGGAGTCTTGTTTAGCCCACTGGAGATGTACAATCCTGCCGGGAGCGGATTTTTTGATGACCGCATAACCCAACTCTGAGCCAATCCCATGTAGTAGATGCTCGATTTCTGTCAGATCTTGAACTCGCCGACCTGGATCTTCGTTGGGTTTTAATTGCCAGCTTGGTCTTGGGCCTGAAGTGGATTGAGCGTAGGATTCCAAACAGGCCTGGATCAATCCCTCGCGAGGTGTATGTTGAGCTGGGAACTCACGATAGATCTCCTGGAAGATCGCCTGTTCAAGGAGGGGACCAGGTGTTATTACTAATAACCCGACTATTTTTTGTTCCACCTGGTCTGATTGGGGAGTTAGGGAAGGCTTTAATTCTTGATGCCACCAACTTTCTGAGTCAATGTAATGCAGAAATCCCTGGCGGTAAGCTATATTATCCTCAAAATCCTTCAGCAGTTGGGGGAAATATTGGTCGGGATTGGTCTCATCTCCTGGAAAACCTTCAGCTGCCAGCCTGGTCATTCCTGCGCTATAGATCGATAAAGTATGTTTTGGTTCGCCGGTAACCTGCAGTATCTCGAACCCGGCTTTGCGGATAGTTTCTCTGGGATCTGAGGAAGGTTTTAGATCAAAGATCCCCTTTTGTGAGATCCACTCAGTTTCTCCCAGGCAGAGATCTGGATCCAGGGCAATGTTTTCAAGCTTATATCCAGCTCTGGATGCAGCGCTGACCGCTGCTATGAAGGACTTATTTTCGATTTCTGGCAGCAATCCAAAACAGGGTATTCCAGCTGGTAACTTTTCATGGATTTCTGATAAAGTGAGTTCAATGGCTCTCGTCATCCAGGGCCAATCAAAGTTCTTGATACTAAGAATACTCCGCAGGGGTGCGGCGGCTTCCTGGCCCCATAACCAGCCTGTCCATAATGCAGATAAAGCCCAGAAAGAAGGAGCGGGTTTGGGAAATACCATCACTATCGACTGCAGCTGGATGTTATTCAACTGCGGGATCAACTCCCTGATCCTCCCCGGGAAAAGACAGATGCCGCCGCTTTCCGGAGGATGAACGGGCCAAATTGTGACCGGCAGTGGATTTTCAGCACCACTCCATATATCCAGCGCCTCCTCCAGTGCAAACCAGGCATTTTCTTCTACGTAAAACTCCTCAATTTCATGATCTGAGTCTTGGGGATCGATTGGCTGGCTGCAGCGGTAAAAAGCATGCAGCAGAAGAGTTTCCAGAAGAATGTTTTCTTCCTCCGGCATGTTAGAACCAGTAAGTTTATTGAGTACCGTGAACAGGGCGTATACAGAGCGTGGAGGGTATGATCCCAGCGCGTTTTCCACTTGAAAACGAATGGGATCATCCGGCGCGGCAACCCGGGTTAATGCCCGGGCATGTGTTGGGCTGTTCTCCTGGAAATCCAGGGCTTTCTGGATATCATCGGGGGTAACATCGCCTTCAGTATCCTCTCCACAACGGCTGCAGCGGCAGGTTTTCCGAACTGGTACTCGGGTGATTCTGGACCAAGTAAAGGAGCTGGCAGATGTTTTCCTTCCGCACAGAGGACAATCAGTCTCGTATAAGGATAAAATTAGGGGCTGCAAGCGCTCCTTTCCCTTATAACTGGAAGCCAGTTTGACCAGGGCGCTGCTTAATTCTTCCCTGGACGGAGATTGGGCCAGGGATTCTATTAGAAATCGCAAGATCGGATTATGCACCGGGGTCAGGATTTGAAACCCACTCCTGGCGGCTTCCAGAACAACCTGGGGAGAGCTGCCGAATGGGCAGAGGATCATTCCTGAATTCGAGGGAAGTTGTTTTAACCAGGTACTGACAACCTGAGGCCGGTAAGCAGGTAAGCAGGTTTGGAGGGGATAAAAAGATTTTGGTGGTTCACCACGAATAAAAGGCTGGTTGTTCATTTACTGCCCCCAGTGGTGAAAATAACCCTTCTACCAGGACAGGATTTTTCCCAAAAAAAGATCCTGGTTTACTGGGTAGATTGAACAGTGTGCAGCAGTGCCAGGTTGGGCGCTACCATTTTATGGATTGGGAAACCGGCGATTAACACGATTTCCTGTCCAGCTGTTACAGGTGTTCCTTCGATAACCGCCGCATCCACATGGGAGATCATTTCCTCAATAGTTTCTGCATGCGGGATCAGGTATGGTGTGGTCCCCCATAACATGGAAAGGTACTGATAAGTGCGTAGATCTGGCGTAAATGCCAGAATCGGCACTTCGGGCCGGGCTTTGGACATCAGCCGGGCTGTGCGTCCACTGCGAGTGAAAACCGCAATAGCAGCCACAGCTCGATCCTGGGCTAATTCTCGGGCTGCCCTTGTTATATATACTGCGTCATCATGGCTGGAATCGTCCGTTATATCGAGATTTAGCCGTCCCCAATCGCCGCTGTGTTCTTCACTCTGGCAGATAATTGAAGCCATCATTTCAACAGACTTCACCGGGAATTCTCCGATAGCGGTTTCACCTGAAAGCATCACCGCATCAGTTCCATCGAGCACGGCATTGGCCACATCAGAAGCTTCAGCCCGGGTGGGGCGAGGGCTGCTGATCATTGAATCAAGCATCTGGGTAGCAATGACCACAAAGCTGAGGTGTTTGTTAGCCATGGCGATGATTTGTTTTTGAATGATAGGTACAGATTCAGGCGGCATTTCAATGCCCAGGTCACCCCTGGCAACCATCACCCCGTCCGCGGCATGGATGATTTCATGCATATGCTTAATCGCATCAGGATGTTCAAGTTTGGCAATGATCGGTATCCTGGATCTTTCTGGATTGATGGTCTGAATGGCATTTCTGAGACGTGTTATGTCATCAGCACTGCGCACAAAAGATAGGGCCAGAACATCGATATCCAGACTTAACCCGAACTCAAGGTCCTTATGATCTTTAGGGGTCAAGGCCTGGATTTGCAGATTTGCTCCCGGAAGGTTGACGCCTTTATGGGCTTTTAAGGGGCCACCCTGGACCACCTCGGTGATGACCTGTTGACCCTTGACTGACTTTACCATCAACTCAAGCTGGCCGTCATCCAGCAAGATCCGCCCGCCGACATTAACACTCTGGGGCAGTTCGGAGTAGTTAACCTGGACAATTTCTGTGGTCCCCAGAACCTCCTCCGTAGTGAGTACCAGCTGGTTTCCCTGGATCAACTCTACAGGTCCATCTGCCATTTCCCCGGTACGGATCTTAGGACCGGAAAGATCCTGCAGAACGGTAACCGTCCGGTTCAACTCCTGGGCACTCTCCCGTAAGGTCTGGATCACCTGGGCATGTTCCTGGTGAGTTCCATGCGAGAAATTGATCCGGGCTACATCCATGCCAGCTGTGAGCAGGTTATTGATAGTTTTTTTATCCTGACTGGCAGGTCCAAGGGTGGCAATGATCTTAGCCCGGCGTTCCATAAAAACCTCTTATTCTATCTCTGGTAATAGCTAAATGTAGTTTAATTCCCGGGCTTCTGTTGTTAACTCTTCTTTGAAATCAGGATGGGCGACGTTGATCAGTGCCTGGGCCCTTTCCCGGATCGTCTTGCCATACAGACTTGCCACACCAAACTCCGTGACCACATAATGGACATGGTTGCGAGTGGTGACCACACCGGCACCTGTTTTTAATGTTGGCACAATACGGCTGAAATCCCTGGCCGTGCTGGGCAGGGCAATGATTGGCACACCACCCTTGGAGCGTGAGGCGCCGTAAATGAAATCCAGCTGACCTCCGACCCCGCTGTATAGTTTGGTGCCGATGCTGTCTGCACAGATCTGGCCAGTAAGGTCAATTTCAATAGCGGAATTTATCGCTACCATGCGGTGGTTCTGAGAGATGATAAAGGGATCATTGACATATTCTGTCCGCAGGAACTCGATCAAGGGATTGTTGTGGACCCACTCATAAAGACGTTTGGTGCCCAGGATAAAACCAGCGATGATCTTACCCGGGTGGAGGGTCTTCTTAGCGTTGGTGATCACACCGGCTTCCACCAGGTCGATCACACCATCAGAGAACAGCTCAGTGTGAATGCCCAGGTCCTTTTTATCATAGAGGTACTTGAGGACTGCGTCTGGTACGGCGCCAATACCCATTTGCATGGTAGCTTCATCAGGGATCAGATCAGCGATGAATTTGGCGATTCTTTCCACTTTTTCAGAGGGTTTTCCTTCTCCCATGGCCAATTCCGGGAGCTCATAATCGACAGGGACAATGTAATCGATGTCGCTGACATGAATGAATGTATCACCCAGGGTGCGGGGCATTTTTTCATTCACTTCGGCAATAATGATCTCGGCAGATTCCGCAGGGCTTTTGCTGAGACCGACTTCTACGCCGAAACTGCAGTAGCCGTGGGCATCGGGAGGTGATAGGTGTACAAAGGCCACATTCACCGGAAGGATTTTGTTCTTAAAGAGCAGAGGGAATTCAGAAAGCAGCACAGGGGTGAAATCTGCCCGGCCTTCCTGCACGGCCTTACGGGTATTGGTGCTGATGAACATGGTATTGACCCGCAGATGCCCTTCCATTTCAGGGGAGACATAATCGGCTGAGCCAACAGTTAAAGCCTGATTGATCTCCACATCTTTAAGTTCCTGGGCCCGATCCACCAGCGCTGCCAGGATCTGGCTGGGCACTGAGCAGTTGCCGGTCAGGAAAATCCGGTCGCCGGATTTAACAGCCTTAACGGCTTCGGCAGGGGTACAGACTTTTTGTTTATACTGATCTTGCCAACTCATAATTCTTTCCTTCCCTCCAGGGCGCTTTTATAGGCCTGGTTGATGATTTTTCCCTGGGTGGTATAGACCCCGTTGTGAAGGGCGGGATTTTCATTGAGAGATTTTTCAATGCCGATTTCCGCGATCTGGTTGATGAAAGGCCAGGCGGCATTGCTCAGGGTATGAGTGGCTGTCCTTCCCAGCACGCCTGTCATATTGAGGACACAATAGTGGATCACATCTTCTTCAAGATAAGTGGGATTGCTGTGGTAGGTTGGCCGGCTGGTTTCGATGCAGCCGCCCTGATCGATGGCGCAGTCGATGATGATGGCCCGGCTGTGTAAAAGCTGAACCATCTCCCTGGTGATGATTACAGGGGAAGGGGCTCCTGGTACCAGGATCGCTCCAACCAGTACATCAGCGAAGGTGCATACTTTTTCCAGATTGAAGGGATAGGAAACCCAGGTGCTGACACGGCTGGAAAATTCCTTGTCGATCTGCTGCAGGACTTCCAATGAGCTATCCAGCATATGGACATTGGCTCCCAGGCCCAAGAAGGAATGGGCAGCGCTGCGCCCCAGTGTACCTGCGCCAACTATCACCACGTCAGCGGGCGGGATGCCTGGAACACCTCCCAGCGCAAAACCTGGACCGCCGTAATTATTCTGGGCCAGGGTAGCTGCAATCTGGGGCACCATATGGCCCGCCAGATGGCTGAGAGGTTTTAGGACCGGCAGGTTGTTGTTAGCTTGCTGGATGATCTCATAGCCGATAGCAGTGATCTTTTTATCGATCAGAGCATCGACTTTGCCTGCCCAGCCGGCTGAAAGATGCAGGAAACCCATCAGGGTCAGGCCTTCCTGCATCCAGGGGTATTCTTCTTTGATGGGACTGCCCACCTTTAGGATCAGATCTGCCCGACCGTAAATTTCCTCGCCGCTGTAAACGATAGTTGCACCGGCTTTCTGATAGGCATGGTCCGAAAAACCGCTTCCCAGCCCGGCTTCCTTTTCTACAAAACAGGTTTGGCCCTGCTGAGTTAGCAGTTGAATGCCAGCTGGGGTAAGCCCCACCCGGTATTCGTTGTCGCGACGTTCTTTTGGAATGCAGATATTCATTGAATTCACCTCATCGTAGTTGATCAGGTTAATAATTTGACCAGAATGGACTTTTGGGCATGCAGGCGGTTGTGCGCCTGGGGGAAGAGCCGGGAATGAGGGCCGTCCGCCACTTCATCAGTGATTTCCTCACCGCGGTGAGCTGGCAGGCAGTGCAGGACGATGGCATTCTTATCGGCACTTTCCAGCAATTTCTGGTTGACCTGGTAAGGGGGGAAGACCTTTTTCCTTTTGGCTGCTTCCTCATCCTGGCCCATGCTGACCCAGGTATCGGTATAAATGACCTGGGCGCCCTGAACTGCTTCGACCGGATCGGTCAGCTGATGGATGGTGCTGCCGCTTTTCTGAGCGAAATTCTCAGCAAGTGAGATCGTTTCTTGGTCCATGCCGTAACCTTCCGGATTGGCGATGGTGAAGTTCGCGCCCAGTTTGGCGCAGATATGCATCAGGGAGACAGAGACATTATTCCCGTCCCCAATATAAGAGACGTTAAGGCCTTTCAGGTTCCCTAGGTTCTCCTGGATTGTGAGGGCATCGGCCGCAGCCTGGCAGGGGTGGTTGTAGTCGCTCAAGCCGTTGATGACTGGGATATCAGCCCATTTAGCAAGTTCAAGCACATGTTGATGATCAAAAACTCGGGCCATGATCACATCAACGTAGCCGGATAATACCCGGGCCACATCGGCGATGGATTCTCTTTTGCCGAGGCCGATCTCTGCCGGTGAAAGGTAGAGGGCGTCTCCTCCCATGTGGCGCATGGCCATGTCAAAGGAAACCCTGGTCCGCAGACTGGGTTTCTGGAAGATCATAGCCATAACTTTGTTCTTAAAGAGAGGGGGATTGCCTTTTTCACTCCATTCTTTCTTCAGTTTAACAGCCTGATCAAGGATGGCTTGAATTTCCTCCGGGGTGTAATCAGCAATTGCCAGAAAATCTTTCATTTCACGCTCCTGTAATTGGTAATCATGTGTAGTGAAGTATAACATGAGTGAGGTTTTTCACCTGCATCGGGGTCTCTTTAAAGAAAAAAAGACCTTCCTAAAAA
>Ga0307441_1000212_pt1 | contig 22655 bp, 38 predicted proteins | sample SalMarWE160420MG_FD_202149 | JGI IMG/M metagenome (GOLD analysis project Ga0307441, IMG submission 202149) | Salt marsh sediment microbial communities from the Plum Island Ecosystem LTER, Massachusetts, United States - WE1604-20 | ecosystem: Environmental > Aquatic > Marine > Intertidal zone >... | reverse complement strand
AAGGCGTAAACATTTTGAGCCCCATCTTTACGCCTTGGTGTAGCGGTTATTCCAAGCCTGTATGAAGCAGTAAACATGGTTACGATATTAGACCATGTTGGAGCAGAAATTCTATGAACCTCATCAGCTATTACGAGACCAAAACTTCCCCACAATTCAGAAGGGAATCTTTTTTCTCTGCTCTTTAACGTTTGAATGGTCGCAATTGATATATCATAATCACTTCCAAATTGACACTTGTCACCTCTTATTATTCCAACTCTTGCGTCTGGTGCAAATCCAGGTCTAATCACCACACCATCCTTTGATACACCCTTTATCCTCTTGATCCACTGATCCAAGATAAAACCCTTGCTGACTACAACAAGTGTACTTCTTCCTATCCTGGTAATAGCACCAATGGCCGCAACAGTTTTCCCATATCCAGTGGTGGCTTGAACTATAGATCCAAGGCTTCCATTCTGACGATCCTGTACTATTGTTTCAACAGCCTTCTCTTGATCATCTCTGAGTTTACCAATAAATCCTATATTTATTTTTCTTCCATTTGAGACTTCTCTAACAACCTCGTGCTCAAGCCTGCGACTATCAAGAAAATAACTCCTAGGAATACCTATCCGGTCCCCATCCTCTCTGTATAAGAGGATGGGTTCTGGAACATCCTGAAGTCTATGAGTCTTCCGTGGCTTTATCGTTAAACGATCCTTGAGTCTTCTAAGATTAGATGAGGAAAGCTCAGACGAGTCAAACCAAGCATAATTAGATATCGTAACCTTCATCACAGACCCTCGCGTTAATCCTAAACCTAGACGTCTAACCTAATAAAGCGTATCACCATCACCACCACCAGATGACGGTACATATTCTCCCTTAGGAGCGTATTCGCCTCCACTACCACCCATCATTGACCCAGCGTTAGCCAAAACTGCCCTCATCTCATCTTCTGTCAATGGCTCAAATAACTTTAGGTAATCGTATGGCTCAGGAGGATGAAGCAAATTGTCTTTTGCAGATTTATAATGAAGTTTAGTATCCTTATCCAAATCAGCCTCACCCTTATGCTCCCAATCATCACCGACTTTTGGCGCCCTATCTGAAGTACGTGATACCTCCCAAACAGCACCAACTAAAGACGTCTTTTTATTCCTCTTTGCAATAAACTTGTCCAATGTAGTAGTAGTCATTGGAAAAAGTTTACGAATATATTTGTGTTCTTTACCTTGTTTGTCCTTGTATCCTGTACAATCAATTATAGTAACAAAAGAAGAAAACTGTCTCTTGTTTCCTGAAAGACAAAATGGACATGGCTTTGGGTTTTTCGCATCCATACCTCGTAGGCAAGTAAAAAAATTACCCCATTTGCCACCTATTTTTAAATGATGTTCATAGATACAAAAATCACTATCATCAAGGAATATAATAGTTTTCGTATCCCCTGGATCCATCCAGAACCTTGGAGCAGATTTTGACCCCTGCTCAATCTTCGCTTGCTCCCTTTGCTCTTCACTTGAACCACTTTGATACCAAGACATGATAACCTCCATTTTGATGCTAATGCATCTAAGTATGCGCCGTCCATCCGACGTCTACGTCACGCCTCAAAATTGACGTGACAACAAAAGTAATTTACTCGACGTCTCAATTGTGTGTCAAGCTAATAATTTTAGCTCCACGTATCGCATGTTCTATTTCCTCTCTAGATGAATCAGAAGGATCCATTCCCGGATCTAGATTCGCGTCATAGACTGGAACACGCCTACCTACACCTTTCGCTATTCCTTCAGTAAGAATTTCTCCTGCTTTATCACCGTCAGCCATAACGACAAGCCTCCCTCTTCGTGGGACCATGGATACCATTTTTTCTATCTGGTAACTACTTGGATATGACCCCATCGCACCAAGAGCCATATATCCAAACTGCCACATAGCCAAGACGTCCATCGGACCCTCCACTACAAACAAGTCTTTGCCAACACTTTCCGGATTTTTTGCCTCTTTCCATATAATGTGCTCACCATAAAGAAAGAACTTTTTAGTTGGACCGATAAACTGTTCTCTCGGTCTACTCCTGGGATAGTATGGTATCAGCTCTTTCTCTACAGTATCCAAAACATAATTAGAATACTTAGATCTGTTTGGATCCCCGGTAACATCGCGTCCTATAACCACTGCCAAATGACCAGTGTGCTCTCTTACAGTAAAAATAGCTCTATGAAACCTCTCATCAAGCCCAAGTTCCCACTTCTTAGCAGTCTCTACTGTTATCCCTCTTTTCTTTATGAACCCAGAAAGTACACCTAGAAACGGCTTAAGATAGACGTCCTTGAACAATACCTTCCTCTCTCCCTTTACAACTCCAAACTGATCGTTCTTTTTAGAGGTATGGTTCCATGTCGTTTTTGTTATTTTCCTTGGCTTGTAATCAGGAACTAGATCTGAATTTCCACTCTGTATCGCCAAACCCTCCATTGTTCCTCTTTCACCACACGAAAAACAATTATAAGGACTAGAACTTTCAGAATCTATCTTAGACCCAAACGATGGTCTACGGTCTCCACGTTTGTGATTACTTGAAAACGGACAACTGCAAGAAATTTCATCACCTGTCTTACGTATCTTATTACAACCAAGTCGCTCCAAAAGCCTAACTATATTCAATTCATCCATTGGTCTCTAAAAGATAGCGCCATCATCATCAGACCCAACAATTCCTACACCATCATATGGTATGCCATCATAATTATCCTCGAACTTTCCAGATACCTCGTCTCCTGTAGCTGCCTGGCTAAAATCCATCTCTTCAAAATCCCATTTTACGTAAAACTCACGACCACGACCCTCACGAAGTTTCAGTGGTTGAAACCCCATTAGCTTATCCTCTTTCATGTCGTCTGTCTGGAACTGCCCAAACATCACATCACAATTCCAAGCTATCACATCAGAAATTCCAACGTTACTAGCTGATATACCGGATCTTGTGTTACTTGAAACCTCTCGATTAAACTGAGTGCTCGTGATTATAGGTATACCAATTCTCTTGGCAAGACGTTTTAGATCGTCTGCCGTATTCGATACGCGAGTGTGTCTATCCTTTCCCTCGTTTTTTACCAGGTATAATCCATCAACGAACAAAATATCTGGCCTAGTCTGCTCTACTGCAGAAACTATCTGATTTATATCAGCATCAAAATCATCCCCTACAATGTCTAAACCCTTCTGTTCCGTCATCAATCGGATGGCCTCTTCAGCTCTAGACTCAACAGGCGTTGCCAACCTTCCACGTCTAAAATCTGCATATGGAAGATTCAAATGAATAGAAAAAAACCTCATGGCCAATCTAACCCTATTCATCTCTGTCCCAACAAAAAGAACCTTCTTACCATCCATCCAAGCTTTACGAGCAAGAAGTAACATTGAAAAAGTTTTACCAACTGAAACACGTGCAACAAACACAATAAAATCACCAGGCCAAAAACCAAGCGTCATATCATCCATTGCTTCCCACGGCGTAAGAATACCTCTCTCTCCATTTTTCATACGTGAATATAAGTCCCAGACGTCATGTCCAAGAGCAAGAAGATTACCAACTTTCTGACCCGTAATATCAGACTTATAAACATCAGATAAAAACTCACCGACCATCGGAAGGACAGGCTCTTGTTTATCCAGAGCCTGACCCATATTTTCATGAAGAACTAACGATTTTTCCCAGAGTGCCCTTTTTTTTAGATCGTCCACAAGGACTTTAATATCCTCATGTGCCTCCGGGACCTGAATTCCATTTTTAGCCTGAAAAAAGTCTTGGGTTGGAATGCTACCATACTCAACAAAATGTTCGATTATGAATGACCATAAATCAGCACCTTTCCCTTTTAATATTTTAGACGTCACCCCATATCTTCTCGCATACGAGAATGCCCCGTCTTGAGACAAAACAGACCCTATAATAGAAAGATCTAGATCCATTTAATCTTATCCTTAACTCCTGTTTTTACATCCTATTTGACACATACCAAGGCAGGGAGCTTATCTTTCAATTCTTGCTGACAAGCCCCTACATCGATCTCATTACAAAATTTCTCACCAAAAAAATAATTATCTGCTTCAACAACACAAGACAAATGGTAAGCAAAAACCATATTCCAATCATGTATTTTTTCTCTAAGTGCTACATCTTCCTCAGTAACAGATTCTGGCTCTACAACCTCCACAATTCCTCTTATCACTGCTTGATTCCCCTTTATAATTTGTCCACATAATATACATCTTTGTCCTCCCATTATCTTCCCTTTCGAGTAAATGGATTACTTGGGACTCCATCCACAGAACCGTTTTTTTCAACAGGCGTCTCACGCCTACTTGAACCCTCTCCTATATTAAAAAAACGTTCTACTTCCGTTACTTCTTTTTCTCTCTGAGATCCAACCGTAACATGCACGGTAGCACTTGATCCTGTCAACATACCAAACATTGATTCTCCATATATCTCAGAAAAATCATGCATATTAAGGTTTGTCGTAATAATAGTAGATTTACCATCTGAGCATCTATCTTTTATCAACGCCTCAAACATCGCAGCAACTGAATCTCCTGATGATGATAAATTAACTGCTTCACGACTCATGTCATCAAGCACAAGCAAATCAACATCCCTACACCTTCCAATTATCATTACCGTATCGTCAAAAGGTATGCGCTGTATATTAGAACGTATATACTGATCAGCAGTTATAAAATACCCAGTAGCACCTATGCGTCTTGCCTGCTTCAAACAAAGAGCACCAATTGCCGTTTTACCAGTACCTTGCTGACCATTCAATATCATACCAATACCTTTATCTAAAGCCTCTTTTATACCTACCAAATATCCAACTATATGCTGTTTAAATATCGCATCAGTAACCCTGTCTAAAGACGCCTTCCAGTACCTCTTCGGTATATTCATTCTGGTCAGCATACCCGTAGTCAACGGACGTGGCTGTCCATGATACACCCTATATAATGGTGATACCACCTTCCCGTTCTGCTGCTGTCGCCCCGCGTTCATCATAGCCCCGCTTCTTTCTGGCTGCCTCTCTTTTACTCACACCACCGCCAATTTGGCGGGCTCCCCATACTCTAGGAAACCACGTATCTGAATATCCTGCAACTAATTGCACTTTAGGATAATCTTTAATACCAAAATCGGATGATATTTCCTTCCATTTTCTCACAACTTCTAAAAATGCCCAAAATGTGTCTCTCCAGTCAACACCATCTTCCATGAACCTATTTACAACATTTTTTGCTATACCAAATTGTTTTGGTGTCCATGGTGGTGTTATACCAGGTTCATTAGGCCACATTTCCCGCATCACACGACGCCACTCGGATTCAAGTACCTTGAATTTGGGTTTATCTTCCTCCATAGGTTCTCCACCAATATATTCTGGACCAGGGTCTTCTACAACGCTTGGTGGTTTTGAAGCCCTCAAATTCTTCTTTGTTTTCCTTTTATCAGATGCTGTCTTAGACCTCAAAAGTCTATTATCCATATTCTTTAGAACATCGTCATAACTTCTGACACCAGCAGGTACTTTATTTACTGTACTACAAATGTTCTCTTCACCAGAAACTGACGTACCTTTCAAACTATCATCAATATCATCCACATTATTACTATCGAAGTCTGAACGGTCACAAGATTCAATTGCAGAGTCGAAAGCATCATCTAATACCTCACGAATCTTCAATAATTTATCGACAGTTTTATCTTCCCCTGCCTTACGTAAAAAAGAAATCGTTTCAACAGAAAGCCTTCTTGTCTCCTTTTCCGCATAAACATCCTCTGGCTCCATAACTAAATAAAGGTTTGTAGATCCAGTCCTTATTTTTCTAACCACCAGACCTCTCTTTATCAATGCATCCATATTCCTCTGAACTGTTCTGTCAGTAGAATCTGTTGCCTTTGATAACCGGTCGACACCTGGAAAACATGTACTTCCATTCATCGTAAACCGCTTCAAAACAGCATATAAAAGTTTTTGAGGTGGCGTCAGATCTGGATCTAAGAGCACAGGGATAGGGATCTGAACAAAACCCAATGACCCAATCTCATTTGTCGTTGCAAGCTCTGCTGACATTTTTGTCTCCAAAAAATTTTCAAAAAACAGGACCAAACCTTGGTATCACAAATACCTAAACACAGTCAAGTCTTTTGCTGTGCCACCTATTAAGCCTTTAATGTTGTACATAAATTCAAAAAAGAAATCTACCGTTGCTAGCTATCTTTACCCCGTGTCTCCGACTCAATATGTTCTCTATATGTCTGTTGACCCTCCTCCAGTAATCTGAACTCCATGCCACCTCCCCTGTATGATGATGGACAAAATATGCCTCTTCTGTCTCAAGTATTCGAACCTTACGACCTTTCCTTGTCAGCCAATGAGTATGACTTCTACAAGCCCTCTTGTATAATGCAAGATCTTCAACCAGCATTTGTATACTGACGTCCGCCTCTAACAAGTCATCGATACCTACATTTTTTACCAGTCTTCCGTCTGGCATTTTTACAGAACGGTTTCTTGTTCTACTCCCTGGCCACCTAAATTGACCAGCTCCAATATCCCAAGCATAGATACCCTTATAGCCAGGATTCCTCTTTGCCATCTCACGATCAAGACACCCAAGATCTACAGACTTATCTCTATTACTGCATACTTTGTGAGCCATCATATTTGCAGATCTCCATTTTTTTAAATCACCTATTATATTTTTCCTGGAAATACTATATCCACTTTGATCCCTTAATCTGTCTAACTCTTTTCTCCCTATCGCGCACTCATCGTCAGAAGATTCCCTATACAAAATAGCAACAACATGGTCCGGATTTATTTCTTCATTCCATCTTTCATAAACATCTGTAATTGAATCTTTAATATACTCAGAATATTGAAGTGCTCTACTTTCTGCCTCTAACGAGTTTAACCTCTTACCGCACTCGTGCCACACAGTGTATTCCTTACCTGGTCCAGTCTGTATATGTAACCCAATTATTGAGTCTGACACAGAATTTGTGTCACCTCCAACTCCACCCATAAGTAAAAAACAAATAATAAAAATTATAATATTTTTCATTTTTAGCCTCCTTTAACTTTGCGCATAAGCCTCTCCTCAGCCTTGGCTACTGCGTCTTCTTGTTGAGCTTGTATGCCGTCTGCCCTAGACCTCATTACCGAAAGACAACGTGGACATACATACAAGGACATTTTCTTTCCTCCTTTTTTACCCGGATTGAAATAAAATGTTACCTTCTCAAGACTCCTAATAGCAAACTTCTGCTTACACCGACCTGAACACTGAACCATGACATCCCTTAGCTTGCTCGCGCAATCAGGACACACATTGTTTTCACGCTCCTTACCCCATAAACTAAGATCAGTATGACAATATTTACAGAGACGAGATTTAGTCGCTAATCGCATTAATCAATAAGGAGCTTTTTACCGTCACTACGATTATTGATTTCGGAAACCCTATTTTCAAGAACACGCTCACGACAAATATCACAAAGGTAGTTTTTCTTTCCCTCCTCAGTCAAATGACCAACCGCAATCTCAGTTGACGTTCCGCACTTCTGGCATTTTACCTTTTCCGTCTTTAACATTTTCCTTCTCCTTTTTATCAACACACGAGATATCCCTCTTACCTCGAACAACTTCAATAATTGTGTCCGTAGCTAATCTCCTTAATAATCCCAAAGACCTTACACCCTTGACGACATCACCAATCAGTTCAATCCATTGAACTTTCTCTTTTTCCATCTCAGAAATCCTTTCTAAAGCCTTATCCAACTGTTCCTTTATTCTAACATATGAAATCCGTTTAACATCAACTTCTTTAAGCAACCTTCCAACCGACATCTGCCAATGATATGTGCAACTAGTACACGTCATGTCGTGACCAAAGTAAGGACATGGTTTTTCATTTTTTAAAATATTTTTAAGAGGACAATCCTCCATCAAAACTCTTGCTAACTCAGACCTAGTTTCCTCATCAGTTCGCATTCTAAGCCTCACCTCAACTAAATCTCTCAAAACCATTTATGCCAAATTTCTAATTTTATAATTAAACCTCATCCTGAAACTCATTATCACTGTTGATAAAAACTATCCTTAATTTTGTAACACAAGAAAATCTTTCAACAGTACCACTTACAGATTCCATTATTCCTTTGAACTCATCATCGGATACATCTATATAATCTAGCAGATCAGATACTCTCATCAAATCATTCCATTTTGACATCCCCATGTCCTCGCCAATCATTCTCTTACAACAACTAAATTTATCAACAACAATTGACGTACCAAAAAGACCAGATAACTGAATTCCAGTTATTAATGAATCAATATTCTTTGGTACAACTCCTAAATCCCATTCTTTATTGTTATGTCTTGCCCTCAACACCGATCTAGATCTAGATCCGATTGTACATATCGAAAATCTATATCTATATTTATTCCTATCACAAACGCGGTACAAAAAATCCATAGCCTGATCCGTTGAAGATATCGTTTTGAAATTTATCTCAACAGATGTATCTAAAAAAACAACATCAAACGATCTTCTGCACCACCCATTAAAATCAACAAAATTAGGAATTCCTTCTAGTCTAATTACCTTTGTTTTTTTTATCTTTTCCCTCTTCTGCTTCTGCATCATTAAGCACGCCAACTTTCATTATATGATCTGTAACGACTTTAGCTGATCTAAAAACATCTACTACTGTTTTTGGACCTTGAACAACTGCTTCCTCTCTTGAACTTCCAAACACCTCCATTGACATGCGATGCCAGTTAAATAACATGGCCGTCGCATTTATTTTCACCAATAATGATGCACCGGACGTCTTGAGCCAATTTATAAAACTAAGAAACATGTCTGACTCTTCGTACCTGGTATCCATTCCACAAGCTTTTATCCAGTCACGAACTGTATAAGAAACATTATCAGTAGAAGTCTTATTCGGACAGGTTATACATGGAGTATCAGATAACTCAAACTTCCACCCATCAATTTTTTGTTTATCAGACACCCTGGCCACTCTCAATACAGGGTCAGCGCAACACTGTGTCAAACGGTCATTACCAAGTAAACAATCGACCAAACCCTCTTCCTCAATAAAGAACGGACAAACCTTGTTCTCACCTGGCCTATTATGTTCATCTCTCCAGTTAACGAAACATATTGGTAATCCACTTTGTTCATTAAACTCATACGACAATATAGGCGGATCACTGGTGTATAAATCAGTGGTAAGCAAAATGCCAAAATGATCTTTAACTCTCTCATTGTTTATTATTCGCAAGACGTCTGATGGCTCCAAAAAAAGAGGTCTATTTCTGCAGCAATCCCCTACACCCTTACACTGTGGCAAGATAACATTTTCATCAACACCAACACCATGATCATGGCTATTATCCAAGTTTTTAGTGGCCTGGTCTTTTTTTATAAACCTATTCCTTTGTCTCATCCAAAGTCTTACCTGCTCCCTCCCCAATTTATCCATAATTTTACGACCATTAGCCTTTGCCGCTCGTTTTTGCTTTTGCTTGACTCTTTGATTACTGGATTTCTTTGTCATTTTCCAAACACCTCCCAATCTGCGTCGCTATTCTATCAAGGGATGTAGCCTGTCTTTTCTCAGCATTCGCAATATCCCTGAGTAGTTGTTTCATCTGATTCTGCTCTGCCATGTTCCCCTGTCCACATTCCGCATACGACACGGCATCAGACACGGCACCTGAAACCAACCACAAAAAAATCAAAACAATAAAAAGAAAAAAAACAAACACTGGATTCAGACGTCTCTTTCCATAATGTTTTTGTTTTAGACTCTCAGTCCATTCCATAGCCATAACTATTCTCCTTGGCAAATATACGTCCTTGAATTTCCTGGCTTACGAACAATAAGACCAATACCACCATTTCTAACTGTTAGATCAAACGATCTAATAAATGCCCTTTGGATTTTTTCTGGAATCACTACCGGTTTACCAAAAGCTAACCCGATGTGCTTCTTAATCGCTTTCAGAATAACCTCACGGTCCATCCAGGGCCTTGCCTGATAACTATGGCCACCATGGGCCAAGACATCCACTAAGCCAAGCACACCATCCTCTGAGAGCCCCATAATTAAGACTGTACCTTGAGACCCAATTAATAACTTCTTTAAATCTGGTTTTATCGATGGTATTCCACCATCCAAAGTAGCCCATTCTGCTCTAGTTTCCGAAAGTGTCACTATGTATAGCGCACCTGGTACGATAATAGCCTCCGACCCAGCACGTTCCAGCGCAGGTAAATCCCCCCTTTTAATCTCCGTAAAAATATATCTCATAACATCAACGACCACGTTTTTGAAAAGACTGCCCTATGCCAGTAGGAAGGATGACTGGCACAGGGCAAATCGTGTTCTGGGGGATCTTGGTAGGTCTTTGTCCTGTTGATGGCAGTTGTAACATGTCTTATCCTAGAATGCAACCAAGTTCATTCGTATTAGGCCGCACTCACATAGGCAAAGTGGACTTAAAATCCATAACCTCTCCGGTTAACACGATCCGCCACCTTCTTGCTTCTTCAATCCCCGCCAAATCCACAAAGAACTTGGTCTTGCAAAATCTCCACAAGCATTTATCGTCTCCGCCTGCCCGACGGCGACTCTCAAAATATTCCTCGCAGCATTGATATCCCGATCATGAACTAGCCCACAACCTTCGCAATACCACTCTCGATCTGATAACGTCAGATCCTCTTTCTTAAACCCACAAACAGAACACATCTTCGATGATGGATAAAATCGACCTATCACCTCAATATGAGATCCAGATAACAACGACTTATATACCAACTGCCTCTTGATCTCATAAAAAGATGCATCCGCTATCGACTTCGACAACTTGTGATTCTTCATCATCCCACTGGTGTTCAAATCCTCTATACCAATTAATGCAAAATTCTTTACCAAATACGAAGTGAGTTTGTGAATATAACCTTGTCGAATATTCCGTATCCGATAATGAAGCCTCGATAAATTTAATCTCGCCTTTAACCGATTCTTGGACCCCTTCTTCTTTCTCGACAACTGCCTCTGAAGTCTCTTTAACTTCATCTCGTAATACCTTAAAGCTCTTGGATTTGAAAACTTCTCACCTGTGCTCAATACAGCCAAATCCTTAATACCTAAATCTATACCTACACTCGCTTGACTCTCGCAAATGTGAGAATATTCATAGGCATCTTCAACCTCCACCTGTATCGATGCAAAATATTTACCAGCTGTCCTCGAAACCACCACCGATAATGGTTTTCCAGGAAACCTCAAAGATTGTGACATCCGAACCCATCCTATATTCGGAAGTCTGATCCTCCTACCCTCTACTTTAAAACACCCCACCCCTGTGTAAAAACTATCCCTGCATCTCCCCCTCTTCTTGAACCTCGGAAACCTGGACGTCTTCTTGAAAAACCTCTGAAATGCTTCTGCCAAATTATACAAAGACTTCTGCACTACCCATTTACTCACATCATACATCCACGGATACTGCTCTCTCTTGATTGCATTAAGATACTTCGACAAACCATACCCAGATGGAACCTTCCCTTTATCAGTTAAAGATTTCTTACAAAATTCTAATGCCCAATTATACGCAAACCTAGATACACCAAAACAATTCACAAAATATGTGATCACTTTATTGTTCGGATATATCTCAATCCTATGGGCAAGAACTCTCTTCATCTGTTAACCATAAATATCATCTTTCAAGTCCGCTTTGCCAGTCCATAACCGCTCCAGCCGCTTCCCTAAGTTCCATCGCTCTATCTTCACTTCCTGGATGTTTGCGAAAAGAGAAACGGCTTTAGCAGCTCTCCATACTGTCTGAGTGCTTATACTTTCCATCTCTTCCTCCATCCGGTTTCTAACCGGGAAAATTTCTCCATAATATTTATGGCGAAATCAAGTTCGCTTGTATTATGGTTCAGATATGGGGATCCTGTCAATGATTTTTTTTAAACTATTAGAAATATTATTAAATTCGCTATCTATAGATGGATTAATGCTAGAAAAATAACGTATATACGCCCTAGCTAATGCCACTTGTTCCTCCCTGGCTTCAGCAAATATAGCCCTAGCCCTATGCGAAGGAGGAAATAAAACAGCAACACACCTATCCCTACATGTCTGTCGAACGGTAATATCGATTCGAACAGGAAAATTAAAATCCAAAACATCACCAGTATCTATTATCTGCTTAAACAAAGACCCACTATCAGTCGTACAGAGTCTGACCCTCTTCCTCCCAGGCCTTGTGTATCCACTCCATACTTTTTTGACGTCCCACCAGTATGGGATTTCCTCAACAATACCTCGCTCAACCAAATCGGCTAAAGCCTCAGCTTGCGAAATTCTAAGATTACTGGCCCTGTGACAAACGGAATAAGCAGTCTCTTCTTCGTAATTGTTAGGAGAATTAAGGATAGCCGTCTTTACCCTGTCAATAACCTTGGTCCTACGGTCTCTGAGATTATCCTCTTGCTCCTGTTTAGCCTCATGCACCCTGGAAGCAGCATCTGCTATTAGTTTGTCTATTTCTACTCCTGTCTCTATCATTTTTTATGCTTTCCCTTCCACCAGCTCTCACTGGGAATCAACTTTCTTTAACTATATTATCCTAAGTAAATTCTTATTTCAACTTTCTTCTTCATTTTTACCTAGTAAACTAAACCAGTTTTTAAGATTTTCAAAAATTTCTAAAAGATTAATTTTTACCCACAGTAAAAAGAAGAAAATTTAAAAAAGATCTTGAAAGTAGATATACACTCGTCGTGCGCCGAAGGCGCTCGACTAATTATGTGGTTCTACTTAAGTTGATCTACTTACCTTGATCTACTTTGGGTGACATCCGCGTCACCATACCCCGCCATCCGCGTCACCATACCCCGCCATCCGCGTCACCATACCCCGCCATCCGCGTCACCATGTAGCATAATGTATGTATGTATATAAGTATAATGTACTGAAATAATTAATATATGCTCTATTGTTTTACTACGTAAAGATTCTCTTTGGAAGTTTGACTAATCCTTTTTATAAGTTTTTTGTTTACTAATGATGTAATAATCCTAGTTACACTTCTTTTGTTAATACCAAAAAAACCAGAAAGCTCTTTTATGCTTATTTCACATTTACCACTTTTATCACTAAGTCTCAATAGGGCAATATAGACTACTTTTTGCTGTGGAGTAATATATGGATCAAATACGACACTATTAATTGCATCATCACTATCTTTCATTATGATATTCCAACAACGAACAGCAGTCTCAACATCGTTAACAGATGGTCCCTTTTTATTACATTTAAAACACATGACGTAAAATTTTCCATCTTCATAAATAGTATTTATCTTACTTGTGTTATTACAATTACAGCACTTACTAAATGATGAAAATGACATTATTCCTCCCATTCCTCCAACTTCACACGAATTGTGGCACCATTAGCCGTAACCGAGATCATCCTCCAATCTCCAGCATGCCAAATATAATCCTCTCGTGTTCCGTTTTCTCTGACGACAGTGACCTTGCCTGGATCATCTTTAACTGGATGCAGGACTGATCCAGACCTCTCTGTGATGATTTCCCAGAGCTTTCCCCATTGATCTTCTGATGTAGAAGTAAATCTCTCATAAGCCGTCTCAGCTCCGATGATTGAATTTTTGTTTTCCATAAAAACCGACCTTTTTTGATCAACAAACTCCGACAGGAACAAGACAATTAGAGCATTTTTTTTGCATATGCTCTTTATTTATAAACCAACTTCTCCGCTTGATAGGCAAACTTAGAAGAATAGTCTATAGAACCACGCGCATCATCAGACGCCATCTCAACATAGGTCTTGTCCACAGGTAGCTTACCTAATAAACGTCTTTCTAAGTTCACTTGTTCTAGTACGGCCTGAATCTCCTTGTTCTTCCACTCTTCTATAGTCCTTTTCGACCTATGTTGTGCCTCTTTTTCAAACATATCCTGTATTCGTGCCGTTGGTCTATCTCCCATACATTTGTTGAACATTTCAATCTCCTTCCAATTAACATCTTCATAAATTTCCTTATTCTCTATTCAGTCCAACGCGCTTTATAAGGTCCTCTCTCATCTGCTCTTCAGTTGCTACTGCGCTTGACCACTTGTCTTTATCTATAACCTCGTCTATTGCTGTCTCAAGAGCATTCTCAAGGTACTCAGGAGGTAAAGCATCCAACTCCCATGACTCGCCACCATGCTCATCATAATAAGCTCTATATCGACTGTCAGTAGATTTAGCTGGGTTTGGTGGAGGACGAAGGCTCTTCACCTGATTCATCGTCAGAGCGAGACGTATGAGCGTAATTTGAGAACCGGCAGATCCACAAAAATCACTTATCCTCGATAGGACATCTCTGTCCATATCTAATCCACTCGGGTCATGGTCTCCGAAATAAATAATCACTACCGGTTGCCCCCCATAGATTATTTTCCTGAATTCATTCCCTTTTTTGTAAAACAGAGATTGGCTACCATATCCACGACATGCCGTAAACGGGACATCATATTTCATGCATACCGGCTCAAGAATACCAGCTACAGCATCTTTCTCGCACATCACCTCAACTCTACACCATTGGTTTTTCCATTTGTCAGTACTCCAGGCTTTCACAGCCGCCCTTAGGATATCCTCATGACTGTTCCAGTGCTGATTCCTTACTGTCCTCCTCATACGATCCTCAATGGCGTCCCAATCTATATATCCGGCCATCCTCGCCTCTGACACGAGCTTGACGAATTTCTGATAGTTTTTCATCGTATTCTTTGTGTCCGAATCCATCCCGTTCCTAACGTTGTACGCAACATCAATCCAACTATCAGGAAAAAGATCTTGTGCAATCATCTGGTAGTAGAGTTGCCTAACGGTCACAGAATAACCTTTATCTTTGTACTCGTCAGATACCCGGACAGCCTCCTGGACAACCAATGCCGAATCACCCCTAAATCCCCTCGACTTAAATACTTCTTTCATGTGATCACCTTAACAAAATATAAACAATGACACTGTTCAAAGCTTGTAAAAGCTCAGAAGAAATTTCGTGGTTGCTACCTAATCCTCCTTTTTATCTTTTTCTCCTGTCAAAAGTTTCCCTTGTTCATTTGGCGTCATATTTGACAACGCCTTAATCCCAGCCCTTTCAATGATAATCTGTGTTAATGCCGCTACTTCCTTCTTCACCTCGGACTCAATTTTTCCAACAGCTTTCGTGTATTGCTGCATAACGAACGGTACGTTGTGCTCTATCTCCCCAAGGAGACCATCTGTGAGCCTCGACAGCCTAATCCTATCAGCTCTTAATAGGTTTTTCTTAGCCAAGATTTCGTTGATCTCTTTCTTCGCCGCCAAAATCCCTTCAGACGAAAATTTCGACTTCATTTCGGAATCAAAAGCTTCTGTTATCCTACCAATCTCCGTGTTGTCCTCAGATGGTATATCAGGAATATCCTCACCTTTTATGTGACGAATCGTACAAGGAACTCCTGAAGCCATATTGAAGTTCGTTAGAAGATCGGCAAACTGAAGTGCTGTCATTTCAATTTCAATTATCTTTTCCTTTCCAAAATACCAATCCTTACTTAGATGTTGTGACCGTTCAGACTTCGATATCGATATAGTTACAGTCGTCATATGATGACCTGAAGCAGAACCATAAAGCGAAAATTTTCCACTATGTTGAACCCTGTGAATTACAATCTGACCAAAGGCTGGGTGGTTTTCCCTATATTCAACAAAATCATCATCCACAACTGTCCTCTTTACATCCTCAATCTTCATCGTACCCTCCTTATTTGGGTAAATATACGTCGCCTACCCTATCTTTGATCCCATTTAAAGCACGCTGTTTACGAACAATGAAAACAGTAATTTACCAAACGTTATCGGCCAAAAAAAGAACAGCCGTAGCTTCGTGCTAACGACATTATCGAGCGTATTGTATATTGAGTGCCACTCCACAATACCTGGAAGCACTCGCATTAAATGAAAAGCTCCTACAAAGTAAGTGATAAGAAAAAAGATCACAATGATACTGCCATCAGCAATAACTTTATTCCCCTTCACTACTAAAAACCCTAAGGCAAGTAAGTAGGAAAGATAAACATGGAAAGCATACCTTAACGTATATTTGATCGTAATTGTCTTTTTTGGTTTCATCATCGTTTCACTCCATTGCTTTCTTTATTTGCTGTCCGGATAAAAAAATCCTCATCCTCCAAGGAAGATCACTTGGTCCATGGAATACTTTATTATTAAGCCTTATAGTGGCGATTCTTATTATACTGTTAGCATCAATATCATTCTGAACTGGCAAATCAAATGAAAGTATATCTTCCCCGTCAACATAAACGATCCATATATCTTTCTCTTTCACGTAACGAACACATACGTCGAGAAGTGAGGAAAGAGTCTCTTTTTCAATTCTGAGTTTTTCCCATACCTCATCAGCCTCTTTGCGAACAGCACGAGCAACCTCTTCAATATTAGCCGCTTTTTCTTTTGACTGCTCGTACCGAGCAACACTTTTCCTTATTTTTTCTATGTAATTCATTTCCGTTAATCCCTTTCTATATTCATTCACTCCATTCGACTAAATTAACCCAATATATCTCAACCACGATAAATGACCATGATGGCAGACACCATCCGGCTCAACAACACATCCATCCGTAGCTTCACATATACTATCGTATACCCATGCCTCCAATTGCTCTAACTTAGGCTCTGGCTCGGTTGGTTCAGGATATCCTTCCGCAGTTATTAAACCAAATTCGTTTGATTTACCTGGCACTAGCATTGTCTCATCCTGTCATCTTCATCGGATATGACTTTATCTACATATGCCAACACCAATTCAGTTTTGAAGTTATCCATCCGCTCTACGATAGAGAACGGATTTCCGATTAGGTTCTCTGACGAAGAAACATCCATGGAACGACGACACATTTTGCACTTGTATCGATATGCAATTATCTTTCCGTCTGTATTTAGTACCTTCGCCTGAATAACATCTTTTTCGTTATGTCCGTTTTTGCACTGATTTATCTTTCTTGAATATTTCATTTTGACATCCTCATTTCATATAAAATATTATAGACAGAAAACTACCTTGTTTACTGTTCCTTCTTCAGTTTTTTCGGAGTCCATGTGAACTTCACACATTCACTTAACGCACAACCACCGTGACCGATTGCAGGTCCAATGTCCGCATGTTCCGACCTCAAAAATCCACATTCACATACTTCGTCGAACAACCCACGTGATTCCAAGATTCTGGACAATTTGACGCGTCGATTTTCAATGTCTTTTTTTAGTTCATGATTTATTTCTTCTGCTTCTTCTTTACTTCCGTAAATACCCTTTAGCGATTCCAAAATTTCGGCTAATTTTGCGCTTCGATTTTTGATGTCTTTTTCAAGTTCAGAATTCATCCTTCATTCCTTCCCTTGTCTTTTTTTTCTAAGCATGTATGCCTCTACCAATACTTGCTGCATTTTCGCTATACGACAGGGCTTATGCAATACTCGTATACCTGCTGGTACATTCGCTCTTATGTCGCCAGTATGGACCACAACAGGAAGGTCCGTTGCTTCGACAATCCGGATCCCATCACCTTGAATAGGACAATCCCAGTCGGTCAACACAACGTCATGATCGCCTTTTGATAGCTCTTCCAAGCCGGAATCACACGAACATGCAACAGTTATTTTTCTCCATAATTTACCTAACATTCTTACAACTACTTTGGCTGTAAAGAAATCATCTTCTACTACAAGTAAATTCAATTTTTTCGTATCAGTTTCCACATCCTACTCCTTACATAAATCTCGTAGCTTCATTTTTTAGTTTTCTGTTAGAAACTCAGCCATCCAACGAATATATTTCTTCCAAGTAACATCCCAGGCATCATTCCTTGAGTTTTCTGCAACGTATCTTACCGCATTCCAAACGGTCAACCAATTAGCATCTTTAGAAGCATTCCAAGCAGCATTCCAGGCAGCGTCCCAGGCAACATCCCAAGCATCATTAATAAACTCTATAATCTCAAAAGAAACGGGCCTAAGTGATTCATTACCGCTCTCCAACCAGGCCATATACTCTACTGGAACATCTCTTTCTTTGTCGGTCAGAAACACATCCCGAACAACACACCGAGAGACTAATCTAGTCGGGTCACAATATGACAACAGACGCCCTAGTAACCAAGCACGGTCTTCAAATGGAATAGCAAGACCTGCCACCTCTGATGGGGTCAGTGATTCCCGTCCTGCCCAAAGCTTTTGAACTACCTCTATCGTATAGCTAGAGCATGGATCCTCTGTCATCACCATATCTATGGTTATTACCATTTTACTTTCCCTTCCCGGCCAAAAATATTAAAACTTACCCTTATTTTTTGTCCCTATAGCCACTGAATACACGCCGTGCGTATCTGTAATTGTAGAGGTGAGATACAGAATCGACGCCAGGATCGGAATATCTGGCGTACCATGATAGGCCGTCCTTGGGCATATCTCCAGGCATTACACCAATAACCTGGCCTCGTTCTCGGTCAAGACGAATAACAGTACCCTTGCTATCTTTTTTCAACAACATGTAGCCGTCCTTCGACTCTTCAACTATTAAATATTTATTTAAACTCATCGGATTATCCTTTTATTTCGTACTACTGCCTACTGACTACTGCAAATAAATCGTTCCAAGCGACAATTCTACCGACCACGATTTAACAAAACCATCCATATTTTCCCTTGTTTTCAGCACTCGCAGTACTTCTTTTTTAGTGATCAAAACGTACGCATCAAGCACAAAATTAAAGACCATTACTTCTTTCACATGGCTGCTTTCGATGGTTGTTTTAAGCTGTCTATACGTGATATGGGTCAATTTATTGTCTCCTCTCATTTTTCTGCCTTTTTGTTTCGTGCCACCATTCCCGGTCTCGATTTCTCGGGGCCAGAATGAGAGCGCGAACTACTCGCCGAATATATACCACATGTCGCAATTCCCATCGGAGTCTATTGTGCGAAATGTATCTCCCAAAAATTCAATTATTGACCCATCATCAAAATGGTAGCTCTGCATCCCAATCTCCCAATCATCTTCGTAGTCGACATCATCGTTATCGTATAAATGTTCTAGATGCTCAATAAACTCCTCACCTAGTTTTTTGCCGGTTTTTTTAAACTCTTCGATACAATTTTTAGCTTTCGTTTTCATGATGTTTTCTCCTTTTTGTTTTGTATACCTTATATTTGTATTTGGTCTATTTAGACCGTACGAACACCATACTAGACGTAAGATACATACGATCCCGCTTATCAGAATCGGTGCACATCACAACCTCGCAACGCGCCTCGAACCCATAGCGGTTCTGTGGCAAAGGAAGTCGAAAAAAATAATAATATCCAAATAGAATATTTTTATATACACCGTAATCAGCACCGGTATCATTCGCAAGTTTCTGTGCGGCCGATCTACATTCGGCATATTCTTTGAATTCTGTTTCCATGGGGGTCATCTCCTTTTTGTTCGTGCCACCACTTTCGGCCTCGAGTCTCGAGACCAGAATGGGAGCGCGAATCAGATCTCACTGTCATTGTCTGAAATCAGCATTCCTGGCATTATGCGGTTAGCCCCTAACTCGATCGCGCGGGCCGCATCGATCTTTTTCAGGGCACACCACATTTGCCAGCCTTCCGGGTATTCACCGTCCTTACAATCGGCAGTAATATCCAGTAAAATCTTTTCAATCCTTGATTCCAGCCTTTCAAATTTATTCATCATGATTGTTTCTCCTTTATTGTTGCCGTTTTAAAAAAACCTCCCCACCGAAAAACGGCGTGCGATGGGGAGGAAAAGGATATCTTTAAACGTTGTACCGTGCTTCGGTCTCTGCTGTTAATCTCATTGCAAGCCGTTGACCATATTTACCTAGGTCAAGCGTAGCAACATGGCCGCCCATATCATGCAGGTGGATTTTGTCGTAATCTGCCCCACTGATTACCATGAGCCCGCCATGCGTGATCTGCCAATCACCGCATGCAAACTGTTCGATCTTGGCATCTCTAAGAATTCGATAGCCTGATTCTCCTTGATACTTTTTCATTATATTTTCTCCTTTTTGCCATCTGGCATCTTCGCCAGGAAATAAAGAGCATTTTGTGCTCTCATTCATTATTATACATACCTTACTTGCGAACGCAAGTTCATTTTGTTGTTTTTTTAAAAAAAAGATAAAAACACAACGAAATCAATATGTTTTATATGTTTTGTTTTAATGTACCAGGTAATAAACAACCAAAAAAGGAGGCTACAGTGCGTATTCTTGTTCGAAGGTGGATCCGTTCCACTGAATGGAAACGCGAACACCGAGACGCAGTGTTTCTGCATCGCACCCCTCACAATAGGCCTCATGTTGCCGGATCTCAATCTGTATACCGTCATCAAAAACACCTTTGCCAATATTGATTAGCAGGTTATCGTAGAGGTAACCGACAACGTTCATCAGGGTTTCCCACTGCTTTGAGTTTAACTCAACGTCTGTGCCGTATCGATTTGGCTTCAACATCCTCTTTTCAGGGTCGTAGAATCCGGCGGATGAACCACGAAACTTGACCTCACCGTAACAGTCTTCATCGTCGTGGGTGATATCTCCCTCGTCCAATTTGCTATAAAGCGAGCAGTTTTCAAGCATAGCGCCAAAAATCACATCGGTTGCCAGCTCGTTACGCTCATCCTCTGGAAGACATCTTGCGTTGAACCGGGCCAGTTGGTCGGGCTCGCCGTAGGATTCAAGAAAGGCCGTCCACTTCGCTCGCTGCTCGGTCTCCTGTTCGGCCCTGGCCTCCTCGCGTGCGGCCTTGACACGATCCTCAACGGACTTCCTCAGTGCAATAACATTCGGAAGAACATCTTCATTGCCGTACGTCCAGATGTCTTTGATATCGCTCCGAAGTTTCAAGTCAATTCCCTGCCCCTCGGTGAAGGCCTCGGGATTTGCGCCCACCTGCTCATCCAATGCCTTGAGCTTTGCCTTTTCTGATGCGGTCTCCGCGTCCTTCTCGGCTTTCTTACAGTCGCTCGCCTTTCGAATCGCAATTCGAGCATTGAGCAGACGTGCCGGCACATCATCGGAGGGTTCGTCTATGGACGGCCACAAAGCGCTTTCCTCTTTGTATTCGAGATTGGTGCCGCCAACGTTTCTGTTCAGCTCATACGCTCCAGATGTGTTGTGAGAGCATACCACCAACTCGGCCCGCTGCTCATCGGTGAGGGTTGCGGGATCGATGTCTATGACGACTTTCCCGAACTTCGACTTGCCTGCAAGAACTGCTGCGGACTGGTCAACACTGTACTCCACTTTTACGTTTTCCATGATTCATCTCCTACCCCAACAAGGGGTGGTAACAGACCCAGTTACTTACCAGGTCTGGATTGGCCTACATGGCCAATGTTTATACTTAATTGTCATTTTTATATGATGGTCACCAATAACAAATAGTATGATGTTTTCTCTTTTTTTAAAACATCAAAATTTTTCGGTACCATGCTATCGTATCGTCATCTGCTATTGTTTCTCGTATTTTTAAGTCTTGTACGAAATTTATTGGTTTTTTATGGTATGCTCCGACCGGACCACAGGCACAAAAATATCCATCAATAATCACTCCACCCCGCAAACATCCACCTATTCTGCCCTCTGCTGTATGATTATTTGTGTTTCTAATTTTCATCTTGTTCTATATCCTATTCTCGTACTACCATTCTCGGCCCCGGTCCGGTACCTTTGATCTCGGATCAGTAGAGTTTAGCGCCAGTAAGATTGGCTCCAAAAAGGTTTACCCATCCCAAGTAGGTCTCACGCAAGTCGGATCCAACCAAGTTGGCTTTACGCAAGTCGGTTCCGCGAAGATTGGATCCGCGCAAGTCGGATCCAACCAAGTTGGCTTTACGCAAGTCGGTTCCGCTCAAGTTGGCCTCGCGCAGGTCGGCCCATCCCAGGTCGGCCCCACTGAGATCGACAAATCTCAATGCTATTTCTGTCCCCAAGTACAAGACCCGATTAGTCACAGGGTGTATTTTTATCATGACCTCTCCTTTTTTGTTCGTGCCACCATTCCTAACCCCGATTTCTCGGGGCCAGAGTGAAGGCGCGAATCAGTCAGATTTATTCCCAATAAGTTTTTCCGGACACTACACCTTTGACCTTCGTCAATCCAAGCGACCTCATGCACTCATCGCGCTCGGTCCTTCGCAAATTGGCATGAATCGCTTGTGTAGCTTCTTGTACTCGATAGGATTCTCATCCATGTAGACTCGATCTTTAGTAATCGTGTTAAGCATGAATTTTCTGCCTGTCGATTTTTCTTTCTTACTTGAGTATTTCATGATGTTTTCTCCTTTTTGCCATCTGGCATCTTCGCCAGGAAATAAAGAGCATTTTGTGCTCTCATTCATTATTATACATACCTTACTTGCGAACGCAAGTTCATTTTGTTGTTTTTTTTAAAATGTAGTGTTTTTAGGC
>Ga0307441_1000211_pt1 | contig 22675 bp, 22 predicted proteins | sample SalMarWE160420MG_FD_202149 | JGI IMG/M metagenome (GOLD analysis project Ga0307441, IMG submission 202149) | Salt marsh sediment microbial communities from the Plum Island Ecosystem LTER, Massachusetts, United States - WE1604-20 | ecosystem: Environmental > Aquatic > Marine > Intertidal zone >... | reverse complement strand
GAAGCCCTCGTGCGCCACGCGGTCGGCCTTCTTGGCCGCCTTGGCGATGCCGCGCTCGCGCAGCAGCCCGGCCGCCCTCTCCAGGTCGCCGTAGGTTTCGTCCAGCGCCTTCTTGACGTCCAGCATGCCTGCGCCTGTCATGGCGCGCAGCTTCTTGATCGCTTCGGTGCTCACAGCCATAGTCGTTCGTCCTCCGGGCGGGCCGAGCGCTCAGCTCTCGGCGTCCGCGTTCTTCTCCTCGTTCTCGTCCTGCTCCTCGTCCTGGCCGGCCGGTTCGGCGTCCTCTTCGGCCTCGCTGGCCTTGGCGGCGCGCGCCTTGGGCTTGGCGGTGCGGGCCCTCGGCTTGGTCTCGGTCGCCGCGGCGTCGGCGGTCTTCTCCTCGCCGTCATCGGCCTTGGCGTCCTTCGCTTCGGCTTTGGCGTCCTCGGCCTTGGCGTCGTCCTCGCTGGCCTTGGCGGCCGCCTTGCGGCGCGCGGGCTTGGCCTTCTCGCTCTCGGCCGTTGCCTCCGCGTCGTCCGGCGTTGCGTCCGCTGCCTCGGCCTCGGTGGCTGCCGCCTGGGCAAGCTCCGCCGGCGCGGCCTTGGCCGTCGCTTCGGCGGCCGCTTCCTTGGGAGCCGTTTCCTCGGCGGCCGGCGCTTCCTTGGCTGCCGTCTCCTTGGCCGTTGGTTCCTTGGCCGTTGGTTCCTTGGCCGGCGCTGGCTTGGCCGCAGGCTCGCCGGCCGCAGCCTCCTCGTCCTCCGCCATGGCGGCGGCGGCCTTGATGGTCCGTTCGGGCGAGGACATCGGGGTGGGCAGCGTCTCGCGCTCCGCTTGCCGGGCGGCTTCCTCTGCCGGCCGTTCGACGGGCTCCTCGCTGCCGCCGCGCACCTCGACGATCACGTCGGACAGCCGGGCGGTGACGAGCTGGATGGAACGGATGGCATCGTCGTTGCCGGGGATGATGAAGTCCAGCACGTCGGGATCGCTGTCGGTGTCGGCCAGGGCCACGACCGGGATGTCGAGCTTGTTGGCCTCCTTGACGGCGATGGCCTCCTTGGTCGGGTCGATCACGAACAGCGCGTCGGGCAGGCGGTTCATGTCGCGGATGCCGCCGAGGTAGCGCTGCAGGCGCTGCAGCTCCTTGCCCATGGAGATCTGCTCCTTCTTGGTGAAGCGCAGGATCGACTCGTCATCGAACATGCCCTGCAGGTCCTTCAACCGCTCGACGCGCGTGCGGATGGTCTTGAAGTTCGTCAGCAGCCCGCCGAGCCAGCGCTCGTTGATGAACGGCATCCCGCAGCGCCTGGCCTCCGCCGCGAGGATCTCCTGCGCCTGCTTCTTGGTGCCGACGAAGAGGATGGTGTTGCCGCGGCCGGCCATGTCGCGCAGGAAGTTGAACGACTTCTCGCTCTCGACCAGCGTCTTCTGCAGATCGATGATGAAGATGCCGTTGCGCTCCGCGAAGATGTAGCGCTTCATCTTCGGGTTCCAGCGCTTGGTCTCGTGCCCGAAGTGCACGCCCGCTTCCAGCAGCTGCTTCATTCCGAGGTACGACACGTGAGTCCTCCGTGGCGGGATGTTGAGGTTGGAGTCGAGCGGCCCCTGCGGGTCGCCCCGCGTCCGGGCGGCCCCTCGGGCGCCCGGTGCCCAGGTCGGCGTCGGCGGACATCCCGCTGCCGCCGGCCAAACCTCCGCAGTATACAGGAGCGCCCTCGACGAGGGCCACTCTGGCCGACGCGGACGAGTGCCGACGGGGCCCCGACGGGGCGCCGGCCGGTCGCCGGCCGGATGCCGGCCGACGCGGGCGGACGCCGCCGCGGGCAGCCCCGCGCCTTCGCCGCTAACCGCAACGCCCGCGGGCGGCTCCAAAGAGCCGCCCGCAACGCTTCTACGTCGTTGTTCCGGTCCTACTGCAGTGCGTTCAAGGCCTGCTTGGCCGGCTGGTAGTTGGGATCGATCTGCAGCGCATGCTGGTACGCCTGCTTGGCGTTGGCGACGTCGCCGCTGGCGCCGCGGGCCTGGTAGGCCTTGCCCAGCCAGTAGTAGGCATCGGCGCTCTCGGGCGGCAGCAGGGCGCCCTGCTGCGCACGCTTGACCGCCTCGTCGACCTGGCCGGTCTGGATGTAGGCGCGCGCCAGGTAGGTGTAGAGCGGCGGCACGAACACCGCGCCGTTGAGCTTCAACGCCGCCTCCAGCTTGGGCACGGAGGCCTTGACGTCACCGCACTCGAACATGGTGATGCCCAGCTGGGACACGGCCGAGAGCGACTGCGGGTCCAGGCTCGCCGCCTGCGAAAGCTCGTACTCGGCGGTGCTGCAGTCCTTGAGCTGGTAGGCGACATTGCCCAGGTTGTTGTGCGCCGAGCTGTTGGTGGGATCGAGCACCACCGCGCGGCGGAAGGCCTGCTCCGCGAGCTTGAGGTCTCCCTGCGCGCGGTAGACGCGACCCAAGTTGACCTGCAGCGTGGACTGCTCGGCGGCGCTGAGGACGTTGCCGCTCGTGGACTGCGAGACGGCGTTCTCCAGCGCGGTGCGGGCCTTGTCGAAGCTTCCCAGGTCGTAGAGCACCACACCCTTGGTGTTGAGCACGCGCGGATCGTTCGGAGCGAAGGCCTCGGCCTTCTGGATGGTGTCGAGCGCGTCGCTGAGCCGGTTGGGGTAGGTCTTGGCGTCGGACTGGTACTCGTCGCGGTAGGTCAGGGCCAGGTGCACGTACGCCAGCACCATCTTCGGGTTGGACTTGAGCGCCGCCTGGTAGGCGTCGACCGCTTGCGGGTAGGCCTGCTGGCAGGTGAGCGACTGACCCTTGCCCAGGAGCGCGTCGGCGTTGGTGGCCTCGGTCTTCAGCGCCTCCTGGAAGAAATACTGGGCCAGGGCGCAATCACCGTGGGTGAGGTAGAACTGGCCGTCGCTGATCAGCGAGGGCACGTCGGGCGTCTGAGACTGCGCGGTGGCCTGGCCTGCCGGCGGTTTGCCCTTGGCGGTGTTGGTGGGGCCCTGGGCCCATGCCGCCGTGAAGCCAACGCCGACGACGAGGGTGGTCAACAGGACGCGTCCCCAGGCGCCGGTGCTCTTGTTCATGGTGCTAATCAACATGTCCTCCGACTGTTCCTCCGGTGCTTTCCAGGGTGCGGTGAGTGTACCATCCGGTCTGCCGCACGCCGGCCTTCGGGCTGCGCAAGGGGCCACGCCGCCAGGCGACCCGCGTCAGCCAACACACACGCGCCGCCCCCCGGCCGTGGAAGCCTGCTGGGGCTCGCGGCCTGGGCGTCGCCGGAACGCTTCCATTGGCTCCCATGATGACCAGCGTCTGTGAGAATGAGGTGTGCAGCACGCTAGATATGCCCCGTGCAGGGCGCCCTTGCGGTGCCCTCACGGCAGGTAGCCGACCGCCGGCGCCACCCGCCTGCGCAGCTCGAAGCGTTCCGCCAGCTCGACCCCTGCCTCGCGCCCGGCGGCCAGGCGCCCGGCGATGAACTCCTCGGCCGTCGGCTTCCAGCCGTAGAACTCGGCGTAGAAGCTGAACAGCTCGCTCACCAGCTCGCGCTGGTCGGTGATATCGACGCTCAGCAACGGACGAAGCGAGCCGTGGCTGGGGTACTGGTAGAGGCGCACGGGCGTTCGCAGCGGCTCCAGCGCCTCGCCGGTCTCCGCCAGGATCTTGGGGATGCGGGCCAGGGTGATGGCGTCGAAGGCGATCTTGGCGGTCATGCGGTGGTCGGGGTGGGGGCTGTCGTCACTCCAGGTGATCACCGCGTCGGGTCGGAAGCGGGCGTAGAGCGCGGCCAGCGCCAGGCCCTCGTCGCGGTTGCCGGTCATGCGCGAGTCGCCCATGTCGAAGAAGGTGAACTCGGCGCCGACCGCGTCGGCCACGAAGCGGCCGTGGCCGTGCCGGATGCGGCGCACCTCCTCGGCCGGGGCGTCCTTGAACTGGCTGGCGAGCTCGCCGCGGGTGGTCCAGGCGAGCATCACCGCGTCGCCGCGGGCGGCGTGGCGCGCCAGCGTGCCGGCGCAGCCGAGCTCGTCGTCGGGATGAGCGAACACGGCGAGCAGCCTCATCGCCACGCTCCGGGCGCGCGCGGCGGCCGGGCGTGGCCGCGCGTCCGCGCCTTTGGCTTGCCGGCGGTTGTCGACACGCGGGGACTATACCGCACCGCGCGAGCGCGCCGCCGCGCACGTGTCGCGCGCGCGGGCGTGCGTGCTGGGCACGGTGATAGCATTGCGCCACCCAGCTCGGTCGCGGCCGTGGTCTGGCGATCCGGCCGCGAAGGCGGTAGCATCGGGTGCACTCGGGACAGATGTCCCTGCAACCCTCATTTGAGACGACCCGGTCGCACGTGCCCGTCACGTGTCGTGCCGGGTTTGGGAGAGAGGATCTGCATGCGCGAAGCGAGGCGGCCGTCCACCCAGGTCCTGGCCTGGTCCGCGCTGATCGGCAACGCCCTGGTGATCCTGCAGGGCGCGTTCGTGCGCGCGTCGGGGTCGGGGGCAGGCTGCGGCGGTCACTGGCCGATGTGCAACGGCGAGGTGGTGCCGCTCGGCGCGGGCGTGCACACGCTGATCGAGTTCACGCACCGGCTGCTGGCGCTCACGGTGCTGGCGCTCGGGGTGTGGCTGGTGGTGCGGGCCGTTCGCCTCCGCAAGCAGGCGCCGGGCTTCAGCAACTTCGCGTTCGCGGCGTTCTTCTTCGTGATCATGGAGGCGCTGCTGGGCATGGTCACGGTGGTCTTCGGGCTGACCGGCGACAACCACAGCCTGGCGCGCGGCGTGCTGGTGGCGGTGCACCTCGTCAACTCGCTGCTGCTCATCGGCACGCTGACGGGCGTGGTCGTCTTCGCCCGCCGGAAGCCGCCGGCGTGGCCGCTCGGCATCGGCCGCCAGGGAGCGCTGGCCAGCGTGCTCGGGCTGGGCCTGCTGGGCATGCTCGTGCTGATCTTCTCCGGCGGCATCGCCGCCATGGGCAACACCATGTTCCCGTCGACGTCACTTCAGGCGGGCTTCGCGGCGGACTTCAACCCGGCTTCCCACACGCTCGTCCGCCTGCGCATCCTGCACCCACTGATCGCCATCACCGTGGGGACCTACCTGTTCGTGGGGCTCGGCCTGAGCTGGTGGCTCAAGCCCTCGCCGGCGGCGCGGCGCACCGCGCAGGCGCTGTTCGGCGTTTATGTCGCGCAGCTCGCGGTGGGCACGGCCAACCTCGCTTTCCTGGCGCCGATGGCACTGCAGCTACTTCACCTGACCATGGCGGTGGTGGCGTTCGCGCTGTTGACGACGCTGTCGCTGGAGATGCTGGGCGGCGAGAGTGTGCCGCGTGGCGCGGAGGTGCGTTCCGAGGCGCCCACCTTGGAGAAAGCGTGAGTCGTGGCTGACACCGTGAACGACAACGTGAGCGACATCCTCGGAGCGGCCGCGAACGAGCCCGTCGGGCTCGGTCGGCGCGCGAAGCCGGCACCGCGGCGCGCCACCGTGCGCGACTACCTGGTGCTCACCAAGCCGCGCGTCATCAGCCTGCTGCTCCTGACGACGGTGGGGGCGATGTTCATCGCGGCGCGAGGCTTCCCCGGCTGGCTGGCGCTGTTCGGGGTGATGATCGGCGGCTACATGTCGGCGGGCGCGGCCGGCGTGTTCAACATGGTGTACGACCGCGACATCGACGAGCGCATGCGCCGCACCGCCAAGCGTCCGACCGTGACGCAGGTGGTTCCCACGCGCAACGCCCTGCTGTTCGGCATCGCCATGACGCTGGCCTCTTTCGTGATCATCGCCGCGACCAGCAACGTGCTGGCGGCGCTGCTGTCGTGGGCGGGCATCGCCTTCTACGTGATCATCTACACCATGTGGCTCAAGCGCAGCACCTGGCAGAACATCGTGATCGGCGGGGCCGCCGGCGCCATCCCGCCGCTGGTGGGCTGGGCGGCGGTCACCGGTCAGCTGAGCTTGCTGGCCTGGGTGCTCTTCGCGCTGGTGTTCATGTGGACGCCGGTGCACTTCTGGGCGCTGGCGCTGATGATCAAGGACGAGTATCACGAGGTGGGCGTGCCCATGGCGCCCGCGGTGATCGGCGAGCGCGCGACGGTGATGCAGATGGTCATGTACGCCGCGCTGACCATGGTGCTGACGGTTCTGCCGTTCTTCCTGCACGTGTTCAGCCCCGCGTACTTCCTGGCCGCGCTGGGCCTCAACGTGGTGCTGGCGGTGCGGGTGCTGCGGCTGTTCCAGATCGCGCGCAGCGGCCAGCCGATCGACAAGATGATGGCGCTGCCACTCTACAAGTACTCGATGACGTACCTGGCGCTCGTGTTCCTCAGCATGGCGCTCGACCGGATCCTGTTCTGAGCGGGAGGCGCAGGTTGTGAACCGGTCCTGGCGTTTCCTGCGGCGGCCGCGCTGGATCGTCGGCACCCTGCTCATGCTGGTCATGCTGGTGACGATGATCAACCTCGGCCTGTGGCAGATCCGGCGGCTGCACCAGCGACTGCGCCAGAATGCCGCCATCCAGGCGCGCATCGACGCACCGGCCATGCCGCTGGCCGCCGCCCTGCAGCGCTTCGATCTGGGCCTGCCGCTCACCGCCGCGGACTCCGCCGCCTACCGCCGCGTTCGCGTCAGCGGCCACTACGACCCGGCCGACGAGGTCCTGCTGCGCGGCCGCACCATGGACGGCAACCCCGGCTTCGACCTGCTCACGCCGCTGGTGCTCGCCGACGGCCGCGCGCTGCTCGTCGACCGCGGCTGGGTGCCGTATACCGACGACATCAAGCCGGTGACCAACGCGGCGCCCCCGACCGGCGCCGTCGAGCTGACGGGCTTGTTGCGCCTGCCGCAACCCGAGCCGTCGGGGCTGTTCAAGCCCATCAGCCCGCAGGATCCCTCCGGCCCGCTGAAGAAGTCGTTCTACGCCAACCCGCACCGCCTGCAGGCGCAGATGCCGTTCACGCTCGTCGACGGCTACCTGCAGCTCGCCACGCAGACGCCCGCCCAGGCGGGCCAGCTGCCGGTGTTGCCGAGCCCGCCCCAGCTGAGCAACGGGCCGCACCTCAGCTACGCCATCCAGTGGTTCTCGTTCACCGCCATCGCCGGCGTGGGGTACGCCGTGGTGCTGATGCGGCGCGCGCGCGACCCCGCCGACGACGAGAAGACGCGCCGCAGCCGCAAGGGCGGCGGCGCCGCCGCGCCGGGGCCGGACGCGGGCGGCGTGCCCGGCGGCGGCTGAGGAGGCGCGGCGGCGTGCGGCGTTCTCAGGCGGGCGCCTTGCCGAGCGCGTCCTTCAGCGTCGCCATGAGGCTGTCGAACGGTTTGATGAACTTGTCGACGCCCTCGTCCTCCAACGCCTGCGTGATCTCGCCCAGGTCGATGTCGATGTCGCCGAGGCTGCGCAGCTTGGCCGCGTAGGCGTCGGCGTCGTCGGTGATGCGCGCGGCGGGCTCGCCGTGGTCGCGGTAGGCGTCGAGGGTCGCGCGCGGCATGGTGTTGATGGTGTCGGGGCCAATGAGCGGCTCGACGTACTTGACGTCGGAGTAGCCGGGGTTCTTGGTGCTCGTCGAGGCCCACAGCAGCCGCTGACTGCGCGCGCCCTGGCGCTGCAGCGCGCGGTAGCGCTCGCCGCCGACCACCTCCTGGTAGATGACGTAGGCCTGCTTGGCACTGGCCACGGCCATCTCGCCGTGGAGCCGCTTGGCGGTCTCCGCGCGCGGGCCGCCCTGGCCGGCGATCCTCTCCAGCATGGGGTCGAGCATGACGTCGATGCGGCTCAGGAAGAAGCTCGCCACCGAGGCCACGCGCTCGACGGTCCGGCCGGCCGCGAGCCGGTCCGCCAGCCCGGCCAGGTACGCCTCCGCCACCTCGCGGTAGCGCTCCAGTCCGAACAGCAGCGTCACGTTGACGTTGATCCCCTCGCTGATGAGTTGGCGGATGGCGGGCAGCCCGGCCCGCGTACCGGGCACCTTGATGAAGGCGTTGGGGCGATCGAGGCGCTGCCACAGGTGACGCGCCTCGCGCAGGGTGCCGTCGGTGTCGTGCGCCAGGTACGGCGAGACCTCCAGCGACACGTAGCCGAAGCGGCCGTCGGAGGCGTCGTAGGTTGGGCGGAACAGGTCGCAGGCGGCGCGGATGTCGGACACCACCAGGTCCTCGTAGGCCTGGGGCACCTCCACGCCGCGGCGCGCCAGGTCCTCGACGGCATCGTCGTAGTCCTCGCTCTCGCCGATCGCCTTCTGGAAGATGGCCGGGTTCGAGGTCACGCCGCGCAGGCCGTCGGCGTCGATCAGGCCGCTGAGCGTGCCGTCCGTGAGCCAGCTGCGACGGATCTCGTCGAGGTAGACCGACTGCCCGAACTCCTGCAGTCGCTTGACACTGCTCATGTTGCGCCTCCAAACGGGCTCATGACGCCCAATGCGGCCAGGATAGTCCCCGGCGGCGCGCTGTGCCCGTGGGGCGCCCTACGTGAAGCGCGAACCGGCGGACCGTTGCGCGTGTCCGCCGCCGCGGCGCCCGACGGCGGGTCAGGTGCGCTCGAGCCCGGTCGCCACGATGCGGCCCGCCTGCGCGATGAGCTGCAGCCGCGGCAGCGGCCGCACCGCCGGCCCGCTGACCGCCTCGCCGGAATGGGTGGGGTCGAAGATGCTCAGGTGGCAGTGACAGGTGAGCTCCGGGTGGTTCGCGTGGTAGTTGAAGGCGAACTGGATCGCCTTGAGATCGGTGTTCAGGTTCACCGTGCAGCCCATGTGCGTGCACACGCGGCTGAAGCCGGCCAGATGCGCGGTCGCGCCGCCGACGTCGAGGTCGAGCCCGCCCGGGATGGGGCCGGGCAGGCGCAGCACGATGGCCGGGATGGGGTGCGCGCCGGGCAGCTCGAAGGGGATCGAGTCCCACACCGCCGCGAAGGCGCTCACGGGACCGACGTCGAAGTGCGGCCTGGGCGCGAACACCGGGTGCTTTGCCGGCGCGTCCTTCTCGAAGTGGATGCGGATCGCTTCATAGAGCCCGAATGCGCCGCCGCCCACGGCCAGCACCACCGGCAGGCGCCAGAACCAGGCGATCAGCTCACGGCGGGCCTCGTTCACGTCCGTGGCAGCTGTTCCCTCGGGGGCCGCCGGTCGGGGGGGTCGGTCGGCGTCGCTCACGGTGCTCACCGTCCCTTCGGGGCCAGGACCTTGGTGACGTAGTCGACCAGGGCCGTGATCTGCTCGCTCGAGAGCCGTGCCTGGAAGGCCGGCATCACGCCGCGGCCGTAGCGGATGGCATCGCGGACGTTGCCGGCGTTCGCTGCGCGGCCGTTGCCGGCCAGCGCCGGGCCCGCGCCGCCCTGACCGGCGGCGCCGTGGCAGGTGGCGCAGTTCGCCAGGAACAGCTGGCGGCCGGCGCTGGTGGAGGCCGTGCCGGCTGCGGTGCCGGCTGCGCCGGTCATCGGCCCGCCCGCCATGCCCGCGCCGTTCATGCCCGCGCCGTTCATGGGCGCCGCGCTGCTCGTCGAGCTGCCCGTCGTGCCGCTTGCAGTGCCGCTCGTCGTGCCGCCGCCGGCGGCACCGCCCGCCGCCGCCTCACGCGCCTTGGCGCTGGCGATGAGGTCGGGCACGCGCCCGGCCTTCGCCGGCCCGCCGGCCTTCCGGACGTAGAGGTTCCAGGTATCGATGGCGTGCTGGTACTGCTGCTGGCTGAAGTAGGCGTTGCCGAGCATCAGCAGCGACGGCAGGTCGAGCTTGTCGAGTCCGCCGGCGGCCTCCCCGGCGCGCGTGAGCAGGCTGATGGCGTCGGCGCTGCGACCGCTGGTGAACAGCACCTGGCCGGTGCGGCTGAGCGCAACCGGGTTGTGGACGTCGGGGCCGGTGAGCACCTGGATGTAGACGTTCACGGCGCGGTTCTTGTCGCCCTGGGCCCAGTAGGCGTCCGCCAGCGCCATCAGGTTGCTCTCGCTCGGGTCCTGCTTGGCCTTGTCCGCGAGCGGCTGCACGGCGTCGATCTCGGCGATCTGCTGCTTTGCCTGGGCGTCGTTGGCGTTGCCGGGCGTGGCCAGGTAGCGCTCGAAGGCGCGCTTCGCCTCGGCCAGGCTGCCCTGCGCGAAGGCCACCTGGCCCATGGCATAGAGCGTCTCGGGGTCGTTCGGAGCCACCGTCAGCGCTTTCTGCAGGTACCCATAGGCCTTGCCCAGGTCGCTCTGCAGGTACACCGCGGCGAGGCGCTTGTACACGGCGGCGGGAACGGGCGTGATGGTGTCGATCACCTTCTGGTAGGCGGCGACCGCCTTGTCCGCCTCCTGGGCGTTCCAGTAGGCGTCGCCGAGCGCCATCAGGTTCTTGGCGTTGGGTTGCTGGTCGGCGGCGCGCTGCAGCTTCTGGATCTGCCGGGCCAGGGTGGCGTCGGTGGAGGTGACGGTCGCCTCACGGCCGACGCGCGGCAGCACGAAGCTCGGCATCACGGCCGCGGCCACCACCACCAGCGCCGCCACCGCCACCGCCCCGTAGGGCACGCGCCGGCGTCGCGGCTCGTGCGCCGGCGGGCGTCCCGCCAGCTCCGCTTCGCGCGCGTCGAGGGCCTCCAGCACGTGCGCGGCCTTGGCCTCGTAGCGCGCGCGCAGCGCCTGCCGGCGCTCGTCCGGCAGGTCGGTGCGCTCCTCGACCTCCTTGATGGCGCGGAACAGCGCGTCGCGCTCCTCGGCCAGGTCCTGGGCGATGGGGTCGCTGAAGTCGGGCAGCGGGTCGGCCTGGTCCGGCACCAGCAGCGGCACCGCCACGTAGGCGAGCGCCACCAGCGCCACCACGATCACCAGGATCAGCGTGGCCATCAGCCGGGTGCCTCGCCGTCCGCGTCAGCCGCGGGAGCGCTTTCGCCGCTGCCCGCGCCCGCGCTGGAGCCCGTGCCGGAGTTCATGTCGGGTCCCCCGCCCGCGCCACCGTGGCGCCCGCCCGGCGCGCCCCCGGCGGCTGGCGGCCCGCCGTTCGCCGCCGCCCCGAGCGGCGCCGCCTGCAGCGCCTCGCGCACGCGTGCCAGCGCCGCTGCGTCGGCCTGCGGGGTGGCCTCCGCGGCAGCCCGCCAGCGCCTGAACAACAGGCCCAGCGCCGCCAGGCCGGCGAGGAGCGCCAGTGCGGGAAGCAGCCACACCAGCAGGTGCACGCCCTGCTTGGGCGGGTCCAGGAGGATCCAGTCACCGTAGCGCTGCCGGAAGTAGGCGATGATCTGCGCCTTGCTCCTGCCGGCGTCGAGCTGGCGCTGGATGAGGCTGCGCATCTCGACGGAGATCTGGGCGCTGGAGTCGGCCACCGACTCGGCCGTGCACACCGGGCAGCGCAGCTCGCTGGCTATGGCGTACGCCTGCTGGCTGATCTGCACGTCGCCGACGCCGGCGGCTGGGGCACCGGTTGCGGCGGCGGGTGCGCCGCCGGCAGGCGCGGCCGACTGGGCCAGGGCCGGTGACGCCGCCAGCGCCAGGCCCATCAGCGCCAGGCCCATCAGCACCGGGCCCATCAGCACCGGAAGCAGCCGGCGTCGCCCTGCCGCGGCGGCCGAGCGCCTCACTTGACGATCGCCTCGATCTCCTTGGCCATGATGGTGTCGCTGACCGGTCCCACCTGCTTGTACACGACGATCCCCTGGCGGTTGACGAAGAACGTCTCCGGCACGCCGAACAGGGCGTAGTTCACGCCGATGGAGCTGTCGTTGTCCAGGCCCACCGGAAAGGTGTAGCCGAAGCGGGTGATGAACTTGCGACCGGCGTCGTACTGACCGTGGTCCTGCGTCTGCACGCCCACGAACAGCACGCCCTGGGCGCGGTACTTGTTGAACGCAGCCTCCAGCACCGGCGCCTCCTGGAAGCAGGGGCCGCACCACGACGCCCAGAAGTTGATGACGAGGGGCGTACCCTTGTGCGCGTCGAGCGAGAAGCTGTTGCCGTAGGTCGCCTGATAGCGCTGGTAGAGCGGCAGCGTGAACTGCGGCGCGGGCTTGCCGACCAGCTTCGACGGCACGTCGCGGTTGGGTGGGCCGCGGAGCAGGCCGTAGAGGAACACGCCCGCCAGCCCCGCCACCACCACCACCACGATGACCAGCCGCCTCATGCCGGCGAGGTCTCCTCGGCGCCGGCCTCGGCGCGGCTCTCGGCCCAGCGCCGACGCGCCGGCAACAGGCTGTTGATGACGCCGACCACCAGCAGCAGGCCGCCGAACCAGATCCACGACACCAGCGGGCTGTAGATGGTTCGCAGCACCACGTAGCTGGTGTTCGGGCCGATGGTGTTGTCGAGGTTGAGGTAGAGGTCGTGGCTGAAGGTGTACATCACCGCCGGCTTGGCGACCGGCTCCTGGCTCGAGCCGAAGACGTTCAGGCGCGGCCTGAGCGTGGCGACGTGGCGGCCGCCTTTGGAGACGTCCACGATCGCGCCGGAGCTGATGACCGCGGCGCTGCGGTCCATGAAGCGGTCGACCGGCGTGAGCGTGTAGCCCTGGAAGGTCGTGCTCTTGCCGAAGTCGATCTTCACCTGCTGATCGACGCGGTAGCCGGAGCTGAAGGCCACCCCCAGCGCGATGATGACGATGGCCAGGTGGGCGACCATGCTGCCCACGCGGCGCCGGCTCTCGTGCGCGTAGCTCCACAGCACCGACCAGGGGCTGCGCGTGGTCAGCCGCACGCGCGGCACCAGCGCCTGCCCCAGCAGCAGCCCCAGGCTCACCAGGTTGTAGCCGGCCAGCGCCACGGTCAGGGTGGGATAGATCTCGCGCATGCCCAGCAGCAGCGCGAGCCCGCCGGACACCACGAAGCCGCCCGCCAGCCAGGCCAGGTTGCGCCTCAGCGAGGCGCCCTCGGCGCGGCGCCAGGGCAGCAGCGGGCCGATCCCCATCAGCAGCAGCACCAGCATCCACAGCGGCAGCGTCACCTGATCGAAGAAAGGCGGCCCGACGGTGACGCGCTGCCCGCTCACGGCCTCGACCAGCAGCGGGAACAGCGTGCCCAGCAGCACCGTGAAGGTGATGGCGAGGAACAGGATGTTGCCTGCCAGGAAGCCGCCCTCGCGGCTGACCACGGCGTCGAGCTCGGCGCGGTCGCGCACCTGATCCCAGCGCAGGGCGATCAGCCCGAAGGCGAACAGCGTCACCGCCACGAAGAAGGCCAGGAAGGCGGGGCCGACCGGCCCGGCGGCGAAGGCGTGGACCGAGGAGATCACCCCGGAGCGCGTCAGGAAGGTGCCGAGGATCGACAGGCAGAAGGTGAGCGCGATCAGCATCACGTTCCAGCTCTTGAGCATGCGCCGCCGCTCCTGCACCTGCACGCCGTGGATGAAGGCGGTGGCCGTCAGCCAGGGCATGAAGCTGACGTTCTCCACCGGGTCCCACGCCCAGTAGCCGCCCCAGCCGAGCACCTCGTAGCTCCACCAGCCGCCGGCCACGATGGCCGCGCCCAGGAAGCCCCAGCCGGTCAGCGCCCAGCGCCGGGTCTGCACCATCCACTCGCTGCCCGGCCGGCGCGTGATCAGCGCCGCCATGGCGAAGGCGAAGGGCACGGACAGCCCCACGAACCCCAGGTACATCAGCACCGGGTGCACCGCCATCATCCAGTTGTTCTGCAGCAGCGCGTTGGGCCCGGGGCCGTTGGCGGGCGGGCTGGCCAGGGTGTGGAAGGGGTTGGCGAGGAACGCCACCACGCCCAGGAAGAACACCTGGATGGCGGACAGCACCGCCAGCGCCCACGGCCGCAGCGGGCTGAGCGGGGCGGTGAACGCCAGCAGCGCCGTGTACGCCGTAAGCAGGAAGCTCCACAGCAGGATGGAGCCCTGCAGCGCGGCCCACAGCGTCACGATCTTCACCCACAGAGGCGAGCCGATGCTCGAGTGGTTGGCGACGTACTGCACGCTGAAGTCGTTGCTGACCAGGGCCGCCTCCATCACCGCCACGGCGGTGGCGGCGACGAGGAAGGTGGCCACGGTGGCCAGTCGCGCCGAGGTCTGCAGCCGGGCGTCGCGGCGCTGCGCGCCGAGCGCGCCGACCACGGTGGCGTACAGCGCCAGGCCGAACGCCAGGAAGACGCTGGCGGTACCGAGATGACCGAGTTGCAGGTGGATCATGTCAGCCTCTCCCTGGACCCGCAGGCTGCGTTACTGGAGCGTCTTCTTGAGCATGTTGACGTCGATGGGCTGCCCCGGCTTGGGCGGCCGGTAGTTCGAGCTGTGTTTCACCAGCAGCTGGTCGCCCACGAACGTGCCGTTCTTGAAGCGGCCATCCACGACCACGCCCTGGTCGGGCTTGAACAGGTCGGGCGGGGCGCCCTTGTAGACCACCGGGTAGGACTTGATGCTGTCGGTGATGGTGAACGTCAGCGTCAGCGTCTGGCTGTTGAACTTCACCGTGCCCGGCTCCACCAGCCCGCCCAGGCGGATGCGCCGTCCGGCGAAGCCCTGTGGGTCGCGGGCGTACTCGTTGGGGAGCACGAAGTAGACCAGCGAGTTGTTGAGCGCCTTGACGATCATGATGCCGGCCACGGCCAGCACGGCCACGCCGAGGACGGCGTAGACGACCTTCCTCAACGGTCTTCCTCGCGGCGCCCGGCACGACGGGCGCGCGCGGCCAGGTAGAGGCTGTAGGCGGCGTAGGCGACCGACACCTCGAGCCAGATCAACCCCACCCAACGCCAGTGTTGCGCCAGATCAGACACGAACGACCTCCTTGGAGCCGGGGCCGCTCTCGCGGCGCTCGCGCTCCTCATGGCGCGCCATCTCGAGCTTGCCGATGCGCACCCGCTCCGACACGAACGTGAGATAGATCAGGGCCGCCACGCCGGCGTTGAACACCAGCACGAAGAGCATGGTGGGCGCGACGTGCACGCCGGTCACCGCCACGCTGAGGGTGGGGTGCAGGGTGCGGAACCACGCCGCCGCCAGGTAGTTGAACGGCAGGCTGGCCGCCACGATCATGCTCACCACGGCGCTGACGCGGCCGCGGCGGGTGGGATCGTCGATCAGCCCGCGCACCACGAAGTAGCCCACCAGCAGCGCGAACATCAGCGCGGTGAGCGTCAGCTTGGCGTCCCACGTCCAGTAGGTGTTGAGCGTGGGCTTGCTGTAGGTCATCCCGCTCACCAGCGTGAGGCCCGCGAAGAAGATGGCCACCTCGGCGTTGGCCACGGCGCGGGCGTCGTCGATGCCGTTCCCGCGCAGCAGGAACAGCATGCCGTAGGCGGCGGTGACGAGCACCGCCACGAAGCACACCCACGCCACCGACACGTGCGCGTACATCATGCGGATGAGCTGGCCCTGGTTCACGTCCGGCGGGCTCACCACCAGCGCGAGGTAGGCGCCCACCAGGAACAGCACCAGCGTGACGAGCGCCAGCGCACGCCACCACAGCGGACGCCTCGGGGCCTGGTGCGTATCGGTCATCACGTCTCCTTCACGGCTCGGCACGGGCTACGGGCCAGATTGTACGGCGTCCGTGTCCGCGCTGCCCGGCCTGCGGTGACCACACCTCACTCCTCCACGACCAGATGAAAGATGGCTGTGCAGATCACCAGGTAGACCAGGTCGAAACCACTCAGCAATTGTAGCCACCCCCCCGCGAGCGAAGGGTTCCCGAGCTGCACGATAGCCTCGCTGGCGCGCACCGAGCCCAGCAGGACCGGCACCACCACGGGGAACATCAGCACCGGCAAGAGCGCTTCCCGGGCCCGCAGGTTGGCGGTCAAGGCGGCGTAGAAGGTGGCCACCAGCGCGAAGCCGAGCGAGCCCAGCGCCAGCGTCGGCGGCAGCAGCCAGGCGCCGGCGCCGGCGTGCGCGCCGTAGAGCACCAGCGTCACCGGCGTCATCACCAGGCCGAGCGCGGTGAGGTACAGCCAGTTGGCGAGCAGCTTGCCGAGGAACACCGACGCTCGCGGGACGGGGTAGAGCAGCAGCTGGTCGAAGGCGCCCTCCTCGAGGTCGGACTGGAAGCTCTGCGCGGCGGTGATGACGCCCGCGAAGGCGAGCGCCACCCACAGCACCCCCGGTGCCGAGCGCTGCAGCAGCTGCGAGTCCTGCCCGATGGCGAAGGCCATCATCACCAGCGTCACGGCCGAGAAGAACACCGTTGCAACGGTGACCGCGCGGCCGCGCGCTTCCTGCAGAAGGTCCTTGCGGGCGACGGCGAGCACCGCCGCCAGGTCGCTCACGCGCCGCTCCTGGCGCGCGCCAGGCGGCCGCCGGCGAGCTCGAGCACGGCGTCGGCGAAGCGGCCGGAGCGCTCGACCTCGTGCGACGCCATCAACACGCTGCGGCCGCCGGCGCGCGCCGTCGTCAGCGCCTCCTCCAGCAGCCGCTTGCCGTCCTCGTCGAGCGCGGCGAAGGGCTCGTCGAGCAGCCACAGCGGCGGGTCGACGAGCAGCAGCCGCGCCAGGCCCAGGCGCTTCTTCATGCCGCTGGAGAAGGTCCGCACCAGCTTGTCGGCCACGGCCGACAGGCCCACGCGCTCGAGGGCCGCGTCGATGCCGCCGCCAGCGACGCCGGAGAGGGTGGTGGCGAGCGTCAGGTTCTCCCGCGCCGTGAGCATGGCGTAGTTGCCGCCCAGCACGCTGAGCAGCGCGACGCGGCGGCGCACCTCGTCGCCCTGGCGCTGCAGGTCGAAGCCGAACACGCGCGCGCTGCCGCGCGTCGGCCTGAGCCGCGTGGCGAGCAGGCGCAGCAGCGTGGTCTTGCCGGCGCCGTTGCTGCCACGCAGCACCGCCACGCGGCCGGCGCTCATCTCGAGGCGCAGCTCGCGCAGCACCAGCTCGCGGCCGAAGCGCTTGGAGACGCCGTCTAGGACGACGGCCGGAGCGGCGGGTGTGGTGGGGGCGGGGGCGCCGGGGGCGGCGCCTGCGGCGGCGTGCGGGGCGGCCATCACGCCAGCCAGTATCGCCTATCGGCCGGCGCGGCGTTGGCGTGCGGCGTTCGCTTGGGAGCGGTCGCGACCAGGCACGGGAAGGCGCCCGGCCGGGAGGACCGGGCGCCGCTGCAGCCTTGCTCGGGGCTGCCCCGAGATGGGTAGTCCGGAGCGGCTCAGGCGCGTTCATGACGCCGCCCGAGCGCGACCCCGGACCCGGTCGTCGAAAGCTACAAGACCGAAGCCATGTGGGCCGTGACGTGGTTGCCGATCTGGTGGAACACGGCGTGGACCGTCATGCCGGCGTTCATGAAGTCGTAGGCGATGACGTTGGGGGTTCCGGTGTCCAGCTCCATGGCCGTGAAGCCCAGCTGGCTCATGTGGCTGACGTAGGCGGACGCCAGGTTGCCAACCAGGATGTCTTCGTGGAGGACCTGGAAGCCTTCCCGGCCGTCGGTGCCGTACGTCGTGACCTTGTCGAGGCCACCGAAGTCAGGATAGACGTCCGTGCCGTTGTAGAGGCTGGTGGGGCCCATGCCCTGGACGGCGATGGCGGGCAGGGCGCTGATCGATCCTTCGCTCGAGACGTGAACGGTCAGCTCGCTGCCGAGGAAGGACAGGCCGATGTAGGCGGTATCGATCTCGGCGTCGGTGAAGTCGAAGGCGTCCGTGTAGTGGGTGAAGCTGATCCCGGCTGCCGCAACGAGTGCGGGGATGACGAGAGCGACGATGGCTAGAGGTACCAGAAAGACACGCTTCATACCTTCTCCTTGTTCTCCTAAGGTTCGCGCGCACGTGCGCGCATTGGACGGTCGGGGACGGTGATGGGGTGTGAGGACCGGGTCCGGGCCTTCCCCAGGAACCGCTTGCAGTGTGCCCGAGAGGTTTGCAGGTGCCATTGCGGCGACGTGCAGACGCGGTGCATGGAGGGCGAAGATGCGATGAGAAAGGGCTAAGTAGCGTGCGATGCGCAGCCCGCGCACGGGCTGGCGTGCGTGCGATCCCCTCTCATGCTGGCGTGCAAGATCGGCGTAGAACGCGCAGCGACGTTGTCAAGAGCTTGTGTAGACGAGGCGACCGGCAGGCGCCTCGCGCTCGTCGCGGGTGCCGGTCTGGGAACCCGGTCGCCGCTACAGCCGCGTTCGAGGCCACCTCTGCACGAAACGGAAGGGAGCCGGCGCGGGCCCCGTCAACGCGGCGCCCGAGTCGGCTCCATGATCGTCTTGCTACAAGCGGCTACGCGCCCGAGGCCAGGTAGGCCGTGACGTCGTTGCCGGACTGGTGGAATACCCCGTGCACCGTCATGCCGGCGTTGGTGAAGTCGTAGGCGATGACGTTGGCCGTGCCGGTGTCGAGCTGCTTGGCCGTGAAGCCCATGCCCGTCATGGCGCTCACGTAGTCGGCTGCAACGCTGCTAACCAGGACGTTCTCGTGGACGACCTGGAAGCCTTCGCTACCAGCGGTGCCGTACGTCTCGACGTCGCCCAGCCCGCCGAAGCCCGGATACACGTCGGTGCCGTTGTAGAGGGTGGTGGGGCCCATGCCCTGAACGAGGATGGCGGGCAGGGAGCTGATGGAGCCGGCGCTCGAGACGTGCACGGTGAGCTGGTTGCCACTGAACGACAGGCCGATGTAGCCGGTGTCGATCTCGGCGTTGGTGAAATCGAAGGCGCCCGTGCTGTAGTTGAACGTGACTCCGGCTGCCGAGACCATGGCAGGGATGGCGAGAGCGATGATGGCTAGAGGAACCAGATAGACACGCTTCATGAGTTCTCCTTGTTCTCCCTTGTTCTCCATGTTCGCGCGCGCGTGCGCGCACCAGACGGTCGGCGACGGCGTCGCAATTCGAGGACCGGGTCCGGGCCTTCCCCAAAGACCGCCCGCAGTGTGCGACCAAGTCTTGCAGGCGTCATTGCTGGGGCGTGCAATGCGGGTGCACGGGGGAGGAGAGTATGATGTGAGAGGGCTGAGAATCCTGCCATGCGCGGCTCGGGGATGGGCTGCCACGCGTCTGGTCCGCTCTCACGCTGAGGTGCACGATCCGCGAAGGGCGCGCAGCAACGCCGTCAAGAGCCTGTGAAGAGGCCGTGGCTTTGCGGCTGCGTCGTCGTGGACCGAGGCAGCCTCGCCAGCACGCCGCGAACACGTTCAGGACGACGTGTGTTCGTGGTCGTCGTCGACGCCTGGGGCCGGTTCAGGGCCACGCCCGCGCTCCGTGTTGCGGCCCGGGTTGTGACCGGTTTCACTGTCGGCCTCGACGGCGGTGCCTGGGTCGCCGCCCCGGCTCTTCGCATCTTCGTCGCTCGTGCCTGCATCGGAGCCCGCTTGCCGCGCGCGCCGGCGTCCGCGCGCTCCGCGCGCGCGTACCAGCACCGTGCCGCCGGCGGCAGGACCTATGGCGTAGCGGCTGTAGTAGGTGAGCAGGCGCCAGGCGAGGATGGCCGCCCCGATGTAGCCGCCGCCGCCCTCCGCGCTGAACAGCGACGCCGAGGCGATCTCCATGATGCCGGCGCCGCCGGGCGTGGGGAACAGGAAGGAGACCACCATGGGCAGCTGCACCGCGGCGATGGTGGGGAGCAGCGGCGGGCGCGCACCCATCCCCACGAGGATGAAGTAGAACGCCAGGTAGGTGGCGATGTACAGCCCGGCGGTCAGCGCGTGCAGGATGACCTGCAGGCCGATGCCGCGGCGCGAGAACTCGCTCGTGGCCTGCGCCACCCCGTCCAGGAACTCGAGGGCGGGCACGCGCCAGCGCCTCAGGAAGCGCAGCCGCATCACCGGCCCCACCACGGCCTTGATCCAATGCAGCCGGTACGCCAGCACGTAGTTGAGCGACAGGAACAGCACGCTGAGCGGCACCGCCAGCGCCACCGGCGAGGTGTTGCGCAGCAGGTCGGTCGAGTGACCCAGCGCGACCAGCCCGATCGGCACCGACCAGGTCAGGAAGAACAGATCGACCACCCACACGTAGACGTTGACCGACCAGGCGCGCGAGGCCGGCACGCCGTCGCGCACCAGGGAAAGCACCACGGCCGGCGCCTGGCCGCTGCCGCCCGGCGTGATGGCGGCGCTGAGCAGGCCAAGCGTGTAGGCCCGCAGCGAGCGTCCGAAGCCCACCGGCTCGCCGGTCATGCTCGTGAGCAGGGCCAGGCGAAGGCCGCCGAACAGGTAGTTCGTGGCCGTCAGCAGCGCGCCCACGGCGAGCGCCCACACCGGCACCTGTGCGACCGTGGTGATGCTCTCGCCGAGCCACCAGAAGGTGGCCAGCACACCCAGCACGCCCAGCACGATCGAGAGGGCGATGGCACGTCCTATGGCATGACCCCTTCCGGTGGAGTCGAGTGGGCCCGCGCTCGCCTGACGGAGGCCGTTCGAGCCGTCCGCCGCGCGCCGGCCGGGCGCGCTGCGCGCGTGCGCTCTGCCGGACAGTCTAGCAAGCACGTGCGCCCGACCCGCCGTCAGGGAGGGCGGGCGCGCCGTGTCGCTCGCCGCCGGCGCGGGAGCGGCCGCGACGCCTAAGCTGGATGCATGTGGCCCGAGGACTTCGTGTGGCGCGGCCCGGTTCCGCCGCCCGGACGCTGGGGCCGGCCCGGCCTGGTGATGCTCTTCAACCTGGAGTGCGCGGCCTGCGTATCGCGCGGCGTGCCGCTGATCAAGCGCGTCGCGGCGGAGCGCGGCGACGCCCTGCAGCTCGTCATGGTGCACACCGCCTACGGCCACCGGCAGCATCCGCGCGAGGCGCTGGTGCCGGCGCTCGAGCGCTTCGCCGGCGCCTTCGCGCGCCTGGAGGTTCCCGTCGCGCTGGACCTCGACGGCTCGCTGGCGGCGGCCTGGGGCGCGGAGGGCACACCGCACTGGCTGATCTACGATGCGGTGGGGCGGCGTCTTCGCAGCGTCTACGGCTCGCAGGAGAACGCCCAGACGCGGCTCGCCTACGCCCTCGACGAGCTGCTGGCGGGCGGCGAGGGGGACGCTCCGGCGTCGTAGGAGAGCGGCGCGCACGCAGCGCGCACGCGGAACGCACGCCGTGCGGTGCGGGTCCGGATGGTCCGCGGCTGCCCCACGGGTGGACGCTGCGCCCTTCGGCGATATCGAGCCGGGACGCCGGCCCGTACCGCTGCGCTGGAGCCTCGGCTAGCATGGGAGAACGGTCGCCGCACCGGCGGCGGGCCCGGCAGGCGGTCGTGACCGGGCACAGGCCCGGGCGCGGGGCGAGCCGGTCCCGGCCGACGCCCCGCCTGCGGGCGGACGTCAGGCTTGCCGGCTGGGTGCATGGACCGGGCGCATGGACCGGGCGCATGGAGGGACACGCGATGGCGACCAGCGACACGGGACCGAACGACGCAGGGCCGAACGACACGGGGCCGAACGACACGGGGCCGAACGACACGGGGCCGAACGACACGGGACCGAACGACATGCGCGGTCGCGAGGGCGCGGGCCAGGCCGAAGACGCAGGCGCGCCGGACCGGCGCGAGAGGCGAATGAGCACGGTCGGCGTGGTGCTGGTGATCGTCGGCGCCCTGGCGCTGCTCGGTAACCTGGGCGTGTTCCAGGGCATAGGCAACGTCATCGGCATGGCCATCTTCGCCGTGCTCGGCGGGCTGGCGCTCAACCACTACCTGCGCCGGCGGCGCATCCGCTCGCTCATCGGCGCGTTCGTGCTGTTCGGCCTGGCCGCCGCCACGGTGGGCGGGGGCTCGGCCGGCTTCTACTTCCTGGGCCTGATCGGCGTCGGGTTCGCGGCGGTGTACTACGTGGACCGGGAGCGCTGGTGGGCGATCATCCCAGCCGGCACGCTGATGTCGCTGGCGGTGGTGGCCGGCCTGAGCAGCTGGGCGCCGGGCTACGACCCCACCTGGGTGCTGTTCCTGGGGCTGGCGCTGACCTTCGGCGTGATCTATCTGCTTCCCGGCACGGCCAGGGCGTGGGCCATCTACGTTGCCCTCGCCTGCCTGGTGCTGGCGGTGCTGGGCGTCAGGGTCGGCGGAAACTGGCTTGTGCCGATCGCGCTGGTGGTGATCGGCCTGTACATGCTGGTGCGCCAGGGCGCCGAGCGGGAGCGGGGGAGGATGACGGCGGGTCCGGCGGCAGGCGGCTCGGGCGAGCGTGGCGAGCCGGGGGCCGCGGATGGCCGGCAGGGCGCGGCGCCAACGCCGGATGCGACCGAGGCGCCCGCCGGCGAGGCACCCACCGCTTCGCCCGGGGAGAGTGGTGCGGCGGGCGAGGCGTCGCGCGAGGAAGACTGAGTCTTGGCGCGCGCCTGGCGAGCCGGTCGCGCCCGGCGTGCGGGAGCGGCGACGGGTGCCCGCTGCCGGAAGTTGCGTAGCGCGCGCGGAGTGAGCTAAGATTGTCGGGCTGTGCGCTCGCGGGCCGGACCCCCGAGCAGGGGGCGCCGGCGAGACACGCGAGCCGAACCGGTCTCGACATCCCAATCCCTGCGGGAGACGACGATGAAGTACAACAAAGGCGCCATCCTGCGCTCGATCGAGCAGCCCTTCATGCGCGACGACGTGCCCCACTTCGACAGCGGCGACACCATCCGCGTCGACTACAAGGTGGTCGAGGGCAACCGTAGCCGCATCCAGGCGTTCGAGGGCGTGGTCATCGCCAAGAAGAACGGCAAGGGCTCGCGCGCCACCTTCACCCTGCGCAAGGTGTCTTTCGGTGAGGGCGTCGAGCGCGTCTTCCCGATCAACTCGCCGCTGATCGACAAGATCGTGGTGGTCCGCCGCGGCCGCACGCGCCGCGCCAAGCTCTACTACCTGCGCGAGCTGCGCGGTAAGCGCGCCCGCCTGCGCACCGACCTCGGCCGCCAGGAGATGGACCGCGCCGCCGCCCGCGCCGCCAGAGAGGCCGAGCAGAACGGCAACGGTGAGG
>Ga0307441_1000209_pt1 | contig 22820 bp, 18 predicted proteins | sample SalMarWE160420MG_FD_202149 | JGI IMG/M metagenome (GOLD analysis project Ga0307441, IMG submission 202149) | Salt marsh sediment microbial communities from the Plum Island Ecosystem LTER, Massachusetts, United States - WE1604-20 | ecosystem: Environmental > Aquatic > Marine > Intertidal zone >... | reverse complement strand
CCACTCCAATTCGCCTAATCTGTTTCATTGGACTCCCCCTCTCTGTGATTGACCGTTTACACCTTCAATCTGGCACATCCGATGCCGTAAGAGCAGGGGGAGTCCATCCCATTACGGAAGAATTCAAATGGCGAATTGCGCTTCTGATTTCGCCACAATGCAGGGCTCACGAGCCGAAGCGTATTGTGCTACGTGCGGATGAAGAGTACTGGAGCCACGGAACCCACGGAATCCACGGAATCCACGGAAAAGGCTAATTCAAGACGCCACGGAAAGCACGGAAAGCACGGACGGGAAGGAAGATAAATGTAGGGCGCAATAAGCGCAGCGCATTGCGCCGAACTGCGCCCGCGGCGCTGCGGTCATCTTCTGTCGGTTAGGCATGCAATAGCGCTTGGGACTGCGTGCCGACCGGCGTTCCAGCGTCATAGTCATTTTCGCCGCCGTCCGTGGGGTCCGCGGCCGCAGCGCTTGTTAACCGTACAGGGCGCAATGCCCTTCGGTTATTGCGCCCTGTATCATAGCGAAGCTGGAGCCATGGAACCCGCGGAATTCAGCGAAGGGGAGTTTCGGACAAACCGCTGTGGGTTCGTTGACAGACACTGCCTGCCGTTGCCGAATCCCCAAACAGACAATTCTTCATTCCGTGCTTTCCGTGGCGCATTTCACGCCCTTGTCTTTACCCCAGATGCCCGGCATCCAGCAGTGGGATCATCCAGTAGTGCAGGTCAGCGCCGGCGAAGTCCTGTTTGAGGCCCGCCAGGGTGCTCTCCAGGTGGTCGCGGCTGCCGTGGATCTGAAACTGTACGCGCCGCCGGCGTCCGGCCACCTGCTCGGCGGCGCTGAGGTTCACCAGTCCGGAGCCGTGGCCGGAGACGGGTACCGTGCTGAAGCCGGTGCCGTCCTCCCGGTCCAGCAGCCAGTCGGCCAGTACCTCTTCCAGGCTGGGGGATGCAATCAAGACCAGCAGAGCCTCATTCATGGCGCGCTTCCTTTGTCTTCACCGAAACGACGATAGAGGATGGGGAGCAGGATCAGGGTGAGCAGGGTGGAGCTCACCAGCCCGCCGATGACCACCACGGCCAGCGGGCGCTGGATTTCCGAGCCGGGGCCGCTCGCGAACAACAGGGGCACCAGTCCGAAGGCGGCGATGCTGGCGGTCATCATCACCGGGCGCAGCCGGCGTTTGGCGCCTTCCACCACTACCCGCGCCATGGCCATGCCGCGGGCCCGCAGCTGATTGAAGTAGGTCACCATCACCACGCCATTCAGTACCGCGATGCCCAGCAGGGCGATGAACCCCACCGATGCGGGCACCGACAGGTATTCGCCGGATATCCACAGGGCGAACACGCCGCCGATCATGGCGAAGGGGATGTTGGACAGCACCAGTACCGCCTGACGTACCGAACCGAAGGTGGAAAACAGCAGCAGGAAGATCAGACCGAGGGCCACCGGCACGACGATGGACAGGCGTTTGGCGGCCCGCTGCTGGTTCTCGAACTGACCGCCCCAGGCCAGACTGTAGCCGGTGGGCAGCTTCACCTGTTTGGCCACGGCGGCCTTGGCTTCCTCCACGAAGCCCACCAGGTCGCGGCCGCGCACGTTGGCCCGCACCACCACGAAGCGGTTGCCCAACTCGCGCTGCACCGACACCACGCCTTCCACCCGTTCCAGTTTGGCAACGCTGGACAGGGGCACCTGTTTGCCGTCCGGCAGGGTCACCGGCATGGTGGCCAGGGACGAGGGGTCGGCGCGCTGGTCCGCGGGGCCGCGCAGCAGCAGCGGTGTGCGCTGTATGCCTTCCTGAACGATGCCGGTGGGCAGACCTTCGATCTGACCTCGCAGCAGGTCCTCCAGGGCGTCCACGGTCAGACCCAGGCGGCCCGCGGCGGTGCGGTTCACCGCCACCCGCAGATACTGCACGCCCTCGTTGCGGGTGGTCAGCACGTCCTCGGCACCCGGCACGGCCCGCAGGGTCTGGGCGATCTGCTCGGCCTTCTGGTTCAGTACGCCCAGATCGCTGCCGTAGAGTTTGACCGCGAGGTCACCGCGCACGCCGGTGAGCATCTCCGAGACACGCATCTCGATGGGCTGGGTGAACCCGAAGTTCACCCCGGGGATGTCCGCCAACGCCTTGCGGATGTCCTCCTTCAGGGCTTCCTTGTCCGGCACCCGCCACTGGTCGCGGGGTTTGAGCACCAGGAAGCTGTCGGTCTCGTTCAGGCCCATGGGGTCCATGCCGATTTCGTCCGAGCCCGTGCGGGCCACCACCCGGGTCACCTCGGGCACCTTATCCAGCAGCGCCTTCTGCACCTTCAGGTCCAGCGCCGTGGACTGCTCCAGGGTGATGGACGGCAGCTTCTCCAGCTGTACGATCATGTCGCCTTCGTCCATGGTGGGCATGAACGTCTTGCCGATCTGGGTGTACACGACGGCCGTGACGGCCAGCAGCGCCAGCGCGCCGACCACCACCGTGCGACCGTGGGCCAGGGCCCAGTCCAGCGACGGCCCGTAGACGCGGTGCAGCTGACGTACCAGCCACGGATCTTCGTGGGAAACCTTGCCCAGCAGGAACGAGGCCAGCACAGGGATGACCGTCAGGGACATCAGCAGCGAGCCGCCCAGGGCGAACACGATGGTCAGCGCCACCGGGATGAACAGCTTGCCCTCCAGCCCCTGCAGGGTGAGCAGGGGCAGGAACACGATCATGATGATCAGGATGCCGGAGGTCACCGGCGCGGCCACCTCCCGGGCGGCCCGGTAGACCAGGTGCAGCCGCGGAAGTTGTTGGACCTTGCGCTCGTCGGCCAGCTGGGTGACCACGTTCTCCACCACCACCACCGCGGCGTCCACCAGCATGCCGATGGCAATGGCCAGTCCGCCCAGGCTCATGAGATTGGCCGACAGGCCGAACCATCGCATCAGAATGAACGTGATCAGCGCCGCCAGGGGCAGGGCCAGCGCCACGGTCAGTGCCGCCCGCAGGTTGCCCAGGAACAGCACCAGCAGCACCACCACCAGCACGATGGCCTCCAGCAGCGCCTCGGACACGGTGCCCACGGCCCGTTCCACCAGAGTGCCGCGGTTGTAGAACACCTTCACCGACACCCCTTCGGGCAGGGTGCCCTGCAGCTCGTGGAGCTTGGCCTCCACGCCGGCCACCACGGTGCGGGCATTGGCGCCCCGCAGGCTCAGCACCAGGCCTTCCACGGCTTCGCCCCGGCCGTTCTGGGTGACGGCGCCGTAGCGGGTGAGGGCGCCGATGCGCACGTCGGCCACATCGGCGACGCTGATGGGCATGCCGTTGTGGCTGGCCACCACGATGTCGCGCACGTCGGCGAGATTGCGGATGCGGCCCTCGGAGCGAACCATCAACGCTTCCTCGCCCTCGTTCATGCGCCCGGCGCCGTCGTTGCGGTTGTTGGCGGCCAGCGCGTCGCGCAGGTCCGCCACGGTCAGGCCGCGGGCGCTGAGCCGGGCGTTGTCCGGCACCACTTCGAAGGAGCGCACGAAGCCGCCCAGGGCGTTGACGTCGGCGACGCCGGGTACGGTGCGCAGGGCCGGACGGATGGTCCAGTCCAGCAGGTTGCGCCGTTCCATCAACGAAAGCCTGTCGCCCTCCACCGTAAACATGAACATTTCACCCAGCGGCGTGGTCATGGGTGCGATGCCGCCGGTGACGCCCTGGGGCAACTTTTCCCATACGCCGTTGAGCCTCTCGGCCACCTGCTGGCGGGCCCAGTAGATGTCCGTGCCCTCCTCGAAGTCCAGGGTGATGTCGGACAGGGCGTACTTGGCCACCGAGCGCAGCATGACCTGCTTGGGGATGCCCAGCAGTTCCACTTCCACCGGCGCCGTGATGCGCGCCTCCACTTCCTCCGGCGTCATGCCCGGTGCCTTGATGATGATCTTCACCTGCGTGGGCGACACGTCCGGGAACGCGTCGATGGGCAGGCCCTTGAAGGCCATATAGCCGCCGCCCGCCAGCAACACGGTGAACAGCACCATCAGCAGGCGCTGGGTGAGCGCAAAACCGATCAACCGGCCCATGGCTTATTCGCCTCCCATGCCGGCCCACGCGGCCTTGATGGCGGCGATGCCGGATGTCGCCAACCGATCTTCAGGGGACAGCCCTGCGGTAATGATCACCTTGCCGTGTTCGCGCTGGGACACCTGCACCGGCTGTACCCTGAAGCCCGTATCGGTGCGCACGAACACGTAGTCCTTGCCGCCGCTGCGTGCTACCGCCGAGGCCGGGACTTCGAACGCGCCGGCGCCGGACTGGAAGGCCCGGTGGATGCGCACCTGTACGAACTGTCCGGGACGCAACCGTTCCGTGCCGCGAGTGACCTCGGCGCGCAGGTACAGGCTCTGGGTCTTGGGGTCCACATGCCGGCCGATGGCCTGCAGGGTGGCCTGGGCATCTATTCCCTCCACCTGTACGGTGGCGCCCGTGGCCAGGGCCGAGGCCTGGTCGGCTGGCGATTGAATTTCCAGCCACAGCACCGACAGATCCGCGATGCGGTACAGGGGCAGGCTGCCGTCGGTGCGCTGTCCGACCTTGGCCAACTGCTCCAGTACCACGCCGGCAGCCGGCGCGTGCAGGTCCAACGTGCCCATCAGCTTGTGGTCACGGGCCAGTCGCTCGATGCGCGCGTCCTCCACCCCTGCGATGCGCAGGCGGTGGTAGCGCTCGGTGCGTTTGGCCAGTGCCGCCTCAAACCGGGTGCGGGTGGTTTCCCAGCGCCGCGCGGCGATGATGCCTTCCTTGTACAGGGTCTGGTCGCGCCGGTACTCGCTGCGTGCCAGGCGCAGGCCGGTGTCCGCTTCCAGGAAGTCCCGCTGCAGCACCAGAAAGTCAGGGCTGAACAGGCGGGCCACCAACTGGCCGGACTGCACGCGGTCTCCGGCCGCCACCAGCATGGCTTCCACGCGACCGTCCAGGGGCGCGCTCAACACCACCTCGTGGGCCGGCGGTACGGTGACCTTGGCGGGCAGGGCGGGACCGGGCGCGCTCTCGACACGCCGGGGAGCGGCCAAGGTGATGCCCAGGGTCTGTACCTGCACAGGCGTGAACTCGACGGTGTCGGCGGCGTATACCGGTGCGGTCACCGCCAGCAACATCAGGACCAACCATTTCTTCATGGCATCACTCCAACAGTCTGGTTGTAACGGGCGATGGCGCGCTGATGTTCCACCACGCGGATGCTGGCGGTGCGCTGGCGCATGAACGCCGTGTTCTGCACGCGCAGGAACTCCACCAGATCCAGCTCGCCATTGTCGAAGGCCACCCGCGCAAGCCGCAGGCGCTCGCCGGCCACCTGGGCTTCGCGCTGGGCGAGCCTCATAGCCGCTTCGGTCACCTCGAGGGCATGCTTGGCTTCGTGCAGGGACAGCGCCAACTCGCGGCGCAGCAGGTCGCGTCGGGCAAGGGCCTCGGAGTACACACGTGCCGCTGCCGCCTGCGCCGGTGCGGTGTGGGCGGCGGTGCCGATGGGTACCCGCAGGGTCAGGCCGATGCTGTTGACGTAGTTGTTGTCGAAGATGTCCCGCTCGTGCCGTGTGCCGATGGTTACGGTGGGGCTCGCGGGACCGCTGGTGCGCACCAGGTTCTGTTCCGCCTGGGCCCGCGCCACCGCGGCATTGGCCTGGGCCAGGCGGGGATGGTCCGGCCGTATGTCCGCGACGGCGCTGGGCTGTTCGCGAAAGTCTGCAGGCATGCGGTCCAGGCCGGTCAGGTTGCGGTAGCGCTGGCGCGCGTGCATCTGCTCGGCTTGGGCGTTGAGCACTGCGGACTGACGGGTGAGAAGCTCGCTCTGGGCCAGCAGCCGGTCCTGCCGCGGCAGATCGCCAAGCTCCACCCGCCGGTCGATGTCCCTGGCGAGGGCCTGGGCCGACTTCAAATCCTGGCGGGCCTGGGCCAGATCGCGGTTTCGCAGTGCGATGTTCCACAGGGCTTCGCGTACCTCGCCCGCCACCTGCAGGGAGAGGTCGTCGCCGTACGCCTGGGCGCCCCGGGCCGCCGTGCGCGCCACCGTCTGGCTGGCATTGCGCTGGCCCGGTCGCCACAGGGGTAGTTCGATACCGGCCTCCCATTCACGCAGGCCGCCCTTACTGCCCAGCGCATCGTTCTGGTGGCGTACCGAGATTGCAGGTGCGCCGGAGATTAGGCTCGAACCGTACTGGGCCAACGCACGGGCTTCATTCTGCTGCGCCGTCACCACCCCTTCCCGGGGTTCACGGGTGATAGCCGTGCGGACCACCTCGCTCAGCGGCAAGGCGCTGTCGGTCCGCAGGGGATCCACATGGTGGACCTCGGGTACCGAGCTGATGGGCGCTGCTGGTATCATTGCGCTCGGCGGCGGTGCCGCCAGTGCACCCAGCGAACCCGCCATCAGCGGAATGGCAAGCCAGGTTCTCGGATTCATAGTCTAAGGGCCTTGGTACGGTTGCTCTGCTGTTGAAAGCATTCTCCCAGCCGAGACTGAATCCAAACTTAAAGTGGCTGCCCGAGCTGCCGCCGATACGGTCGGTCCCTTCGATGCGAGCGCCCATAAAAGGAATGGGCCATCGCACGGCGGCCGCCGACGCCCTCGCTCCGTCAATTTCATCCCGTGTTTCAGTTTGGTTTCAGACCTGCGGGTTAGGCTTGCCCGCAGAATTGGACGAATGCCGAGGCAGAGGTGGCAACAATGGCTGCGAAGACGGATGTGAAAGTGTGGGATCCGCTGGTGCGGATGTTTCATTGGACCCTGGTGATCGCTTTTTTCACGGCGTACTTCACCGAAGAGGACCTCTTGCAGGTCCATACCCTGGCCGGTTACACGGTGCTGGGCCTGATCGCCATACGGTTTGTGTGGGGGCTGGTGGGCACCCGTTATGCGCGTTTTTCCAGTTTCGTGTTTCGTCCCGGCACGGTCATCGCCTATCTGAAGGATGTGGTCGCGTTGCGGGCCCGTCGCTACCTGGGCCATAACCCGGCCGGCGGCGCCATGGTGGTGTTGCTGCTGGTGAGCCTGCTGATCACCACTTTCAGCGGCATGGCCATCTACGCCGCCGAGCACCAGGCCGGCCCTCTGGCTGCGTGGCTGGGGCAGGTGAGCCACGGTTCCAAGGAATTGTTCGAAGGGCTCCATGAGTTCTTCGCGAACTTCACCCTGTTCCTGGTGGGTGTGCACGTGGCCGGCGTGATCGCCGAGAGTCTGCTGCACCGGGAAAGTCTGGTGCGGGCCATGTTCACGGGCCGCAAACAGGCCCGGGGCGAGAGTTAGATATGTTGGGCGGCGGCAACGTGCGAACGCGTGTTGCCGCCGCAACGAGGTCGTTCATGAACGCACAGTTGGTAAAGTCGGTTCTTGCTGGGATGTTCGCTGCAATGTTGCTGGCGGGCGCTCCGGTGCGGGCGGACCACGGCCACGACGAAGTGCGCCGTCTCCAGGAGTCGGGCAAGATTCTGCCTCTTGAGGACATCCTCAAAGAGGCCCACTGGCAGCGCTACCGGCGATTGCTGGAGGCGGACCTGAACCGTCATCAGGGCCGCTATTACTATGAGCTGGAACTGCTGGATGAGCGGGGGGTAGTATGGAGGAAGCGCTTTGACGCTACCAGCGGTGAGCTCATGAATCACGGAAGGAAGTGACGGCGTGCGTTTGCTTCTTGTGGAAGACGACAGCCAATTGGCCGGCAGCCTGCGCCAGGCGCTGGAGCTGGCGGGTTTTGCCGTGGACGGCATCGACAACGGCGTGGATGCCGAGTTCATGGGGGATGAGGAACCCTATGACGCGGTCATACTGGACCTGGGCCTGCCCAGGCGCAGCGGCCTGGAGGTGCTGCGCAACTGGCGCGGCCGGGACAACCGCGTGCCGGTACTGGTGCTGACCGCCCGGGACGCGTGGCACGAGAAGGTGGAGGGCTTCCAGGCCGGTGCCGACGACTACCTGGGCAAACCCTTCCACGTGGAAGAGCTGGTGGCGCGTATCAATGCATTGTTGCGCCGGGCCAGCGGGCAGACCGGCGGGCAGTTGCACGTCAACGGCCTGGAACTGGACGAGGAGCGCCAGGCGGTGCGGACGCTGGGCGGCGAGACGGTGGAATTGACCGGCACCGAGTTCCGACTGCTGCGCTACTTCATGCTCCATCCCCAGACCATCCTCTCCAAGAGTCGTCTGACCGAGCATGTCTACGACTACGACTCGGAAAAGGACAGCAACGTCATCGAGGTCTACGTGCGCCGGCTGCGCCAGAAGCTGGGCGAGGGTGTGATCGAGACCCGGCGGGGTCAGGGGTACGTGCTCGGCAAGACGGCGCAATGAGATCCATCGAGACCCGCCTCAATCTGGGTCTGGGGCTCAGTCTGGTGCTGGTGTTCATTGCGGTGGGCATCGGTGTCAGCGTGTCCATCCGGCTGCTGACCGAAGACTATGTCGCCTCCCGGCTGGAGCACGACTCGGACAGCCTGCTGGTGTCCCTCCAGTTCCCCAATTCCGTAGATCTGGCCCAGCTGCGGCCCGGGCGGATCAATCCCATCTACAGCCAGATCTTTTCCGGCCACTACTATCGTATCCAGGTGGGCAAATTCGTCATGCGTTCCCGCTCCCTGTGGGACCAGGATCTGAAGGCGCCCAACCCGGCGCCCGGACAGGTGGTGCGGTTCAGGGAGAAGGGCCCCCAGGGTCAACTGCTGCTGGTGCGCTCGGCCGGCTACCGCAAGAACGGCCACAACCTGTCGATCTCCGTGGCCGAAGATCTCACACCCATCCAGGCGGACGTGCGCCGCTTCCAGTTGCGCTATGCCCTGTTCAGCTTGGGAGCGCTGGTAATCCTGCTGCTGATCCAGCGCTACGTGCTGCGGGCCGGCTTGGCGCCCCTGGCGCTCACCCGGGAGCAGATCGGTGAGCTCGAACGCGGCGAGCGCCGACAATTGGGCGAGGATATGCCGCGGGAGATCCGGCCGGTGGTGGGCGAAATCAATCACCTGTTGAATGCCCTGCAGCAGCGTCTGGAGCGCTCGCGCAACGCCCTCGGTAATCTCGCCCATGCCCTCAAATCACCGTTGACGCTCATTGGCCAACTGGCCGAAGGCCGGGAGCTGGCCGCCCACCCTGAGGTTCAGAGCCGCCTGCGCGAGCATGTGGAACGCATTCGCGGACTGATGGACAGGGAACTCAAGCGGGCACGCCTGGCGGGCGCTGCGCCCACCGGCGGGCGTGTGCGGCTGGATCGGGAGATAGGCGCCCTGGTACAGGTGCTGCGCAACCTGTACCGCGACAAGGCTCTGAGCATCGAATCCCGGGTACCTGCAGACAGCAGTTTTCCCGCGGACAAGGAAGATTTGCTGGAGTTGCTGGGCAATCTGCTGGACAACGCCTGCAAGTGGGCGGGCAGCCGGGTCCGCATTACCGTGGACCTGGCCGACGGGGGGCTGCACCTGCGGGTGGAGGATGACGGCCCCGGCCGTTCGCCGGACGAACTGGCGGCGCTGAGCCGTCGCGGCGTGCGGGTCGACGAGGACGCCACGCCCGGCCACGGCCTGGGCCTGGCGATCGTGCGGGACGTGGTGAAGTACTACGGCGGATCGATGGAGTTTGGCCGTTCGGCCGACTACGGAGGATTTCAGGTCGACGTGCGGTTGCCCGAAGTGGGAAGCGCTCCGACGATCCCAGACGCTGAATGACGATCCCGTCGGCCGCAAGTGGGGCGTAGTCGCTTGTGCAACGCGCGGCTCGCCGGGCTAATGAGCTTCCAGTTTTGCCAATTCCTTCAGAATATCCAGCATCAGCTTCTGGCCGGCGTCGGTCATGCCTTCGCAGAGCTTGTTGGGATCGCGCTCGCCCAGCACCAGGGGCCGGATGTTGGCGGCCAGCTTTGCCATGTCGCCGCCCGCCTGCAGCATCTGGGTCGCCATATTGGCGATCAGCTGCAGTGCATCGGTGTTGCCGGTGCGCGCAGAGTGCACCATGGAGGCGATGCCCGGTGCCGCCATGCTGGCATCCATGTCCGAGTTCAGGTCAGGCAGGGTCGAGGGATCCTGCAGTCCCCGCAGCACGGCTTCGACGATGGTACGGTCCTCCTCGTCCAGGGGCCGCAGCAGGGATTCGTCCCGGCTGCCGTTTAGGATACGGCGCAGTACGTCCACCAGATCCGTCCAGCCGTTCGACTCTGCCATGCCGAGCACCTGGTCCAGGTCCGGCACCAGTTCGCGGTTCTTGCAGCCCAGCACCACGCGGTGGATGAGTCCGGAGTGGGCCTGCAGGATCTGCTCGCGCTTCTCGGGGAGTGTGGTCATGGTGACCTCGCCTGTTCGATGGTTTGCGTGTCAGTTTAGCGAAGGCGGTGGAGCCTGGAAAACCGCGCCCCGGTCAGCCGCTGCCGTCTGCCGTCGTGGGTGTGCCGGCGCTGCGTTCGATCTCGGTCAGGTCCTGCCAGCGGTTTACGATGGCGCAGAACAGCTCCGCCGTGCGCTCGGCATCGTACACCGCCGAGTGGGCTTCGTCTTCGTTCCATTCCATGCCCGCCGCCTGGGCCGCCCTGGCGAGCACTGTCTGGCCGTAGGCCAGCCCGCCCAGGGTTGCGGTGTCGAAGCTGCTGAAGGGATGAAAGGGGTTGCGTTTGATGCCGGTGCGATTCACGGCGGCGTTCAGGAACGACAGGTCGAACGAGGGGTTGTGTCCCACCAGCACGGCGCGGGTGCAGTCGTTGTCACGCACCGCCTTGCGTACCGACTGGAAGATCAACTGCAGCGCATCGCGCTCTGCCTTGGCGAACCGGAACGGATGGTAGGGATCGATGCCGTTGAAGGCCAGTGCCGCGGGATCCAGGTTGGCCCCGGGAAAGGGTTCCACATGGCTGGCATGGGTCTCCTGGGGCTCCAGACGTCCGTCGTCCGCCATGCGCAGCGTCACCGCGGCGATTTCCAGCAAGGCGTCCTTCTTGGGGTTGAAGCCCGCGGTTTCCACATCCACCACCACCGGCAGAAATCCGCGGAAGCGCTGGGACATCGGGTGTTTCGAAGATTCAGTCATCGGTACAGCATAACCAATGCGCTGCGGCTTTTCGATGCGCGCGGCATATTAGGGGACATCAGGTCAGTGTCCAGGCCAGTTGCTCGCCCGCGCGCATGGGGACTACACGGGATTCCCCCATGGCGTAGTCCGGGGGTACCTCCCAGGGCTTCTTCACCAGAGTGACGGCGCTGCGGTTGCGGGGCAGGCCGTAGAAATCCGGGCCGTTGAAGCTCGCGAATGCCTCCAGCTTGTCCAGGGCGCCCGCCGCTTCGAACGCTTCGGCATACAATTCCAGCGCGCCATGGGCCGTGTAGATGCCGGCGCAGCCGCAGGACGATTCCTTCGCTGTACGGGGATGGGGTGCACTGTCGGTGCCCAGGAAGAACTTCGGGTTGCCGCTGACCACCGCCTCGATCAACGCCTGGCGGTGTTCCTCGCGCTTGAGTACCGGCAGACAGTAGTGGTGGGGACGCAAACCGCCCTGGAAGAGGGCGTTGCGGTTGAGCAGCAGGTGGTGGGCAGTGACCGTGGCGGCCACCGTGTCCGGCGCGCTGCGCACGAATTCCACGCCGTAGCGCGTGGTGACATGCTCCAGCACCACCTTGAGACGGGGGAACCGTTGCACCAGCGGCGCCAGGTGGCGCTGGATGAAGACCGCCTCGCGGTCGAAGACGTCCACGTCCGGATCGGTCACTTCGCCGTGCACCAGCAGGGGCAGGCCGTGCTTCTGCATCGCCTCAAGCGCCGGATAGGTGCGCTCGATATCCGTGACCCCCGAGTCGGAGTTGGTGGTGGCGCCGGCGGGATAGAGCTTGACCCCGTGCACGACGCCGCTGGCCTTGGCCGCCGCGATTTCCTTCGCCGGCAGATTGTCGGTGAGGTACAGGGTCATCAGAGGTTCGAACGATTGCCCCTCCGGCACCGCTGCCACGATGCGCTCGCGGTACGCCACCGCCTGGGCGGTGGTGGTCACCGGGGGCTTCAGATTGGGCATGATGATGGCGCGGGCGAACTGCCGGGCGGTGTGGGGCACCACATCGTCCAGCACGTCCCCGTCCCGTACGTGCAGGTGCCAGTCGTCCGGCCGGGTGAGGGTGATCTGCATGCTGAGCTGTTGTCGACTTGCCAGCGGGCAGTATACCCGCCGCCGGCTTCAGCCGCGAGGGACGGTAAAAGGCGCCACGGAAAGCACGGAAAGCACGGAAAGTGAAAATGATGAATGGAGTATGTTGACTCCTGATCCGGGCGCTCAGCGCAGGGACGGTCGGGGGCAACAATGTGCAACCCGCGGCAGTAAGGATGGCAAAGCCGACGCAGTGCCCGACGGCGCCAACACCTTCGGGTCACGATGCTCTCAATAGCAATGGTTCTTTTCCGTGCTTTCCGTGTTTTCCGTGGCGCTTTTGTTCTTGATTTGTCCCTTCAGACAATCGGCGGCTCGCTGTTCGGCAGGTTCATGTCGGCATTGCGTTCCTGGAAGTGCTCGACGGCGGCTTCGGCCTTGTGGGGAGCGCTGAAGCGGGCAATGTGGAACAGTCCGTCGCCTTCATTGACCAGGGGCAGATTGCTGCGGCCGATGACGATGCCGCCGGCAGGTGCTTCCACGTCCACCTCATGGGCGCCGAGGGGATCGGCGATCACACCCAGCACGTCGCCCTTGGCGACTCGTGCGCCCAGGGCCACGGTGGCCCGCAGGATGCCGCTCTGGGGGGCTCGCACCCAGCTGCTGGAACGGGCTTCCATGGGGGCATGGCGTTCGCGGCGCTTGGTGCGGGCGGCGGGCAGCATGCCCAGCTCGCGCATCACCGATACGACCCCGTGCAGGCCGGCGCGGATCGCCACCTCGTTGAAGCGCAGCGCCTCGCCGGCTTCGTACAGCAGCATGGGAATGCCCAGCTCGGCGGCCACCTCCCGCAGGGAGCCGTCGCGGATGTCGGCGTTCAGCAGCACCGGCACGCCGAAGGCGCGGGCCAGTCGCTCGGTTTCCGGATCGTCCAGACGGGCGCGGATCTGGGGCAGGTTCTCCCGGTGCACCGCGCCGGTGTGCAAGTCGATGCCGTGGGTGCAGTTGCGCACCACTTCCTCCATGAACAGGTGTGCCACCCGGGCGGCCAGGGAACCCTTTTCGGAGCCGGGAAATGAACGGTTCAGGTCGCGGCGGTCCGGCAGGTAACGGATGTGCTGCATGAAACCGTGCACGTTGACGATGGGCACGGCGATCAGCACCCCGCGCAGGCGGCGCAGGGCGCTCAGTTTCAACAACCGGCGTATGACCTCCACGCCGTTGATTTCGTCGCCGTGGATGGCGGCGCTGACGAACAGGCGAGGTCCCGGTTTGCGCCCGTGAATGACCTCCACGGGGATGGTCACGGGCGTGTGGGTGTACAGGGCGGTGACCGGCAGTTCCATGGAGGCCCGGGACCCGGGTTCGATCACCCGGCCGCCCACCTTCAGCACCTCTCTGCCCATGGTGCCGTCCTCAGCCCTTGCCGCGGGTGCGGGTGCGGTTGGGACGGGCGTGCTTTTCGATGAACTGGATGATCATGCCGGCCACGTCCTTGCCGGTGGCGCCTTCGATGCCTTCCAGGCCGGGCGACGAGTTCACCTCCATCACCACCGGCCCGTGGTTGGAGCGCAGGATGTCCACGCCCGCCACGTTCAATCCCACCACCTGGGCGGCGCGCACCGCGGTGGAGCGCTCCTCCGGCGTGATCTTGATGAGCTCGGCAGTGCCGCCCCGGTGCAGGTTGGAGCGGAACTCACCCTCCTTGGCGGTACGCTGCATGGCGGCCACTACCTTGCCGCCCACCACGAAGCAGCGGATGTCCGAACCGCCGGCCTCCTTGATGAACTCCTGCACCAGGATGTTGGCCTTCAGGCCCATGAAGGCTTCCACCACGCTCTCGGCGGCCTTGCGGGTTTCGGCCAGCACCACTCCGATGCCCTGGGTGCCCTCCAGCAGCTTGATCACCAGTGGGGCGCCGCCCACCATCTTGATCAGGTCCTGCACGTCGTCGGGGGAATGGGCGAAGCCGGTCACCGGCAGCCCGATGCCGGCCCGCGACAGCAGCTGCAGGGAGCGCAGCTTGTCCCGGGCGCGGCTGATGGCCACCGACTCGTTGACCGGGAACACGCCCATCATCTCGAACTGGCGCAGCACGGCGGCGCCGTAGAAGGTGATGGAGGCGCCGATGCGGGGAATGACGGCATCGAAGCCGGTCAGTACCTCCCCCTTGTAGTGGATTTCCGGTTTGTGGGAGGTGATGTTCATGTAGCAGCGCAGGGTATCGATGACCCGCACTTCATGACCGCGCTGCTTGCCCGCCTCCATGAGGCGGCGTGTGGAATACAGACTGGCCTTGCGTGACAGGATAGCGATCTTCAAGGCAGAGCTCCGTTGCAGTGGTGCGGCGGACGGGTATTGGGCAGTGTGGCCTACCGACAGGTCGTTTGTACAGTCAGGTCGGGCCGGCGCGGAGCCTTCTGTATAACAGCGTTAAAGCGCCACGGAAAACACGGAAAGCACGGAAAATGTGAATGCGGGGCTGGGGTGCCGGTTGCCGCGCAGCCCGCCGGGTGCGTTGCATGCTTCACCGACAGGAGGGCGTGGCGCTATTGAATGGGGCTACCGCGCGTTCGCCCTCGTTCTTCAGTCATTGAGCCGACCTCAGCCATCCAATCGACTCTTCTCCTTTCCGTGTTTTCCGTGCTTTCCGTGGCGCAGTTGTCTTTTTTACAGGCCAGGCGGATTGCCCGCCAGGTACGAGCGTCTGGGGTCGACCAGAAAACCGTGGCGCAGGGCGGTGCGGCCCAGCAGCATACGGAAGTTCATGGTGTCGCGGTCGGTGAGGGTGATCTCGACGGGCAGCTCCCGGTCGGCGATGCGCACCGGCGTGTGGATCACGTAACGCCGTTCCCGGTGACCGCCGGAGTCGCTGACCAGGCGCTGGTCGATGACCTTCGCATCGCACAACAACTCGATGTCGGTGCGCTTCTGCAGTGGGTGGATGGCGAAGCGCACCCGGTGGGCGCCGCCGCGGCGATAGAGCTCGACGTGGAAGGCGTGCAGCGCGGAGGTGCGCGCCCCGGTGTCCACCTTGGCCTTGATGGCGGTGATGCCCAGCTCCGGCAGGGTGACCCACTCGCGCCAGCCCAGCACCATGCGTTCCTTCACGTTGCGCTCCATGGCGTCGGAGTCGTCACAGCATGCCGCGCTTGCCCAGCAGGGCCAGGGTGAATCGCACCCCGAAGCCGGTGGTGTCGGTGGGGATATGGGCAAGGCCGCCCTTGTGGTTGCCGGAAGCCAGGTCCACATGCAGCCAGGGTACCTCGGCGGGCACGAAGCGGTTCAGAAAGCGCGCGGCCAGGATGTGGTCGGCCTCGTTCTCCACCGTGCACTGCTTGACGTCGGCAATGGCGCTGTCCAGAGCCTCGTCGAAGTCCCGGTCGGTGGGGAACGGCCACACCCGTTCGCCGCTGGCCCGTCCCGCCTCGATGATGGTATCCAGCATGTCGTGGCGGTTGCAGAAGCCGCCGCTGTAGCGGGTGGACAGCGCTTCCACGCAGCTGCCGGTAAGGGTGGCGTAGTCCACCAGCAGGGCGGGTTTGCGCTTGCCCGCCAGGGCCAGGGTGTCGGCCAGCACCATGCGCCCTTCGGCATCGGTGTTCACCACCTCGATGCGGGTGCCGTCGGAGGCTGTCACCACGTCGTTGGGCTTGTAGGCCTTCGGTCCGATGTGGTTCTGGGCCAGGGCCAGCCAGCATTCCACCGGCAGACCGGCCTGCATGCGGGTGAGGGCCAGCAGCGTGCCCAGCGCCACTGCGCTGCCGGCCATGTCCTCGTGCATGCCCAGCATATAGCGTGCAGGCTTGAGGTTGACGCCGCCGGTGTCGAAGCAGATGCCCTTGCCCACCAGGCTGAGTGTGCCGCGATCGCGTTTCACGGTCTTGGGCCGGTAACTGAGATGCACGATGCCGGCATCGCCGTCGGGGCTGCCCTGGGCCACCGCCAGGAAGGCGCCCGCCTTGCGCCGCATCAGGGTGCGGGTGTCCCAGAACTCCATGCGCCAGCCCTCCTGACGGGCGAGACCCGCCACCAGGCGCCGGTAGTGCCCGGGGGTGAGCTCGTTGGGCGGCAGCATGGTCAGGTAGCGGGCCAGGGCGTTGCCTTCGGCCTCGGCGCGGGTGCGCCGCAGGTCCAGCCGGCGGCCGGCGCCGTAGAGCTCGATGCGCTTGAGGGCAGGGGCGGGGTCGGGCTTGCGCTTGAAGCTGGGCATGGGGGCCACCGCCGCCAGCAGCGCGGCGACCAGGGCCTCCGCCACAGCCGGTGCCTGCTCGTCCAGACCCGGCACGCACACCGCCACCGTGCGGGGATCGGCCTCCAGTGCGCGGGCGGACAGCTTGCGGGCCAGGGTAAGCAGCTCGAAGGCTGACGCCGTCGGGCTCGCCCGACCCAAGGTCACGCGGGTGCCCGCGGTGTTGGGCAGATCGGTGCTCAGCGCGGTCTGACCGCCCCCCGAGCGCCGGCGCCGGTAGCGGCCGTAGAGCAAATCGCCGTAGGGAAACAACGGCCACGGCGCTTTGCCGGTGACTTCCGGCAGCACCACGATGAGCGCTTCGTGGCCGTCGATCTGGCGCTGGGTCGGAATGCTTAGATGCTGATTTATTGCGATTTTCTGGAAGCGTTCCAAGGGGATGGGCATGGTGCTCGCCTTGACCTTGTGAGCCAAAACGCAGATCATATCGCGCTTATTCTTTTTCCGGTACCGTGGCCGGCCCCTGGGGTGCCCTGTTACCGGCGTGCGTCGAACGTCCGCCCCACATGTCCCCGGCAGCGCCAGCAGCGGCTGAGACGGACGAGCGCACGCCTGTCCATCCCCCGGCCCGCTGCCGCCAATTAATCGAGACTTGAGGAGCCCCATGAACGCCGCGGACAAGAAACGGTTGTTGCGCGAGATGTTGTTCGCGCGCCGCTTTGAGGAGCGTTGCTACGAGGCCTACGTGGAGCGCAAGATCGGCGGTTTCCTGCATCTGTATCCGGGCCAGGAAGCCTGTGTGCACGGGGTGATGGAAGCCGCCCGCCCTGGCCACGACTACGTCATCACCGGCTACCGCGACCACATCCACGCCATCAAGTGCGGTGCCGACCCCAAGGCCGTGATGGCCGAGCTGTTCGCCAAGGAGACCGGCTCCAGCAAGGGCCGCGGCGGTTCCATGCACATTTTTGACGTGGAGAACCACTTCATGGGCGGCTACGCCCTGGTGGGCGGGCCGTTCCCCCTGGCGGCCGGTATGGCCAAGGCCATTAAAATGAAGGGCGGCGACGAGATCGCCATCTGCTTCCTGGGCGACGCCGCCAACAACCAGGGCACCTTCCACGAGACCCTGAACATGGCCGCCCTGTGGAAGCTGCCGGTGCTGTATGTGTGCGAGAACAATCTGTACGGCATCGGCACCCGTATCGACCGCTCCACGGCGGTCATCGACCAGTCCAAACGGGTGTGCGGCTACGACATGCCCTCCGCCCAGGCCGACGGCCAGGACATCGAGAAGGTCATGGAGGCGGCCAAGGTGGCCGTGGACCACGTGCGCGGCGGCAACGGCCCGTACTTTCTCGAGTTGCTCACCTACCGCTACCGCGGCCACTCCATGTCCGACTCCAACGCCTACCGGGCCAAGGAGGAGGAGAAGGAATGGGGCGGCCGGGATCCCATCATCATGCTGCGCGACCGCCTGATCGAGGCGGGCGAGATGACCAAGGACGACTACAAGGCCATGGACACCGAAGTCCTGGACGAGATCGAAAACGAGATCATCCCGTTCGCCGAATCCTCCCCGGAGCCCAAGCTCGAAGAGCTGGAGAAATACGTGCTGGCGGAGAACGATCCCTACGTCCTGGGAGGAGCGCACTGATGGCGGAGATCATGTTCTGGGAAGCGCTGCGCCGCGCCCACGACGAGGAACTGGCCAACGACCCGCTGGTGATCGCCATGGGCGAGGATATCGGCATGGCCGGTGGTACCTACAAGGCCACCAAGGGCCTGTACGAGAAGTACGGGCCGGAGCGGGTCATCGACACGCCCATCTCCGAGAACGGTTTCACGGGCCTGGCCATCGGCGCCTCGTTCATCGGTGTGCGTCCCATCGTGGAGATCATGTCGGTGAACTTCGCCTGGCTGGCCCTGGACCAGATCGCCAACACCGCGGCCAAGGTGCGCTATATGTCCGGCGGCCAGCTGGAGGCGCCGGTGGTGATACGGTCCCCGGGCGGTACCGCCCATCAACTGGGCTCCCAGCATTCGGCGCGCATGGAGAAGGTGTTCATGGGTATCGCCGGGCTGCGGGTGGTGACCCCGTCCAATCCCCGTCAGGCCTACGGCCTGCTGAAATCCGCGGTGCGCTGCAACGACCCGGTGTTCATCAACGAGCACGAGCTCATGTACAACATGAAGGGGGAAGTGCCCGACGAGGAGTACTTCCATCCCCTGGAAGGCTCGGAAGTGGCCCGTCCCGGCAAGGACGTGACCCTGTTCGGCTACAATGTCTCGGTGCATTGGTGCCTGCAGGCCGCCGAGGTGCTGGCCCGCGAATACGGCATCGATGCGGAGGTGGTGGACCTGTTCGCCCTCAACCCCCTGGATCGGGCGGGTATCCGCGCCTCGGCGAGCAAGACCCACCGGGCGGTGGTGGTGGAAGAGGCCGAGGCGCCGGTGGGCGTGGGCTCCGAAGTGATGGCCATCCTCAACGAGGAATGCTTCTTCGAGCTGGACGCAGCGCCGGTGCGGGTGACGGCACGCAACGTGCCCATTCCCTACAACCATACGCTCGAAAAGGCGGCCATCCCCAATGCCAAGGACGTGGTGGCGGCCGTGCGCAAGATGTTCGGCAAGTAACCGAATCCGTCACGCGGCGCAGGGAGGGCGCGGAGAGACGCCGGCTCAATCAGCACCATCGGCGACACCTTCCCCGCCCCCTGCGCGCGGTGGCGAAACCTACCTGAATGCCAGGATCGAGCATGTCTGAACCCTACGCCATCAAGATGCCCCAGCTCTCGGACACCATGACCGAGGGCGTCATCGTCAGCTGGGAAAAGAACGTCGGCGACGCCGTCAAACGCGGCGACATCGTCGCCACCGTGGAAACGGACAAGGCCATCATGGACGTGGAAGTGTTCCGCGAAGGCTATCTGTCCGGGCCGGTTTCACCGGTGGACAGCACGGTGCCGGTGGGCCAGCCCATCGCCTACATCGTGGCCGAAGCCGGCGAAGTGCAGCAGGGCGAGCACGCCCCCGCGCCGGCCGTCGCTTCCGAAACGCCGGCCGCTCAGGCCGAGCCGGCCCCCCAGGCCGAGGCGCCACCGGCCGACCAGCCGGCGCCGGCTGCCGCCGCCACGCCGGAAGGGGCCAGCCACGTGATCAAGATGCCCCAGCTCTCGGACACCATGACCGAGGGCGTGGTGGTGAGCTGGGATAAGCAGCCCGGCGACAAGATTTCCCGCGGCACGGTGGTGGCCCAGGTGGAGACCGACAAGGCCATCATGGATGTGGAGGTGTTCCGGGAGGGTTATCTTTCAGGTCCCATCGCGCCGGTGGACAGCACCGTGCCGGTGGGCGAGGCCATGGCCTATCTGGTGGACAGCGCCGACCAGGTGGTGAGCTCGGAGGCGGCGCCCGCCGCGCCGCCTCCCGCATCGGTCCGCACCGCGGAATCGGCGCCCGCTTCGACCACGCCCGCGCCGGCGAGTCGGCCTGCTGCGCCGGCCCCGTCGGCACCCGCCCAGCCCGGCGCCGCGCCCGCGCCGCGGCCGGCCAACAAGCTGGCCACGCCCTATGCCCGCAAGCTGGCCGGCCAGCGGCAGGTGGATCTGGCGTCGGTGCAGGGCAGCGGACCCGACGGCACCATCGTGGGCTCCGATGTGCATGGTACTCCCGCCGCCGCCGCGCCCGCCGCCGGCGGCGCAGCGCTCCAGGAAGCGCCGGTGCCCGGCGAAGGCCGGGCCATGAGCGGCCTGGAAAAGGCGATTTCCCACGCCATGGCCGCCTCGGTCACCATGCCCACCTTCCGGGTTACCCGGGAGATCAAGCTGGGCACCCTGATGCGCGCCGCCAAGCAGCACGGCGTGTCGGTCACCGTGGCGATCGCCAAGGCCTGCGCCGTGGCCATGGGCAAGCATCCCAAGGTGAACTGGTGCTACCAGCCCACCGACAAGCTCATCGAGCGCTCCAGCGTGGACGTGGGCATGGCGGTGGCCGCCGAGGACGGCGGCTTGGTGGTGCCGGTGCTGCGGGGCTGCGAGTCCCGCGAGCTGGCCGAGCTCAACGAACAGTGGAAGGACCTGGTGGCCCGGGCCCGCAAGCGGCGCCTGAAGCCCGAGGAGTACACCGGCTCCACCTTCCAGATCTCCAACATGGGCATGTTCGGGGTCAGCTACTTCGACGCCATCGTCACCCCGGGCCTGGCCGCCATCCTGGCCATCTCCGCCGAGACCGAGGCGGGCAGCCCGTTCACCATCACCGGCGATCACCGGGTCATCAACGGCGCCGACGTGGCCATGTACCTGGACACCCTCAAGGGTCTGATCGAGGACCCGGTGTCCTGGATGGGCCATGTGGGGCCGGCCATTCCCGAGGGCGAGTGGGACTACGACGTGATCGTTCTGGGCGGCGGTCCGGGCGGCGAGGACTGCGCCCGGGATCTGGCCGGCCAGGGCATCAAGGTGGCCATGATCAACGACTCCCCGTTCCCCGGCGGCGAATGTCTGTGGCGCGGCTGCATTCCCTCCAAGGCCTGGCGGGCGGCGGCCGACCGCATGCGCGACCGGGCCGAAGACGGCCACCTGGGCGTGCAGGGCACCAACCGGGCGCGGCTGGTGTGGAAGGACCTGGAGGCGTCCCGGCGCGGCGTGGTGGAAACCCGCGGCGACATGGCGCTGAAGACCGACAAGGGCGTGCGCATCAAATATATCCAGGGCTACGCGCGCTTCGTGGACGACCACCATGTGTTCGTGGACACCGGCGGCAACTCCGAGGACGCCCACAAGCGGGCCAAGGCCGGCGGCGGCAAGGAAGGGGAGACCCTGAGCTTCGGGGCGGCCGTGATCGCCACCGGCGCGCCGCCGTTCATTCCGCCCATTCCCGGCGCCCGGGAGAAGGCCAAATCCGGGGGCGTGCTCACCTCCGACACCGTGTGGGGCCTGAAGAGCCTGCCCAAGCGCCTGGTGGTGGTGGGCGGCGGCGCCATCGGTGTGGAGATGGCGCAGATCTTCCAGGACTTCGGCGCCGAGGTGACCCTGGTGGAAGCCCAGGACCGGCTGCTGGCCGAGGTGGAGCCGGAGATCGCCAAGAACCTGGCCAAGCTGCTCAACGACGATCCGCGCCTGGCCGTCTACACCGGCGTGCAGGTGAAGCAGATCGACGGCAAGGCCAAGGCCATGACAGTCACCTTCCAGGACGCCGAAGGCAAGGAGCACAGCACCGAGACCGACTACGTCATCATGGCCACCGGCAAGCGGCCGGTGCTGGATGATCTCGGCCTGGACAAGGCCGGCGTCACCGCCGACGGCGGCGTGGTGAAGGTGGACGCCCGCGGACGCACCAACGTGCCCCACATCTTCGGAGTGGGCGACGTGATCGGCGGTTACATGCTGGCCCACACCGCCGCCCAGCAGGGCCGGGTGGCGGCCGCCACCCTGCTCGGCGAAGACATGAAGTACGACCAGGACAAGGACTGCGGCGTGATCTTCACCCGTCCCCAGGCCGCCTTCGTGGGCCTGTCCGTGGATCAGGCCAAGGCCAAGGGCATCGATGCCGTGGAAGTGAAGGTGCCCATGAGCGTCGACGCCAAGGCCATGATCAACCACGAGACTGAGGGCCTGATCAAACTGGTGGCCGACAAGGCCAGCCACCGCATCGTGGGTGTGCACTACCTGGCCGACCACGCCGACACCCTGATCGGCGAAGGCGTGATGATGGTCAGCGGCAACATGACGCTGGAACAGGTGGCCCACGCCATCCATCCCCATCCGACCCAGACCGAGCTGTTCGGCGACCTGGCCCGCCGCCTGCTGTCGCGCCTGCGCCGCAGCGCCAAGGTCAAAGCGAAGTAGGGAGGCTGAACGCGCCGCTGCGCGGGTGACGGCTTGATAAGAGCCACGGAAACCACGGAATCCACGGAAAGGAATAGCGGGGGCGGCGTCGATTATTCTGCGACCCCGCCCCAAATCAAAGGTAGGGGGCGCGTGGGACAGGCGCTGCGAGGATCCTGGCGATTCTCTGATCGAGGCCACCTCCGCCGACTGCCTTCTTTACTTCCGTGGGTTCCGTGGGTTCCGTGGGTTCCGTGGCGTATTTTGTTTTGAGGCAGTGCCGCGTCGAGGTAGCAGGATAGCGAAGGAGTCACGGGAACCACGGAAAGGAGTTATCAGGGGCGGTGTAGGTGCTTTTGCGGTTCCGTGTGCTGAAGGCGACGACCGACACTGAAAGGCCCAGCGCAAAAGCCGGGCGCCGCGGTCGGTGCGGAAGCATTATCGCTTCTGGAATCGACATCGCGGGACGCTGGCGACGTCCTGAACGAAGCCAGCTCCGCCGACAGCCTTCTTTACTTCCGTGGATTCCGTGGATTCCGTGGCGTATTTTTTGTTTTTACCGTAATACCCCATTGAGGTAGCAACATGGCGAAGGTCAACAAGGTCGTACTGGCGTATTCTGGAGGGCTGGATACCTCCGTGATCCTCAAGTGGCTGGAGGATACCTACGGCTGCGAGGTGGTGACGTTCACTGCCGACATCGGCCAGGGTGAGGAAGTCGAGCCAGCCCG
>Ga0307441_1000208_pt1 | contig 22916 bp, 22 predicted proteins | sample SalMarWE160420MG_FD_202149 | JGI IMG/M metagenome (GOLD analysis project Ga0307441, IMG submission 202149) | Salt marsh sediment microbial communities from the Plum Island Ecosystem LTER, Massachusetts, United States - WE1604-20 | ecosystem: Environmental > Aquatic > Marine > Intertidal zone >... | reverse complement strand
ATCAGCGCCTGCGCCCTCTCCGCATCGGCCTCGGGCACGAGCACGACCGCAGCGCCCACGCTCCCCGCGCCGAGGTTGGAGAGCACGTCGCTCAGGAGCTCGGCCCCGCGCACCATGGCGACCATGCCCTCCTCCTCCAGGAGGGCGGCCACCATCTCCGCCAGCGCCTCCGCCGGCGCGACGTCGACGACGGTCCAGCGATCGCCGTTGAGGACCACCGTCTGCCCCTTCACGAGCCGTGACCGCCGAGGAAGGCGTGCACCAGCGCCCGGTACCCTGCCCGGGCGACGGCCAGGCTGTCGACGTCGACGCTCTCCTGCGTCGTATGTGCGAGCTCCTCGTCGCCCGGCCCGAAGCCGATCGCCACGCCCCCCGACCGGACCAGGTGCGGCCCGTCGGTCGCGAACCACCAGGTGCGCTCGCGCAGCGTCCGTCCCGCCGCCGACAGCGCGGCCCGCAATGCACCCCGCGCCGACTCCACCACCGCGCCCTCGCCCGGCGCCAGGTACGACCCGACGGAGCGCGGGAACGTCCGCTTCAAACGCCCGTCCTCGCTTTCGGCGTGTTCGTCGGGCACGATCACCTCCACCCGCGGGTCGTCGGCCAGCGAAGCCAGCAAGGCCGTCACGCTCGCTTCCGTCTCGCCGGGGATGGTCCGGTAGTCGATGGTCAGTACGGCGCTGCCCGGGACGACGTTGACGCCACCCTCGGGGTAGGTGACGAGCTGCGTGGGCGTGGCGCTGGCGCCGACGAGCAGACCGCCCCGGGGCAGAGCCGCCGTTTCCAGTCGCTCGAGGAAACGCGCCGCGTGGTACAGGGCGTTCTCGCCGAGTTCGGCCTTGGCCGCGTGCGCGATGCGGCCCGGGAAGCGCACCTCCACCTCGACGCGTCCGCGGTGGCCGAGCATGAGGTCGAGCTTGCTGGGCTCGCCCAGCACGACGACGTCGACGGGCAGGGTCTCGCCGAGGACCCGCGCACCCAGTCCGCCCGCCTCCTCCTGGACGACCCCGGACACCACCAACGTGCCGGTGAAGCCGTCCGCGGCAGCGTCGGCCGCCGCCAGTGTCATGCACGCCAGGGCGCTCTTCATGTCGCACGCGCCGCGGCCCCACAGGCGCCCGTCGACCACCGCTCCCGACAGGGGGGGTTGCGGCCACAACGATGCGTCGCCGGCCGGCACGGTGTCCAGATGGCCGTTGAGCATGACCACCGGGCCGTCGCCACGCGACAGCACCCCGATGGCATTGCCGGCATCGTCACGCCGCGCCTCGTCGAAGCCGAGCGCCTCGAATGCGCCGAGGAGCACCTCGGCGGCCGGCGACTCCTGCCCCGACGGGCTCGGAGCCCGGATGAGGTCGGCTGCGAGCGTGATCAGCCCGTCAGAATCCATGTCAGGCATCATACGAACTTTCATATCGCGGCCTCCCCCGCCGCTGGCTATGCTCCCGACATGTCGGACGTCGCCTGGGACTGCAGCGCGTGCGGACACCACAACGACGTGGGCGCCACGTGCGAGGCCTGCGGGGTCGCCAAGCGCTACCTCGACGACCCCCCGCTCGACCTCCCCTACCCGCCGCACCTGTCGCACCTGCCGGCGTTCTACGCCGCACTGCTATGGGCGGTAGCGGGCGGCGCCGGCGCGCTTGCGCTCCTCATGCCCGCGTGGCGCGCGGCCTTGGGGCTGGGCCCCGTCTACGTCGCGTTGGCAACGGGCTCGGCCCTGGCGGCGGCGTGGTCGTCGCTCACCTCGGCCTTGTGGCAACGGCTGTTCAACGACATACGGCTGGAGGTGCCCCGCTCGGTCCGCAGCGGCGAGGACTTCGATGCGACCCTGACGCTCGTCCCGTATGACCACGTGGAGCCCGTCAGCGTCGGCTTTCGCTTGGTGGACAACTTCTACCAGCACGTGCAAGGCAGCGTGGAGACGCGAAGCCGGAGCCTCGGCCACCAGCTCGCGCTGCTCGGCGAGCCGCTCAGCGGGCGTCACACGCACGTGCTGCACGCGCGCTTCCAGGCACCGTTCCCAGCCACACGGCACACCGACGTCATCGCCGAGGTGCTGGCATCGCTGCTCGGCATGATTGCCTTCCTGGTGCCCGGACTGGCCTTCACCGCGCGCAACCTTCGGGAGCACGGCGGCTACTTCGTCAGCGCCAGCGTCCGCGTGGGGTGGCTGAGGCGCACGTTCAAGAGACGCGTCATCGCGTACTACATCGGAGCGGATCTCTACGTCGGCTGACCGCCGTGCCCTCCCCCGGCCGAGAGCTCGTCGTCGGGCCACCACTGGCGCTCGTACAACGGCACGCGCCCGTCCGTCAGAGGCGTGCCCTCTGCGCGCAGCAGCGCGGCCTGCAGCTCGCCATGCCCCACCTTGTACGTCGACAGCCCGCCGGACGCGTTCACCACGCGCTGCCACGGCACATCCCCGTCCGCGGCACGCAGGCCGCGTAGCACCGCGCCCACGGCGCGCGCGGCCCCGGGTCGGCCGGCCAGCAGCGCGACCTGACCGTACGTCACCACCCGACCCTGCGGGACGCTCCGAACCACGCGCAGCACGCTTGCGCGGAAGCTCTCCATGCTCGAGTGTAGCCGTCCTCGGCGAGCGTGAAGGCGCCTTCATGGCCGCCAGGCGTGACGCGCGACGCACGCCGCTACACTCCGGCATGCCACCTCGTCATCTCCTCCTCCCCCTCCTGTGGCTGCCGGCGGCCATGCTCTCCCTGGCGCTGGCCGCCCCCCTGCCGCTGCCGGCGCAGGAACCGATCCCCAACGCCGATCCCGCCCTGGAGGCCGCCCTGCTTACCGCCACCAACGCCGCCCGCGCCCGCTTCGGGAAACCCGCGCTGTCCTTCGATGAAGGGCTCGCCAGGGCGGCGCGTGAGCACGCCGGCGAGATGGCGAGCCTGAACTACTTCTCGCACGGCTCACCGGTGAGCGCCCACGACACCCTGCCCAAGCGCCTCGCGCTTGCCGGTAGCCCGCTGGTGGACGTGGCCGAGAACCTGGTGATGCTGGGCGAGAGCAGCGGTGACACGCACGATGCGCAGACGGCGGTTCAGGACTGGTTGAACTCGCCCCATCATCGCGCGAACCTGCTCAACGGCCGATATGACCGCGTCGGCTTCGGCACGGCCAGGAACGCTCAGGGACAGCTCTTCATCGTGCAGGATTTCGGCGCCCAGCACATGCAGCTCCTGGCCGCCACGGTGACGGAGGCGCAGCGCGCCGTCAGCGAGCTCAGCGTGACGCTCCGCCTCGATGCCGCCGCCAGCGTGCTGCTCGACGTCTCCGGCAGCCCCGAGCAGACGCGCTCGCTGCCGGCCGGCACCACGACGGTCTCGCTCTCCAGCGAGGCGACGGGTACGCTCACGCTGGTCGTGGGCGTGGCTACGGGCGGCAATCACTACCTCATCGACGACGGCGGCAGCGTCGACGTGGCGACGGGCAGCTACCGACCCGACCCAGGCCAGCCGCGTAGCCATCTGCAGATCACTGCCGTGCGCGTGCGCCGCACCGACGGCAGCGGCGTGCGCCTCAGCCTCGCTTACGCCGCGCCAGCCTCCGCCGGGCTTGCCCTGTTCCTGCAAGGCAACTACCAACCTGCGGCGCGCGTCTCGCCCGACCACTTCCAGCTCTTCTTGCCGGCGAGCCTGGGCGTCGCCACCGTATCCGTCGGCATCGACCAGGGAGGCGGCAACGTCGACATCGTGCACCGCTTCCACATCGATGCCGCCGCGACGCTGCCCAAGCTGCTGGCGGGGCCCGGGTCGACGCCCTGAATCGAGGCCGCCGCGCGCGGCGCCGCGCAGCCCGCCCGACCCGGTCCCCTCGGGTATCCTCGGCGGCGTGACCGCTCCGCTCGCGCTCACCGTCCGCGTCGCCGCCTACCTGTTCCTGCTCGGCATCCTGATGGTGGTGCTGTCCCCGGTACCGATGCTGTCGCGCCGCTTCCCCCGCCTCTACCTCGCCGGCTTCGCGCTGGCCGTGCTGAGCCTGCTGCTCGTGCTGGCCGGAGCGCTCCTGCTGCGTTGAGCCCGCGCCCGGCGGCGAGCGGCGGTGACGGGAGCGGAACCGCTCCCGCCCGGCTGCTAGAATGGCGCTCGCCGGGCGCCCGGCGCACGGGCCGGAGAAGCCGTCGGCGGCCCGTCCCGGGCCACGCGCACCACGCGAGGAGGGATCGATCATTCGGGCGCACGTCATCACCTTCGGGTGCCAGATGAACGAGTACGACACCCACGTGATCCAGTCGGAGCTCGTGGCAGGCGGTCACAGCCTCGTCGACCACGCGAGCGACGCCGACCTGGTGTTGCTGAACAGCTGTGCCGTGCGTGGCAAGCCGGTCGAGAAGGTGGCTTCGTTGCTTGGCGAGCTGCGCAAGCAGAAGCGAGCGGGCCGACCCCTCGCCATCGGCCTGCTGGGCTGCCTGGCACAGCTCGAAGAGGGACAGACGCTTGCGGACAAGTTCGATGTCGACATCCTCGTCGGCCCGGGCGCCCTAACGGACATCGTCCCGGCCGTCGACGCGCTCGAGCGCGGCGATGGCCGCCAGCGGAGCCTGCGCTTCCGCGACGATCTCGACACCGTCGTGCCGCCCGCACCCGACGCCTTGACGGGGTTCCTGACCATCATGCGCGGCTGCAACCACCACTGCACGTACTGCATCGTGCCGACGACCCGGGGCCCCGAGGTGTCGCGCCGGGCCGAGCTGATCCTGGCCGAGGCCCGGGCGATGCAGGCCAAGGGCGTGCAGGAAGTGGTGCTGCTAGGCCAGAACGTCAACTCCTACGGCCTGGGCGACCCCTCGCTGCCGTCGTTCGCCGAGCTGCTGCGGATGGTGGCCGCGGTGGGCATCCCTCGTGTCAAGTTCACCACCAGCCACCCGATGAACTTCACCTCCGACATCATCGACGTCATCGCCTCCGAGCCCAACGTGTGCAACTACATCCATCTGCCGGCCCAGAGCGGCAGCGACCGCGTGCTGAGGCGCATGGCCCGCGAGTACCGGCGCGAGCGGTATCTCGACATCATCCGCGAGATCCGGGACAAGGTCGACGGTGTGGTCATCAGCACGGACCTGATCGCCGGCTTCCCGGGTGAGACCGAGGCCGATTTCGAGGCCACCCTGTCGCTCTACGACGAGGCGCGCTTCGACCACGCCTACATGTTCGTGTACAGCGCGCGCCCCGGCACGCCGTCGTTCGCGCGCTTGGAGGACCTTCCGCGCAGTCTCAAGGTGGAGCGCCTGCAACGGCTCATCGAGCGCCAGAAGCGCTGGTCGCTTGCCTCCAACCGGGCCTTCGAAGGGCGCGAGCTGCGGGTGCTCCTCAAGGACCTCGGAAGGGACGGCAGCTTCGCCGTCGGGCACTCCGACCAGAACCACACCGTGCTGGTGCCGCAGGCGCAGGTGCGCCGCATGGGGCTCGAGCAGGTGCGCATCAGCCAGGCCACCCCGCACACCCTCTACGGCGAGGTGGTGGGCGCACGGCCGGGGGCGGTGCCGCTGGCCATGGCGTCGTGACCGCCGGCGCTGCCGCCGACGGCCACCTTCCCGCGGCCGGTGGCATGGGCGGCGTCACGCGCGACCTGGCGGCTACCGTGTTCGTCGCGTGGCGCGGGAAGCTCCTGATGCACCGTCACCGCAAGCTGGGCCTGTGGCTTCCCTGTGGCGGTCACGTCGAACCGCATGAGCTCCCGGACGATGCCGCCGTACGCGAGGTGCTGGAGGAGTCTGGCGTGCACGTCGAGCTCGTCGGCGACCCGCCGCTGACGCCCCCGGGGCCGCGGCAGCTGGCGCGCCCGCGCGGCGTTCAGCTCGAGACCATCGCGCCGGGACACGAGCATATCGACCTGATCTATTTCGGTCGCCCGGTCGAGCCCTACGACGGTCGCATCGATGGCGACGAGGAGGGGCTCGGTTGGTACGACGCCGAGGCCTTGCAACGTCTCGACCTCACCGAAGAGGTCCATGCCTGGACGCGCCTGGCGCTGGCGGAGCTGGCGTGAGTCGCGCGGGTCCGTGCCCGTGTCCGGCGCCGCCGGATCGACGTCGCGCGCCGGCGCAATGCGCCGCCAACTCCGTCGGTCACGCTTGTCCGGCGATGCGATCGGTGGGTATACTCTGGTGCCGCCGATTCCGCGGCGGGTGGCGGGTCTCCGCGGAGGCTGACGGGGCGTAGCGCAGTCTGGTAGCGCACCTGCTTTGGGAGCAGGGGGTCGCTGGTTCGAATCCAGCCGCCCCGACCACCTTCCGGATCGACCATCTTCAGGACGGAGAGTGCCCGCCCCGACGAGCGGGGCGGGTCCTCGAGCGCGCGTCGGGTCGCCCCCGGGAGGGGTCCGCCGCCGCACCGTCGCGGTCGCTCGCGCATTCTCAGTGGCTGATCGTGGAGCGCACCGGCGCGCGCTCCACGACCGAGCACGCGCTAGCGTCCCCTAACCCGGGGGCACATTGGAGTTGAAGATGTCCCGGTAGATCTTCCAGGACCCGTCGGGCTGGCGCCGGAAGACGGTCAGGAACTTGCCGTCGACGTGGCCCGTCGCGCCCCCGGCCAGCGGCGTGACATCGAGCGTGTACACCCCCCGCGCATAGCCCAGGTCCCCTACGACGGTGATCTCGAGGGTGTGGATGCGGATGTCATCCTTGTTCTTCGTGAGCGCCGGTGCCATCCCCGCTCGGATGGCGTCGAGACCGCTCCGCATGGCCGTGTCCGGTGGCATCTGCACGCCGCCGGGCGCCCACAAGGCCATCCAGGCATCGATGTTGCCCGCGTCCACCGTGGCCGTGTAGCGGTCGAGCATGTGTTGGATGGCGGCCTGATCGGCTGACAGGGTCCCGGCAACGTTCTGCGCCCAGACGGAACCGATCACCAGCGCACAGGCCACGATCAGCAACCACACCTCAAGCTTGCGTGTCATGCGTGCTTACCCCCCTTTCAGTGTGATGGAAGGACGTCTTCACCACGCTAGGCCTCACCCCCAATCCGGCCGCCGCTCATCCGACCGCGAACCGTGTCCCGCGACGTCGCGGGTCGCGGCCCATCCAGCTGGCGCGCCGAGCCACGGCGACCCCTACCCCACCATCACGAAGCAAACGACCACGAATAACAGCACGGTAGGCACGCGCAACCGGCACGCGTAAGGGACGAATGTCCCGCCTGGTGCCGGCCTCCCCGTCCCCGGCGAAGCGCCGATGCACCGCTGGGGTCGGGGGCTGGCGCCCCCTGGGGCGGGCCGCCGACCGGACGCGGCTCGAGCCCGCTGGAGCACGTGACAGACGTGCGATGACGCTTGTCCCTATGGTGGCGCCCGAGGACGGCGGTATCTTGCCAGCGGCGTGGCCGCCTACCCACAGGCGGACGCCGACGTGGTTGACTTTGCACTGATGGACGAGCGCCTTCACCGTCGAACGCTCGACGCGCGGCAAGAGGCCGCACGGCGCCTGCTGATCGCCCTGGGCGGCGGCGGGGCGCGCGGCCTGGCACACGTAGGCGTGCTGCTGGAGCTGCAGCGTGCCGGCATCCCGATAGCCGGCATCGCCGGCACGTCGATCGGGGCGATCGTGGGAGGGGTGTTCGCGGCGGGCGGCGAGCCCCGCGAGCACGGCAGGAACCTCGCGCGCATCCTGGCGGTGGCACCCCACAGCCCCTTCCCCGTCGGCCATCGCCACCGCAGCTTCCGGGACTGGTTCGACACCGCGGCCTACCTGCGTGACGACATCTTCGGTCTGGGCCGCGACGACGGGTGCGCCTTGGAGGCCGCCATCCGGGCGTGGGTGGGACAGCGTCGCATCGAGGAGCTGACAACGCCGTTCGCGGCGGTGGCCACCGACGTGCGCTCGGGAGAGGTCGTCGTTCTGGATCATGGCCCGCTCGCGACCGCCCTCCATGCCAGCGCCGCCCTGCCGGGCGTCTACCTTCCGGTGAGCGTCGGCGACCGCCTGCTGATAGACGGCGGCGTGGTAGAAAACGTGCCCGTCCGGACCGCCAGGCGGCTCCCCGGCGATGTGGTGCTGGCCGTGAGCGTGGGCATCGACCTGGAGCCGGTGGTGCCGACCACCGGCCTGGGCCTGCTGGCGCGCGCGGAGGCCATCCGCGCCGCACAGGACGAAGCTTCGGCGTTGAACCAGGCCGACGTTGCGATTCGGGTTCCGCTCCCGGGAAGCGTGGGCGTGTTCGACTTCGACCGCGCGACGGAGCTCATCCACCGCGGCCGCGAGGCCATGCGCGCCAACCTGGAGAGGCTGAGGGCCGCGCTGGAACCGCCAGTCGATTGACGCGCGCGTTCGCTCCGTGGCCCATGAACGGCATAGGGCCGCGGACCGAATGCTGTGGCGCCGCGCCAGGGACCGTCGGATTCGCCGCCACGACGCCCGCCCGCGGGCGTTGCAGCGCCGCGGCGGCTGGCGCGCTCGTAAGCCGTCTCGCGCAGCGGCAACCGGGACATCCGACCTTGACCTCTGCGGCGACCGGAACTCCAGTGTGCCCGCTCTGCAACGCCGGCTCCGAGGGGACGGGTTGGCCGTTGCGGGCATCGCCCAAGCATCCTCTTGCGCCCTCGTGGCGCATCGAGGGGAGGGGCGACATGGCAGAAGAGCAAGCCCCGATTGCGAGCATGAGGCGGGACGTGGTGGTCGGCATCCGAACCGAAGCGGCCATCGCGGTGGGCGCGGCAGCAGCGGTGCTGGGCATCCTCGGCCTGGCAGGCGTGCTGCCGGCGGTGCTCGCCGAGGTGGCGGTGGTTCTGGTCGGAGCCTCCTTCATCGCCGCTCAGGGCAACGCCGCGGGACGCTACGAGCCCGCGCTGTCGACAGCGGAGCGCCAGCAGCTGCGCGCGCTGCCGCTCGCGGGCGACGTCACGAGCGAGTTCGTCGGCGGCCTGGCAGGCGCCCTCATGGGCCTGCTGGCGCTGCTGGGAGTGGCGTCCACGTCACTGCTGGCCATCGCCATCATCGTTCTGGGCGCCGTGGCCATCATGAGCGGCCGCAGCCATGATCGCGTGGCCGCCATGTTGATCGAGACCACGGACGCCTCGCCGCGCGTCAAGGCGATCGCTCGCGAAGCGGCCGGCGCGTCAACGGGCGCGCTCCTGCTCATCGGCATGGGTGCGGTGGCGCTCGGCATCCTGGCCTTGGTGATCACCACCAACGGACTCTCGCTGGTGTTGGTGGCGTCGCTCGGCCTGGGCTTCGGCGTCCTGCTGGAGGCTGCATCCCGGTCCGCACGTACCGTGTAGGCCTAAGGCCGGTCACCATGAGTTGCACGGGGGGTGGGGGGGGGGGGGGCGCCCCCCCCCCCCACATCTGCAGCTGCGCTCGCCGCGGCGAGCGGCGACGGCCGCGGGCCCCTGCCGGGCCCCGATCGCACGAGTCCCATCATCGCCGCCCCACACGGAATCACGTGCTCTTCCCGTTCCTGGCGGTAAAGTGCTACCCTCTCACTCGGGAGCAGCCTGCCAACGGCTCCTTCCCCGTTCGGGGCGGCCCGGAGCCCGGCCTGCCTGCAGTGCCGGGTAGATCCGCGGGAGTAGCTCAGGTGGTAGAGCGACAGCCTTCCAAGCTGTATGTCGCGGGTTCGAATCCCGTCTCCCGCTCCAACTCGCCGGCGGCGCTCCCGGGCCGCACGGAACCGGCGCGACGGTCGGCTGGCAGAACCGTGCACCAGTAGCTCAGTGGATAGAGCAGCCGCCTTCTAAGCGGTAGGTCGAGGGTTCGAGTCCTTCCTGGTGCACCATTGTCGTGCAGGACGAGAATGCCGCACCACGTCGAGGGGTGCGGCATTGCCAGTTGTGTGCCTCTTGTGTGCCGCTCAGTTGGCGACCCGCGCCGGCACTTCTTCCTCCTCGTCACCGTAGAGCAGCTCGTCGAGCTTCTCGGCCGCCTCCGCCTGCATATTCGGCAGGACGTGGCTGTAGACGTCGAGCGTGATTGCAACGCTGGAGTGGCCCAGGCGCTCGCTCACGACCTTAGGATTTACGCCTGTCAGCAAGAGGAGCGTCGCGTGCGTGTGCCGGAGATCGTAGAGCCGCACGTCCTTTGAAAGGCCGGCCCGTTCGAGCGCGGGCTTGAAGGCCTCCTGCACGATGGTCCGCTGGTGCGCTGGATTACCGGACCTGGCTCGGAAGATCAAGTCATCAAGGTCGGCGCGCACCAGGTGATCTGCCAGGACTCGCACGAGCCCGAGCGGGAGGGGCACGGTACGCCGGCTCGAGGGCGTCTTCGGGTCGTTGAAGACGAAGCGCTTCTCTCCCCTGAGCCACCCGAGGCTGCGACGCACGGTCACCGTGCCAGCCGCAAGATCCACGTCGCGCCAAGTGAGCGCGAGCGCCTCCGAAGGTCGCAGCCCGGTGCCGACGAGCAGGTGGAAGAACGCATTCCACCTCGAGCTGACCGTCGCCTTGAGGAAGGAGTCGACCTCGGGGGGCGTGAGGGCCCGAATCTTGCTGCCACGCTGACGCTTGGGAAGATCGACGTGATCGGCCGGATTCTTTGCGATCATCTCCCACTTCACCGCCTGCCGGAGCGCCCCCTTGAGCAGGGTGTGCGTCAGGCGCACCATGCCACCCTGCCCGTTCGCCTGCATCTGCGTGTACAGGTCCTGGATGTCGACGGCGCGGAGCGACGCGAGCCGCACCGCGCCAATCGGCTTCCTCACGTAGCGCTCGAGCGTAGCCTTGTATTCCGCATGGGTTCTGGCCCGAACGCGCGGCTTCACGGCGGCCTCGAGCCATTGGTCAAGGTACGCGTCCAGGGTCATCCGCGCCTGCTCTACCACCTGGCCCGTGTCGCGCGCTACCAGCAGGCGGTTCAGCATCATCTGCGCATCGCGCTTGGTGCCGTGCACGGTGCGGTTCACGTACTTGCGCCTCCCCTTGCCGTCGCGGCCCAGGTACACGCGCACGAGCCAGGTACTATCCGCCCGCTTGATCAGTTGACCTGCCATATCAGCCTTGGGTTCAAGCGGTCGCTGCAACACGCCATGATGGACTCTCTTGGTGGTGGGAGGGGGCGGCGGTGCAGCGAGCACGGAGGGCGAGTGTCATGAGCGGGATTCGTGGCTGGTGCCCTGCCCGGGTCAGCCGGGGCGCTCCAGCGCTGCCTCGTCGCGCAGCGGCTCGAAGAGCTCGACCGGGTTGCCGGAGGGGTCTTCCACGAGGGCCTGCCGAACGCCGACGCCCGTGACCACGCCGCCGCGGAGCGTCGCGCCCGATGCCTTCAGCCGCTCTACCGCGGCATCAAGGTTGTCCACCTGCACGGCGAACCGGTTCCATCCTCCGGGCTCGGGCGCGCGCCCGTCGGCAAGGGTTGCCCCGCCCCCAGGTGAGGGGTTCGGTGCGCTCAGCACCAACCTTAGGTCGCCCCGCTGCAGCATGGCGAACGGAGGTGCGGGATGCATGACGAGCTCGAAACCGAGCTGGGCCGTGTAGAACGCAATCGCAGCATCGACATCGCGAACGATGTAGCGAACCTGAACGGTGGCCATACGCATCTCCCTTCGAACAGGGTCGCGACCAGGTGCCAGGGGCGGACGGCGACTCGAGTGCTAGGAGTGTCGCGGCATTGCCGGACTTTACCCTGGATAACGGCCTTGGGTTCAAGCGGTCGCTGCAACACGCCATGATGGACTCTCTTGGTGGTGGGACGGGGCGGCGGTGCAGCGAGCACGGAGATTGCCCAAGTGGACGGAGGCGCAGCGCTCGGAGTTGTGGGAGCGGTGCAGGCGTGGGGAGTCGGTAGGAAGCATCAGCCGGGCGTTCGGCAGGGAGAGCAGCGCGATCCGCAAGATTCTTGCCGTGACCGGCGGCATCACACCGGTGGTGCGTCGACGCTCGAGGCGGGCCTTGAGCCTGCACGAGCGGGAGGAGATCTCGCGCGGCCTCGCTCGCGGCGACACCATCAGAGCCATCGCTCTCAGGTTGGTCAGGGCGGCTTCCAGCGTGAGTCGGGAGGTGCGCCGCAACGGCGGCCGCGAACGCTAATGGGCCCGTCTCGCGCCGCCGCGTAACCTCTAGCAACCGGAAGGTCCAGCGTATGGCGGATCTGCTAGCCCGGGATGCCAGACTGTTGTGTGCCTCTTGTGTGCCAACTCGGCGCAGCAGCCCGTACTCAGAGGTACTCACTCATGTTGAGCACATCAATTAATCCCGTCTCACACAAGCTTCCGGCACTCGGCGCATTTCGGGCTACCTCACCATAAATGGAAGTTGGCGCATAAGCGGTAGCTCGAGGGTTCGAGTCCTTCCTGGTGCACCATTGTCGTGCAGAACACGGTGATCCAGTTCCTGCGGCCGGGTGCGGCCCGGAGTCGCGCTTCACTGGCGTCGCGGTCGCCCGGCTCGAGCGGCGCTTCGGGCCGGCGTCAGCCGGGACCGGGATCAGCCTGGACCTTGGAGCGACACACGGGATGCAACCGACACCTCGGCGAGTCGGCCGGCTGTTAGATCCAGACGCCGCGCGGGAGTGGGACGTTGAACAGGTACACGAAGATCAGGTAGAGCCCGCCCGTGAGCCCGACCGAGAAGGCCAACGTGATGAGCGCGCGCCTCACCGGCCTGGAACGCGGACCGAGGTAGAAGCCGAGCACCATGAACATCAGGACGCTGCCGAGCAGGAAGCCGAGGAGCTCGAGAGACACGACGTAGAGGACCATGACGAGAATGCTGAGGGCGACGGCCCGGTAGTCGGCGCCTGCCCAGGGGTTCGGCTGACGTCCGGCCCGCACGCTCTGCGCCAGCAGCAGCAGGCCGAACGCCAGGAGCACGTAGCCCATCACCTGAGGGAAGACCCGCACCCAGAACGAGTAGGTGTGGGCGTAGTACAGCCAGCCCCCTGCCACGACGACCATGGCGGCCCCGAGCACGCGGCTGGTGTTCATGACGGGCCCTCGCCCTCCGCACGGCCGCGCCGGGCGCGGCCGACGTACCGCGAGATCAGCGGCCAACCGGCAGACATCACGCTCAGGAAGATCAGCACGATCGAGATCGGTCTCGTGAAGAACAGCGCCCAGACCGACCCCGTGGCTTGCCCGATCTGCATCGTCTGCAGCAGACCGTTCTCCACGATCGGCCCCAGGATGACGCCCAGCGCGATGGTCCCGGGATGGACCCCTAGCTTCTCAAGGAAGTACGCGAGCACGCCGATCGCGACCATGATCACGATGTCCGCGGGATTGTTCCGGATGGCGAAGGCGCCAACCGTGCTCAGCAGCAAGATCACAGGCATCAGATAGCGGACCGGAAGGTTCAAGAGGTTGGCGTAGAGCTGCGACGCGAACACCCCGACGACGAGCATCATGGCGGTGGCCACGAACAGGGAGAGGATGAAGGCGTAGGTGATCTTCGCCCCAGGACCGGAGTAGAGCGCCGGTCCCGGTCGCAGGCCCTGCAGGAGCAGGGCGCCGAGAAGGACGGCGGCCTGCGGCGCGCCCGGAATGCCGAGCGTCAGCAGCGGCACGAGCGAACCGCTCAGCTCCGCGTGCGTCGCGGTCTGCGCCGCCAGCACGCCTTCGGGCTGGCCATGGCCGAACTCGTCGTCCTTGCGGGCGGCGCGGGCCGCCTCGTTGTACGAGACGAGGCCCGCCACGTTGCCCCCTGCGCCCGGAATGATCCCGATCAGCACGCCGATGATGGAGGAACGGATCACCCCGGGCACGTTCCTCGCGAGCCTGACGGCGGCTGCGCGCAGGACGCCCCGCTCCCGCTTGTAGCGCGCGAGCGAGTACGTCGACTGCCAGTGCTCGGCCATCTTCAGGACCTCGGGAATCGAGAACAGACCGATCAGAGCCACGATCAGGTCGACGCCGCCCAGCAGCGCGGGCTGCCCGAAGGTGAAGCGCGGCACGCCGGAGAACGGGGAATAGCCGATGGTGCTGATCAACACCCCGAGGGCTCCTCCGGCGAGCCCCTGGAACACCGATTTCGACGTGAGCGTCCCGATGATGGTGAGCCCCATCACGCCCAGCCAGAAGTACTCGGGAGGGCCGAACCGCAACGCGAGCTCGGCCAGCAAGGGGGAGAGAAACAGCAGCACGAGCGCCCCGAGCATGCCTCCGGCCGTGGAGCCCACCACCGACACCATCAGCGCGTACTGGGCCTTGCCTTTCTTGGCCAGAGGGTACCCGTCGAACGTGGCGGCTATGGCCGATGGCGTGCCCGGCACGTTGACCAGGATCGCCGCGATCGAGCCTCCGAACATCGCTCCTACGTAGACCCCCCCGAGCAAGACCAGGGCGCCGATGGGGTTCATGCCGTAGGTGAACGGCACCAGCAAGGCAATGGCCATCGTGCCGGTGAGGCCCGGCAAGGCACCGATGAGCACGCCCCCTGCCACCCCCAGGAACGTGAGGAGCAGGTTGGTCGGAAGGAAGACCTGCCCAAGGGCGGCCGTCAGGGAGTGGATCAGGAGCAAGTCGGGCCTCCTCTGTGCGGTCGATCGTTCCGAACCGGGCATGGGCCGCGTCCCGCATCACGAGCGGGACGCGGCCCCAGGAGCTAGGTGGTGCTTTCGCCGCCTACTGGTACCACAAGGAGCCCTTCAGCTCGTCCATGTAGGCCTTGGCGTCCGCCGGCTTCAACGCGCCGGTCTTCTCCAAGGCGGCGACGTACTGCGCGGTTTCCTGTTGGACCAGCTGCTTGTACTGCTGGGGGCCCTCGTGTAGCGGCACGAACCCGAGGTTGTCCATTTTCTTCTGGAACTGGGGATCGGACGTCACGGTGGCGAGCGCGGACGCCAGCGTCTGGATGACGCTCTGGGGCGTGCCGGCAGGCACCGTGATCGTGCGGTCGATGCCTTCGAAGACGTTCAGGCCGAGCTGTCGGAACGTGGGCACGTTGGGGAACTGTGGCACCCGGTCGTTCGACGAGAAGGCCAGCACGCGCAGCTTGTCCGCGTGGTTGGAGAAGATGAACGTGCCGCCGTAGATGGCGTCGACCTGGCCTCCCAGAATTGCCGTCGTCTGGGGTGCAGCGCCGGAGAAGTTCACGTAACTGAGGTCGATCCCCGCGGCCTGCTCGAGCTCGAGGAACCCGAGGTCATTGCCGGTGTAGAAGCCGACGCCGGCAACGGTGAGCTTCTTTGGATTGGACTTGGCGTAGTCGATGAGTTCTTGCAGCGTCTGGAACTTGCTGCTCTTGAGCACGGCGATGCCGCCGGGCGTCGTGGCATAGACATAGACGGGCGCCAGGTCCCAGGTCTTGTAGCCGACGTTCTTGATCATGAGCGGCTGCATCATGATGTGCGGCAAGTTGGTCACAGCGATCGTGTAGCCGTCGGGCTTCGCGTGTGCCAGCGTGGCCCAGCCGACGGCGCCGCCCGCGCCCACCCTGTATTGAGGCACGATCTTGACGCCGAGCTGCTTCTCCAGCCCGGGGATGAGCAAACGCGCCGCGACGTCCGACTGACCGCCGGGATTGAACGGGATGATCATCGTGATTGCATGGTCCGGGTACTTGGCCTGCGCCATGCCGGCTGCGGAGAGTGCCATCGCGATTGCGAGGGCGGGTGCGAAGATTGCCGGGACGAGCCGCTTGTACCTCATTGCTGGATGCCTCCTCACCTCGAAGATCGTCAGCCTCGGTCGGGCCTTGGCACGGTATCCCCCCTCTTCAAGCGCTTCGGTAGAGCTTGGTCAGCACGAACTCCCGATGGCCCAGCGCCTCGGCACAGGTGCGGCGGCCGCGAACGGTCCGCTCCACCACCGCTTGTAGCTCGTTTCCTGCGTCCTCCACGTCGATCTCCCGCCGCAGCAAGCCGCTGACGTCGAGATCGATGTGCTCGCTCATGGTGCGAGCCGTCAAGGGATTCCCCGTCAGCTTCACAACGGGTTCGATGGGGTTGCCGACGATGTTGCCCTGGCCGGTGGGAAACAGGTGGAGCACCGCGCCGGCGGCTGCCATCAAGGTGACGCACTCCGCTGCCGCAGATGACGTATCCATGAAGTTGAGCCCCGGCCGCGTCGGCGCTTGCGCGGGCACCAGCACGTCCACGACCGGCTTGGTCCCCGTCTTCTCGATGTTCCCCATCGCCTTCTCCTCGATGGTGCTCAACCCGCCCCGGATGTTCCCCTGCGTCGGCTGGGAGCCCATGAGGTCGGCATCTTGCTCCTCGATCATCCGGATATAGGCGTCGTACGTCTCCTGGAACCTCGTACGCACCTCCTCGTCGGCGCAACGCTCCGCGATCAATTGCTCGCCACCTGTCAACTCGGACGTCTCGCCGAACAACACCGTACCTCCGGCGTCGATCACGCGGTCCACGACTCGGGCCACGGTTGGACACGACGCAAGGCCGGTCGTCGTATCGCTCTCCCCGCACTTGATGCTCACGCAGAGCTCGCCGAGCTCGATGGGCTCACGCTGCAGCTCACCGGCCTCCTGGACGAAGCGCTGTGCAGCGCGCGCCGCCGCCGCGATCGTCTTCAGATCTCCGCTCCGTTCGATCGAGAACCCCTCGACCGGCGTTCCCCTCTCGCGGATGCCCGCCACCACCCGCTCCGTCCAGTTCGGCTCGATGCCGATCACGATGGCGGCCGCGACGTTGGGATTGGAGCCCGTGCCGATCAACGTGCGGAAGTGCAGCTCGAGATCCTCCCCGAACTGCAGGCGCCCATACGGATGCGGGATCGCCAGCGCCTCGGGCACCAGCCGCGCGACGCCTTCAGCAGCGGCATTGGAGATGTCGTCCACCGGGATCACGACCACGTGATTGCGGATCCCCACGCGACCGTTCGCCCGCCGATAGCCCGTCAACGGTGATGAAGCCATGCCACGCCTCCCTACCAGCGCGCCGAGCGGACGTTGTGCGTGTGGACGTAATCGCCCGACGCGATATCGGCGCTCGCGACCGCGACGCGCGTGCCGTACTCGGTCACGTCATCGCCGGCATGCAATGCGCGCAGGGCGATCTTGTGACCCAGGGGGATGTCCCCCCCGGCCACCAGTCGCACCTCACCACCCGAGTCCATGAAGACGCCGATGACCTCCTGACCGTTCGTGACGTCCTCGGTCACCACGCCAACGTCGTCGCCTTCGTTGTGCACCAGGAAACTGTGAGCCATGAAACACCTCGCCTAACCGGCCAATCGGGTCCCCCACAGCCGGCCGCTGCTGCGCCCGGTTGCCAAAGATGGTCGCGGACATTCTATCGATCCATCACCTTCTTTCAATCGTCTATTTTCTATTTTGTGTACACGGAGCGTCGACACGGATCGGCGGCAGCCCGCAGGATCATGCGGAGCTTGCGTGCGTCCCTCCAGGGCGAACATGTCGCTGCGTCCAGCACGCCGGCATTCCCCACGCGACGTGCGCCATGCCAAGCGGCGCTGCCGCGGCATGGCGGTTGCCGGGCGACCGAGAATCCCCAACCCCCTCGTGCGAGCCGGGCTGGAAGCCGTTGGCAACGCTCGGACGCACTGCGCTGCCCAGCATCGATGACGCGCTCCGCATCTTCCGGGCCCGGGTGACGTACGCCTTGCTTGCGCGGCACGTCCCGGACGGCTCAGACGCTATCGTCGTTCGCGCCATGACCGGCGAGTCCGCTCCAGGATGCGATCGTTGCACGCTGGCGCCGGCCGACGCTCGGCCGCGCCTTCAGGATTCGCGTTCTGCGCTTGCGGCCGGACCCGCAATGCGCCGGTACATCGCCTAGACGATCACCTCGGACTCCCAGCCCTCTTGCGGTGGCGGGTAGCGCATGTCGAGCGACTCGAGCGCGGCGACGATCGCGCTGACGACATGCAGGTTGCGGTACCAGTTGTGGTTCGCAGGCACGATATGCCAAGGCGCCCAATCGGTGCTCGTGGCACTGAGCGCGTCCTCGTACGCGCTCATGTAGTCGTCCCACAGCTTCCGCTCCTCGACATCCGCATGACGGAACTTCCAGCGCTTGCGAGGATCCTTCAGCCGCTCCTGCAGCCGCGCCTTCTGCTCCTCCCGGTCGACATGCAAGAAGAACTTGAGGGTGGTCGTTCCCTCCTCGGCCAGCATTCGCTCGAAGTCGTTGATCTGCGCGTACCGGCGCGTGCACACGTCGGGATCGACGAGACCGTGCACGCGCGTGACGAGGACATCCTCATAGTGGGAGCGGTTGAAGATGGCCAGCTCGCCGCGGGCCGGTGCATGACGATGCACCCTCCACAGAAAATCGTGGTCCAGCTCCAACTGCGTCGGAACCTTGAAGCTCGTGACCACCACCCCCTGCGGGTTCACTCCCTCGAACACGCTCCGAATCGTCCCGTCCTTGCCGCCGGCATCCATCGCCTGCAGGACCACCAGCACCTTGTGCCGGTGCTCGGCGTACAGCAGCGCTTGGAGCTCATCGAGCCGCGCGCGCAGCTTGGACAGCTCGAGCGTCCCCTTCTTCTTCCCGCCTTCGAAGCCAGTGCGATCGTCGGGATCCCACTCGGCGAGCTTCACCCGGCTGCCCGGCTCGACCCTGTACGACTTCACCGAATCGCCTCCTTCAGAAAAGACCCTACGCTCACCCAGCATCGAGCGCGACCATGCGACGGCGTGCTGCACCCCGCCGATGGGGCCGAAGCCGGAAGCGGCGCACCAGGAGCGGCGTCAGGCGCTCCGCTGCCTTTCCGGCCGGGGAGCGGGTCGGTTTGGCGCTCAGTGATAGCCTCGACGAGCACCGCAGCCCTACAGGCAAGGAGAGGACAGGCACGATGAGGCTTCTACTTACGTCCGCCGGCATCCAGAACGCCACCATTCGCAAGGCGTTGATCGACCTCCTGGGCAAACCGATCGCCGAATCCGCCGCCCTGTGCATCCCCACCGCGACGTACGCCATGCCAGGCGGCGCGGGCATGGCGTGGCGGTTCATCACCGGACAAGGATCCCGCACCCCCATGTGCGAGTTGGGGTGGAAGTCGTTGGCTATGCTGGAGCTCACCGCGCTGCCGAGCATCGATGACGAGCATTGGGTCGCCACGGTACGGGAGACGGACGTCCTGCTGGTCAATGGCGGCGATCCCCTGTATCTCTGCCACTGGATGCGGCGGTCCGGACTGGCCGAGCTCTTGCCGTCGCTGCGCGACACGGTCTACGTGGGGTTGAGTGCCGGGAGCTTGGCCATGGCACCCAACATCGGCGAGGCGTTCGTCGCCTGGAAGCCACCCGGTGGTGGCGACCGAACGCTGGGAATGGTCGGGTTCGCGATGTTCCCGCACCTGGATCACCCGGACCTGCCGGACAACGCCATGGCCAACGCCGAGGCATGGGCCGCCGGCATGAGGGTGCCGGGCTACGCGATCGACGACCAGACTGCCATCAAGGTGACCGACGGCACCGTCGACGTCGTCTCCGAGGGGCGCTGGAGGCTCTTCACGCCCTGGCATCGAGAGGCCCGGTGGACGCGCTCGCGACATCCGGCCATCGCGGCTGAGCTTGTGGCCGAGACCGCGCGGGTCGGGAAAGGCGCTCGAGACCGAAGTCCGAACTGACCCGCTACCGCTGCTCCGGCCCGGCCCCAACCCAGACTGTCGCCCCGCAACCTCCGCGGTCCGCGGTCGTGCCCGCGCGAGTCCGCAGGGTATGCATAACAGACCGCGCAACGAGCCCGCGCCGCTACTGCCCCAGCGGCACGCTGAAGGGCAGTCCCGTGGCGACGCCATCGAGCACGCTGACGGTGTTGCCAACGTAGTCGGTCACCCACACGTTGCCCGAGGCGTCGACGGCGATCCCCTGGGGAGCGTTGAAGTGGAAGGCGGAGTCGGCGTAGACGAGGGGAGCGTTTCGGCTCGCGGTGGGGATCACGGTGACGGAGTCGCCGGCGTAGTTGGCGACCCACACGTTGCCCGAGCCGTCCACCGCGACGCCTCTGGGGCCGTCGAAGCCGTAGGCGGCGGCCGAGTAGACGCCTGGGGTACCGGGGTGTCCGGCGGGGAGCACGGTGACCGAGTTGCCGACGAAGTTGCTCACCCACACGTTGCCGTAGACGTCGACGGCGATGCCGTAAGGGCCGCTGAAGCCGAAGGCGGCGCCGGAGAAGACCTGTGGGGTGGCGGGCGTCGCGGCAGGGATCATCGTCACGGAGTCGTTGGCGTAGTTGGTCACCCACGCGTTGCCCGAGGCGTCGATGGCGATGCCGTAGGCGCCGTCCAGGTCGTAGGCGGCGGCCGAGTAGGTGTGCCAGCTGGTGTAGTTCGGAGCCAGCAGCTCGACGACCGAGAGGGGCCCGAGGTTGTTGCCCAGGTTGTAGACCCAGACGTTGTCCGAGCCGTCGACGGCGAGGCTGCGCGGGAAGTAGAAGGGGTAGCCGGAGCCCTGTCCATAGCCGGCGGCGCCGTAGCTCGGCGGCATGAGCCTGAGCACCTCGTCGCCGCCCAGGTCGGCGAGCCACACCCTGTTGCTGGTGTCGATGGACACCCCGGCGTTGTTCGTGCCGTAGGCCTTTACCACCGGGGTGGCGGGGTCCGCGGCCATGATCCCCGTGGTCGCGCCGCCGAGGTAGTTCGTCACCCAGGCGTTGCCGTCGCCGTCGATCGCGACGGCACCGGGGCCGCTGAACTGGTAGCCCGCGGTCGAGTAGTACTGGTGGACTACGGTCGCGACGGTCACGGTGGTCTGCGCGGTGTCGGGGGTGGTGCCGCTGGCGCCGCCGGCGGTGAGCGTGAAGACGTAGCTGGTGGTGACGCTGGCGCTGGTGTTGCCGGGGACAGTGATGGTGGCGCTGGTGGCGGCGCCGAGGTCGACGGGTCCGGTGTAGGCGGCGTAGTTGACGCGCACGCCGGTGCTGGGTGTGACGCTGAGGGTGTAGCCGGAAACGTTGCTGCCGGTCCAGTTCAGTATGTCGCTGCCACCCCGGCTGGTGAGGTTGGGGACGTTCGCGCTGAAGCTGCCGATAGCCGGCCCGGGGACGCCGGCGACGGTGATGGTGGTGCTGTCGCTGTCGGGTGTGGTGCCGCCGGCGCCGTTGGCGGTGAGCGTGAAGGTGTAGGTGACGGGCGTGCCGGTGGCATTGGCGGGTAGCGTGACCTGGCTGCTGATGGCCGTGAGGAGGTGGACGGGGCCCGAGTACACGCCGCCGTTGACCGTGACGCCGCTCACGGGCGTGACGCTCAGGACGTAGTCGGTGACGTTGCTGCCGGACCAGCCCAGGCTGTCGCTACCACCCGCGCTGGCGAGGCTGGGCGCGCTCGCCGAGAAGCTGGCGATGCTGGGCGCCGACGAGGCGGCGACGGTGACGGTGGTGGTGGCGGTGTCGGGCGTGCCGCTGGCACCGCTGGCGGTGAGGGTGAAGGTGTAGACGACCGGGTTCCCGGTGGCGTTGGCGGGCAGAACGATGGCGGCGCTGGTATCGGTGCCGAGATCCACCGGGCCGCTGTAGGCGGCGCTGTTGACGTCGACGCCGACGCCGGGCGCGACGCTGAGGGTGTAGGCGGTGACGCTGGCACCGGTCCAGGTCAGCATGTCGTTGCCGCCGGCGCTGGTCAGGCTGGCAGAGCCGACGGTGAAGCTGTTGATGGTGACTGCAGCGGGCGAACCGCAGCTCGCCAGAAAGGTCGCCAGCAGGGCCGCGGGCAGTGCCAAGAAACCTGTCGCGATGAGGACTCGTCCGAAAGCACGGCGCATGATGGACCCCCGCTGAGACGAAGCGAACTCCCGGGCCGACTCATGATCCTCTCAGGATCGTTATGCCGTCACCCTAGCACGTTGGCTTGCAATGTGTCAGGGACGCGCATCCGGGCACAGGCAGGCGAGATGAGTGCGGCGGGGACGCGCTCCCTGCGACGCGCCGCTGTGCCGCCACGGCGGCGCTCAGGGACAATTGTCCCAACGCCTACCCGCAGTCGTTCATCGACTTCGCGAGTCACGACGCGCCGCGGCGCTGCTCGCGGACCCAGCGACGCTCTCCGGACCGTACGCTCAGGCACGCGTCCACGGGGGCGACGGTCGACGACGGCCTCGCCCCTGCCTGCCCAGGCTGGTAGGGCCGGCCTTACGCCGGCATCCAAGAGCGACGCGACACCCACGCAGTACGGCCGGCCGCGGTCGCGGCCGGCCGTCGTTGCCCTGACGCCCTCGTTCGCAGGAGCACGTCTTGGTTCAGCCAGCTGCGGTCACGGATCCGTAGATCTCGAAGCGCGCCACGGAGCTGGGACCGGGCCGATGCCGATCCGGGTCCTTCGCGCGGGCTTCCTGTATGCGGGCCATGCCTGCGTCGAACTGCTCTTGCGTCTCCCACACCATGACCGTCATGCGCCGGCCTGCTTCGCGATCGACGAGCCACCAGCCGTGCAGCCCGTCCGCCTGCTCCAGTGCCGGGAGGACTTCGTCCTCGACGTGCTCGATGCCGGCGCTGAGGTCTTCAGGGGACTCGTTGTCGAAGGACATCACCACTGCAAACACTCGTTACCTCCAGGTGTGAATGATGGACGACCCGGCCCGGTCCCCGGCTGGGCGGTCAGTCCAGATGGAAGTCGATGATGCCGTTGAACCACTCGACGCGTGACGGCTGGGCGACCCTGGCTTCGGCAAGCGCGGGACCGAGCTGGTCGTGCAGGAACTTCTCCTGGTGCTCCTTCGACTCCCATGACTCGACCACGATCAGCTTGTCCTCCGTCCCCCCGGAGATGGAGCTGATCAGACCCTCCGGCCGGACGCCGGGACCGGGCGCGCCGTCCCAACCCAGGATGCCGTTCACGCGCATGTAGATGCTGCCGGCGTCCGGCGCCGAGAACTCGAGAACCACGACTTCCGCCATGTTCATGCCTCCATATCGCAGGGACTGTTGCTTGCGATGGTCGAAGCGTAATGGAAAACTACTTGGCATGTCAAGTAGTCTGTTAGAATCACGGCATGGGGGATTCGATGGAAGATCTTTGGATGGCCGCCTGGCTGGACTTCGTGCGCACGCACGCCCGGCTGTGGGACCAGGTCGAAGCCCAGATGCGCAAGGACCACGGGCTCACGATGGCCCG
>Ga0307441_1000207_pt1 | contig 22949 bp, 21 predicted proteins | sample SalMarWE160420MG_FD_202149 | JGI IMG/M metagenome (GOLD analysis project Ga0307441, IMG submission 202149) | Salt marsh sediment microbial communities from the Plum Island Ecosystem LTER, Massachusetts, United States - WE1604-20 | ecosystem: Environmental > Aquatic > Marine > Intertidal zone >... | reverse complement strand
AACTGCCGTGTACCACAGCGGCAAGCCCATAACTCTTCATTGAATCCTGCTGGGCAATCCGGTAGATGCCCATGGTCTGGTCCGGTCTGATATTGAACTTGTCTTTCAGGATTGCGCTTTTGTCCGTTGAGTGGATGATCATTTCACCTTTCACCCCGACCGGCGGATGAAGCTCAAGCGGGCTTACCCAGTAAAACACCGCCCCCCCGAAGGTGGAGGTAATCGGATTATCCCTGGCCACAAACTGGGAGCGCGCCACCACCCAGAACGGGTAGCGCTGCAGCATAATTCCCAACTGACCTTGAATGGGGACCGGAACGTTATCCATCACCAACTGTTGTTTCACGTCCACCCCATAGGTCTTCAACATATCAAGGATGGGCATCTTGGGGGGTTTGAATCCCACCATGTATTGCAGGTTTACAACTACACCTTCCACGGCAAAGAGGGCCTTTCCCCCGTGCATGATATATTGATCGATGGGGAACAGATCGAAATCATCCAGCGCGGACCCGCCCAGCACAAACAGTACCGAGATGTCACTGGGGATGTCCTCACCGCGGCGTACCTGTTTTACCGTGAACGACGGGGAAAAACTTTTGACCAACTGCTGGTAATGCTGGAAATTGAGATCAGTCCTTCCGATGAGAATACCCACGGTTTTTTCCTTGTTTTCCACCAGTTTGCGAATGTTGGAGGTCAGTTGATACTCCAGGGTTTCTATCTGGTTGGCAAAAGGAATAACCGCGTATTTATCCAGGTACTGAATGGCAATACCCATATATACCTGTATCTGCCGGTATTCTCCCTGCTCCGGGACCGGATACTGGATAGGATAGATATTGAGCGCTTTTGTCTCACTTTCCAGTTTCTGCCTTATGGGGTTCTTTACCGTCAGAGTGATCTTACCGTGGGAATTGGCGGCGTACTCATTCAGCATGTCCTCAATCTGCTGAGGGAGCGCGACAAGATCCTTGATTTTTGCCGAAACATAATAGGTGATATGCACCTGTTCCGGGATTTCCTTGAACAGGTTTTTTGATACATCCGAAATGGTAAACATCTTGTTTTCGGTGATATCCAGCCGGAAAAAGTACACCGCGCTGTTGAATCCGACAAACAGGATAATAAGCACCACCAGTGTGCCGATAATAATTTCTTTGGTTCGCTTGGTCATGAACTTCCCCCCTAAAGCCATTTCTTAAAGATCAGCACTTTGCTGTTGAGATACAGAAAAAAGGTGCTTACCAATACAAAATAGGCAATGTCGCGTGAATCGATCAGCCCTTTGCTGAAGGCCTCGAAATGATAATTGAATGAGAGTGCGTTTAGGAACCCGCCGATAAAGGAAGGCAGCTCCACTACGGAGTTCACTTCACTGAGGATAAGGATAAAGAACAGGGTAAGCGCGCTGAAAATAAAGGAGATAATCTGGTTACGGGACAGGGACGAGACAAACAGGCCCACCGCGATACTGGCCCCGCCGAAGAGCAGCACCCCGATATACTGGGCCGCGATCTGACCCCATTCAAAATCACCCAGGAAACTCAGGCTTAACGGAAGAACCAGGCTGAGCAGAAACATCAGCGTCAGGAGTGTAAAGGCAGCCAGGAACTTTCCCAACACAAGCTCGTACTCCTTGAACGGCAGGGTAAGAAGGAGCTCGTCGGTCCCCATCTTTCTTTCTTCGGCCCAGCTTCTCATGGTAATGGCCGGAATAAAAAAGATGAACACCCAGGGGATCATCATGAAATATCCTCTTAAATCCGCTACGCCCTGTGCAATAAAATGGTTTACGGTAAACAGCCAGATGGACATGAACACCAGGAACACCGCGATGACAATATAGGCAATCGGTGAGTTGAAATAGGAACGCAGCTCCTTTTTTAGAATCGTACTGATATTGGCAAACATTATTTTTCACCCTCCCGCGTCAGTTTGATGAAGATATCTTCCAGGCTTATTTTCTCCGGTACCATGGCAAGCAGTTTATAATTTTTGGCTACCGCCCAGTCGAATATTTTTTCCAAGGAATCCGCTCCCGGGGCCAGGGATACCTTGGCCCGAATCCGGCCGCTGTTTTCGGGTTCACACTCAAGCAGTTTCTCCACGGCCCCGCACGCGGCAAGCTCTTTTGCCACCGCGGTGTTGTCGGAGGCCTTGATGGTCAGGTATAACAGCGCTTCTCCCTTCAGCTCCTTCCCAATCTCCTCGGTTGTGCCCTGGGCCACAATCCTGCCCTCGTTTAAAATAAGCACACGATTGCAGATTGCCTCAACCTCCTGCAGAATATGGGTGGAAATCATGACGGTCTTCTTTTTCCCCATACGCTTGATAAGATCGCGGATGTCAAGGATCTGGTTGGGATCCAGCCCGGAAGTCGGTTCATCCAGGATGAGGATTTTCGGATCGTGGATGATGGCCTGCGCCAGGCCCACACGCTGTCTGAATCCCTTGGAAAGCTCGGAGATATTACGATAGAGCATCCGCCTAAGCCCGCATTCCTCAATAACCCGCTCAATCCGCTCTTTGCGGTGTTCACCCTCCAGGTGACGCGCGTCGGCCACAAAGTTCAAATATTCATATACATTCAAATCCATATATAGCGGCGTGTTTTCGGGCAGATACCCGACCACCTCTTTTATTTCCCTGCCCTGTTCCATTATATTCTTGTCGTCAATATTCACCATACCAAAGGAGGGAAACAGATATCCCGTAAGGATTTTCATAATTGTGGTTTTACCGGCACCGTTCGGACCCAGTAATCCCACAATCTCACTCCCCTGCACCGAAAAGGCCACACCCTTTACCGCTTTTACGTTCCCGTAGTTTTTTCCTAAATTATCTACCTGTATCATTTATTTACCCCATTCGTAAAAAAATACAAATCTAAACCCAAATGGTTACACCCGAAGCAGTCTTTAAAATAAATATTTTCGTTGTCACCGTCAAGGAAGCAAAACGGTTATATAAGTCTATGGATTCGGTATCCACATGCTTTGCAGATCATGGGTAAGATACGTCTCTGAAAATACGGCCCTGGCTTCTTTTAACAAACCTTTTAGATCTCTGTCCGTATAGCGGGGGCTGTAATGGATAAGGGCCAGACGTTTTACCCCGGCCTGCTTGGCCAGTGAGGCGGCCTGTGTTGCGGTCAGGTGCTTTTTTTCCAGAGCACTCTGCGCAAGCTCCTCGGCGAACATCCCCTCACAGATAAACAGGTCCGACCCGGCCGCGTAACGCGGTATTTCCGGAACGGGCAGGGTATCGGTAACAAAGCTTAATTTTGCCCCCTGCCGTTTGGGCCCCATAACCTCTCCCGGGGCAACGGTCCGCCCGTTTTCCAGGGTGATACTTTCCCCCGCCTGCAGGCGTGACCACAGCGGACCACGGGGGATCCCCTTTTCACCGGCTTTATCCGGGAAAAAAACACCGGGCCGCGATTCTTCCTCGAGGGAATACCCGATGCACAGTTTGGAATGTCGCAATGGGAAGGCGGTGATGCGATATCCGTTCCCCGCAAATACCTCTCCGGCCGCAACCACCTCTTTGACGACGATTTTATAGTTGATATACATATCCAAAATCGAACGGTTGGCCTCAACGTATTCTTTTATTTTCGGTGGGCCGATGATGTACAGCGGCTCGGTCCTGTCCACCTGGGAGGTAAGCATCAGCATGCCGGGAATACCGGTAACATGATCCGCGTGTGTATGTGAAATGAGGATTACTGAAATCTTTTTCCAGCGTAAATTCAATTTTTTCAACGAGACCTGGGTTCCCTCACCGCAGTCAAAAAGAAAAAGCTCCCCCTCACGCCGTACCAGCACCGAGGTGAGCGCCCGCCCCGGCAGGGGCATCATGCCGCCCGTACCCAAAACAAATACTTCAAATGCCATTTATATTTTCCTTAAGGCCCACACCTTACCATACCTGGATTTTTTAAAAAAGAGGTTTTCCCGATAGAATATTCTTTTTACGAAAACTTTATATCTATCCCGGATTTTTCACTCAGATAGGTAAGAACGCGATCCAATTCTTCATCCTCTCCCTCGAACTCAATTATTGCCCACCCCATAGTTGTGGAAAAGGAGGCTTCAACGATATTGGGGACGACATCGAAATTTTTAATAATATTGTAAATAAGCGGTTCCTTGTTCAGGGTGCCGTTTATTGTCAGTTCAACTTTTTTAATCATAGCGCGACCCTCCTGTTTTTATCATAGCGAATGTGCGGTATGTTTACAAGAGCGGCTTATTGACAACAAGCAATTTTATAAGAATTGCGGATTGACAACTACGCCGAAATCACCTATGAATTAATACTAAGGCATGGCAACAGATCTTTTAAGGGTGTGAAACCGCAATGAGTACAAATTTAATCTACATCCTTTCCTACATAGTGGGGGGAACCATTCTCACTATAATGATCGGCTACCTGTGGATCTTCAGGAAATTACTCCTGCCGGGTTACAGTCTGTTGATGTTTATCGGGATATGGATCTGGCTGTGCGGACAGATCGGGGAAGCGGCTTTTTCCGCTATCGCGGTCAAGGTATTCTTTAATAACATTGAGTTTATCGGTATTGTCATCATTCCCGCGGCCTGGTTTTCATTTTGCCTGGATTATGTCGAGGCCGAAATAAAACACAAACTGCGGATTTTTCTTGTATTATTCTCTCTCTGCTTTATCTTTTTAATTTTGGTTTTTACCAATGGAATGCATCATCTCATCTGGAAACAAATTCGACTGGCGGGCAATAACCTGCTCCTGGAAAAAGATGAAACCGTAGGATACTATGTTTTCATAACCTATTTCTATATTCTGATCGTTTCCGGATTTATTATCCTGTTCCGGGGTTCACGGACACATCTGAAGGCCCCGCGAAACAAGATCGGCCCCCTGCTGCTTATTTCACTGATACCCCTGCTGGCGCATATTACCGATATGTTCTTTTCCGGCTGGATAAACGGCTATGAAATCACCCCACTGGGATTCGTACCGGTAAGTTTCAGTTTTATTTATTACCTGCGCCTGCGCTTCTACAAAATAATTCCCCTGACCCAACACGCAATCATCGAATCCATGAGTGATCTTATTATTATTTTAAGCAATGCAAACCGAATTCTTTATATCAACCCCGCGGTAAAAAAGTTTTTCGGTCCCAAGTCACAAGAAATCATCGGAAAACAACTCTCGGAGCTTTCACCGGCACTTACCGCGGTTGCGCGAAAATCCGGAGACAAAAAGCATAATACGGAAGAGATCGTCTTTAACGGGACTACTTTCGACACCAGTGTCTCCCTGATTCTTAACTGGCGTTCACGTCCCAAAAACAAAATCCTGGTACTCAGGGACATCACCAGTTTAAAGAGAACCGAAGAAAGCCTGCGGCAGATAAAAGATGAGTCGGAGTTGCGCGTAGAGGAGAGGACCCGCACATTGCACGATATCAACCGGGCCCTGAAAACATCGCTTGAAGAAAAGAACATGCTGTTCCGTGAACTCCACCACCGCGTAAAAAATAATTTTCAACTGATCAACAGTATGCTGAAACTGCAAAGCTACCGCATCAGCGATAAAAAAGTACTGGAAGCCTTTTCAACCGCCATAAACCGCATTTATTCCATCGCCATGATCCATGAAAAACTCTACCGTTCCGAAGATTTTGTAAACACACGCTTTTCCGAATATATCGAGGATCTGGCCGCTTACATCACCTCTTCATACAAAGAAGACTACCCGAATATCCGCCTGCAAGTTCTGGTGGATCCCATACTTTTGGACCTGGACCGAAGTATTGTGTGCGGACTGATTATCAATGAACTGATCGTAAACGCAATAAAACACGCCTTTCCCAAGGCAAAACAAAAAAACCATACCGATGAACAAAACAGGATTTCGGTACGTTTTGTCTTGTCGGATGACCGCTATGTCCTCAGTGTCAGTGATAACGGGATCGGCCTGCCCCGTCAGTATGATGTCCATAAAAGCGATTCACTTGGGATGAAGATTATTCAAACCCTGACCAAGCAGATCAAAGGGAAGTTTGAGGTGATTCGAAATGAAGGCACCGAGTTTAAAATCACGTTTTCCAAAGACGCTTAAAGCGTTTGTCCGTCGCTGTTTTTCGGTATGATCCGCCACCCAAAATCGCCGTTATATCTCTTGCTTATTTATATTTCTGCTGCTACAATAAAAAAAAGCGTTATGAATAAGACCCAGATAATGATAGTTGAGGATGAAGGTCTTGTCGCACTCGAGATAAAGGAAGCTCTGGAACGAATGGGATACGGGGTTCCTCATGTCGTTTCTTCCGGTGACGATGCCCTGAACAAAGTAATCACCGACCGTCCCGATCTGATTCTGATGGACATCCGCATAGAGGGAGCAAAAGACGGGATCGACACGGCAAAAGAAATACATGAGGATTACAACGTTCCCGTTGTGTATCTTACCGCCCACTCCGATGAAAAAACACTGGAAAGAGCCAAACTCACGGAATCCTACGGCTACATTCTAAAGCCGTTCAAAGACAGGGACCTGAAAGTAACCATAGAAATGGCGCTTTCGAAAGCCCAAAAAGAAAAGGATCTGATCGGCAGCAGAAAACAATATTCATTGATTTTGCGCAGCCTGAATGAAGGGGTGATCGTGGCGGATACAAAGGGGACCGTTAAGTACGCCAATGACACGGCCCTTTCCATCCTGCACACGGACCAGGCGGAAATACTCGGCAAAAGTATCATTAATATTTTTACCCTGATTGACCGGCAGACCGGGAAACCTGTATTGATTCCCATTACCAAACCGGTTGTCGAAAACGCCATCATTACCTACCAAAACTACCTGCTTATCAACAAACAGGGCAGGGAGATACAGATCGACTGCAGTATCGCCCCCCTCATAAACGGGAATCATGTTGTCGTCGGTATAATTCTCATCTTCAAAAGCCTTGAGGAAAACAAACGGGACAAGGAGATACAGCTGGAGTTAAAGCGTTCCAAGCAGTACCAGTTGAATATCCTGCCGGAAAAGGGCAGAACCATCAATGGGATTGAGGCCCAGTGGATTTTTTATCCGAGCCTGTTCGGTTCGGGCGATCTCTTCAATTTCATGAGTCTGGACGAACATCATGTGGCCTTTTACCTGCTTGACGTGATGGGGCACGGGTTCTCCGCCGCCATTCTCTCGATTGCCATCAATAACTTTCTCTCGCACGATATCGCCAAGCAGGGTATTTTTTCCCGTACAAAAGCTAAAAAACGTTCCGCGCTCCAGCTTTCCCCGGCGGAGGTAATTGTTGAATTAAATAACCGCTTTTATTTCAAAGCCGACAACAACCCCTTTTTCACGCTGGTGTACGGGGTGATTAATACCCAGGATGATACCTGTACCATCGCCCGTGCCGGGCATATCTATCCGGTACTGCAAAAAAAGAACGGGACCGTTTCAAAAATAGAATCACAGGGACAGGCAATCGGTGTTTTCCCGGAGATCCAGATCAAGGAAAAAAAGTTCGGGTTTACCGTCGGTGACCGGCTTTTCCTTTATTCCGACGGCCTCATCGAACTGAACAGAAATAGCAAAGAGTTTTCCGACAAGCATATCATCGAGGTGATACTGAAAAACCGGGAACACAACCTGGATGAATTGATTAAAAACATGGAACTCTCCATCCATGTGTGGAAACAGGATAATAAGTTCGACGATGATATCGCCTTTTTTGCCCTTGAAAAAAGTAAAATACCCGTACTATGATAATCCTAAAAATTATATTTTTAGATCGGAGAAAAACATGCCTGTCAAGAAATTTCTAAAACAAAAACCCTTCAGTAATACACGGACCATCCTCTGCGGCGGATCGCGCGGAATCGGCAGAGCCGTAGCCCATGATATTGTTGCCTACGGCGGTAATCTATTGGTTCTGGCCCGGAACAAACAGGACCTGCAAACCCTTCAGACCGAACTTGAGAAGCTGCGGACGGCCAAAGACCAGGTGATCATGACACAGTCATGTGACACCACCGCACCTAAAGCGGTGGAAACGGTAATCTCCGCTTATCTGAAAAAATACGGTGTGCCGGAGTACCTGATCAATAACGTGGGCTATGCGCATCCGCAGTATATCGAGAAACTGAACCTTGCTGATTTTAAAAAAAATATGGACATTAATTATTACGGCCAGCTGGTCCCTACCCTGGCCCTGGTGCCCCATTTTATGAAGGCCAGGAAGGGCCATATCATTAATGTGTCTTCCATGATGGGTTATTTCGGGATTATCGGGTACGCGACGTACTGCCCGAGTAAGTTTGCCATTGTGGGCCTGTCCGAAGTCCTGCGTCATGAACTCAAACCATATAACATCAATGTATCGATCCTCTACCCGCCCGATACGGATACTCCCGGCTATGAAAGGGAAAATGAAACCAAACCCCCCGAGTGTCAGGCCATGTCCGAGTCGGTAAAGATGTTAAGCCCGGAACGGGTATCCACGGCCCTGATCAGGGGAGTGTTAAAGAAGAAATACGGTATTCTGCCCGGTGAGGCCGGTTTTGTAAATAAAATGTACCGGCACCTGCCGCGCCTGGTACGCATGATTCTTGACGGTGATTATACAAAGGCCCGCAAAAAACTGGGGAAAGAATAGCAAAAAGCAGCGGCACGCGCACAGTATAAGAAAAAGCGGCCGTACGGCCTAGGTTATGCGTTCCCGCGCCTGTTTAATCAGATCAACCAAAGTTGTCATTTTTGCATGTGGGGGCGCATAGAGGTGTGCAAGTTCATGCGCCTGAAAATTATCCTTCAGGTATTTTTGAATATTAAAGCTTTCAAACCAGCAGTCGATTATTTTTTTACACGGCAGCCCCTGTGCCTCACGACAGCAGTAGGTAAAAGCCAAATAATGCCCCAGCTTGCGGCAGTAGGTTGTTCTCTCATTGATTCCTTCCATCATCCGCCTCGTTTTTGTTTAAGATTTTCCGCGGCAAAAGTCCGCCCGCCGCGGAAAGTTTGCGCTTCTACCATTTTCCGGTCTTGGCTATTTTGGGTTTCGGGAGATTTTCTATAGCCTTTAAGGCGTCTCCCATCTCATGCTCGGGCAGCTCATAATCGAAGAGCTTGCCGGCAAAATAGCTTTCGTATCCCATCATATCCATCAACCCATGTCCGCTCATGTTGAACAGGATAACCTTTTCCTTGCCTTCTTCCTTGGCTTTCTTGGCTTCCTGGATAACGGCGGCAATCGCGTGGCTCGTTTCCGGGGCACAGATAATCCCTTCGGTGCGGGCAAACTGAACGGCCGCGGCAAAACATTCAAGCTGGTGGATGGCCCGCGGGGTAAGGAGACCTTCGATAATCCCCTGGCTGACCAACGGCGCCATGCCGTGGTAGCGCAGTCCGCCCGCGTGAATGGGCGGCGGAATAAAATCATGTCCCAGGGAATGCATGGGCAGAAGGGGCGTCATTTTGGCGGTATCACCGTGATCATAGATAAACGGCCCTTTGGTCATGGTGGGACATGAGAACGGCTCAACCGGGATAATATCAATATCCGCCCCGTTGATCTTGTCATTAACAAAGGGAAAGGAAAGCCCGGCGAAATTGCTGCCTCCGCCGGCGCACCCGATGATGACGTTCACCTTTTTCTCTCCCATCTTTTGCAGCTGCTTCTTTGCCTCCAGCCCGATGATGGTCTGGTGCAGCATCACGTGATTGAGCACGCTGCCCAGGGCATAGCGGGTTTTTCCGCTTTTATCGCTGACCGCTTCTTCCACCGCCTCGCTGATGGCAATACCCAGGCTGCCCGGGGTGTCGGGTTCCTTGGCCAGGATATCCCTGCCCGCGTGCGTTTGATTACTGGGGCTGGCAATACAGGTTGCGCCCCAGGTCTGCATCATGATCTTGCGGAACGGTTTTTGATCGAAACTGATGCGCACCATATAGACTTTACAGTGCAGTCCCAACAGGGAACAGGCAAAGGCCAGGGCGCTGCCCCATTGGCCCGCGCCGGTTTCGGTAACGATGTTCTGTATCCCGAACTCTTTGTTATACCAGGCCTGGGCCACCGCCGTATTGGGCTTGTGGCTGCCGGGAGGTGATACACTTTCATTCTTATAATAAATCCTGGCGGGGGTGCCCAGGGCCTTTTCCAGAGCATACGCCCGGTGCAGGGGAGAGGGCCGCCAGCGCCAGAGGAGTTCCAGAATTCCTTCCGGAATATCGATCCATCTCTCCCGGCTTACCTCTTGCTCTATCAGGTTCATGGGAAAGACCGGGGCCAGCATATCGGGACTGACCGGATTTCCGTCCGGTCCCAGGGGCGGCTGCATGGGTGAGGGCAGATCAGCGGCAAGATTATACCACTGCCTGGGCATCTCATCCTCTGTCAGAAAGGCTTTTGTGGGCATGTTTTCCTCCTTGTATTATGGTGTATACGCCTATGCGCCTAACAAAACTCATTTATTACTTTTTTTAAAGCGGAGTTTTTCTTTTTCAGCTCACGCGATCCGCGTGTTATCTTGCACAAACTCACACCCAGTTTTTTCGAAATTACACGCTGGCTTTCACCTTTCTCCAACAGTTTCAGCAGTTCCCAGCGCAGAGAAAGCCTTTTTTGTTCACTTTCGGACAGTAACTCCCGTAAAAACCCCGTTATCATTCTTTTATCGTTCAGATGTGCAAACACCTCCGCAAGCTCACGTAATCCGTTCATAGTATTGTTTCTTTGTAGAGAAACAGTACTATGGAAAGGGATTTTATGTCAAGGTTGCGCCGCCTACCCGTCAGCAGCCGCCGGCTGCATTTGGCGGGTTTTGCAGATAACTGCCGCGGTGTCTTGCATATTTTTTTATTAAGGGTACAATCAAAGGGAACGCAACGCTTAAAGGAGCCGCTATGGCCGATAATGTAAATATAATCGAATGCCCGTCCTGCGGTGCATCCATAAATGTAGAAGATGTACTTTCCCGAAAAATCGAAGGCAGCCTGCGTGAACAGATGGACACTGAATACAGGCAAAAACTCGATACCCTGCAAAAAAAAGAAAAGCAAATAGAAGAGCTGAAAAAAAACCACGAAGCCGCTATTGCCGCAGAGGTGGGCAAACGGGAACAGGCATTCAAAGAAGAACTTAACAAACAGTATCAAAGCGATTATGAAAAAAAGATGGCCATGCTGCAGGGCGAGCTGGATAAGAAGGGAAAAAAACTTCTGGACCTGGAAACAAAGGAGCTTGAGCTGGAAAAGCTGAAACTGCAGATGAAAAGCAAGGACAAGGAATATGAACTCAATTTGGAACGGGCGAAAATAGAGCTGCAAAAACAGTTCGAAGAGGAAATAGGCAAAAGAGAAGCGGAAAAATACGAGATGCGTATCCGCGAAAAGGACAAAAAACTGTCGGACCTGGAAAAACAGATTGATGAACTCAAAAGAAAATCGGAACAGGGGTCGGTACAGCTGCAGGGAGAGGTCCAGGAGTTGGCGATCGAGGATATTTTGCGGGAGCTTTTTCCCGGGGACGAGGTAAAACCCGTTCCCAAAGGGAAAAGCGGGGCGGACACGATTCTCTGCGTGCATCCGGACAGCGAGCACACGGCCGGAAAAATAATGTATGAAAGCAAACGCACAAAAACCTTTTCCTCATCCTGGATCGAAAAATTAAAAACCGATCAGCGCAGGGAAAAGGCGGATATCGCCGTGTTGGTCACCCAGGCCATGCCGGCGGAGATAGAACACATCGGTAACCTTGACGGGGTGTGGGTCTGTTCCTTCGCGTTCCTTAAACCCCTCTCGGTGCTGCTGCGGGACGGCGTATTGAACGTACACCAGGCCCGCACCATTCAGAAAAACGCCAGTGACAAAATGAGTCTGTTATATGATTATCTAACCGGTAATGAGTTCAAAATGCAGATAGAGGCCATGTTGGAAGGGTTTATGCACCTGAAACAGTCGATAGACAAAGAAAAGCTGGCCATGGAAAAACTCTGGAAAGAGCGGGAAAAACAGCTGGAGAAAGTGCTCTTAAGCACCACCCAATTCTACGGTTCCATAAAGGGGATTGCCGGTTCCGGTGTGCCTGAGATCCGTATGTTGGAACTGAATCAGGAGGGGAAGTAATATGCGGACAATCATCGGTCCGGGACTCCCGAATGTGCCCTGGGAGGACAGGCCCGCCGGATGCCATGAGGCAGTGTGGCGCTATTCCAAAAATCCCATCATCGTGCGTGATGCCATTCCTTCGGCCAACAGTATTTTCAACAGCGCCGTGGTCCCCTTTAAAAACGGGTTTGCCGGCGTATTCCGCTGCGACGACCGGTCACGCCGCATGCAGCTTCACAGCGGATTCAGCACGGACGGTATTCACTGGACACTGGAAAACGAGCGCATCCGGTTCCAATGCGACGACCCGGAGATTGGCCGGTTCGATGTGGGTTACGATCCCCGGGTGGTACGGCTGGACGATCGTTATTATGTTTCCTGGTGCAACATGTACCACGGGTATACCATCGGCATGGCGTATACCGATGATTTTAAAATCTACCACCAGCTTGAAAACGCCTTTGTGCCCTTCAATCGAAACGGTGTCCTGTTCCCCCGGAAGATCGGGGGCAAATACGCCATGTTAAACCGCCCCAGTGACGCGGCGCATACCCCGTTCGGTGATATCTTTTACAGCGAAAGCCCGGACCTGATCCACTGGGGCTGCCACCGTCATGTCATGGCCCCTACGGTCGGCTGGCAGTCCACCAAGATCGGCGCCGGTCCCGTACCCATCGAAACAAGAGAGGGTTGGTTGTTATTTTATCACGGGGTGCTGACTTCCTGTAACGGATTTGTGTACAGCATGGGTGGGGCGCTGCTGGACCTGGAACAGCCCTGGAAGGTCATCCGCAGAACGGTTCCCTACCTGCTCTCACCGCAGACACTCTATGAATGCGTGGGAGACGTCCCTAATGTGGTCTTCCCCTGTGCCTCACTGCAGGACGCGGACACCGGCCGCATCGCCGTCTATTACGGAGCGGCTGATACGGTACTGGGACTGGCCTTTACCCGGGTGGATGAGGTGCTGGAGTTTTTGCGGCATAATTCCAAACCCTGGGATTAAACCACAAAGAGAAGCGTGAAATAGACAGGCGCAAAAACACGCAGTCCCCCACCATGCGTTTTCAGCCTGCAGGCGTTGATCACCATATCGGCCTCAAGTATTTTTTCGGCTGCGGCGACCTTTTCCCTACCCGTACTCTCTCCTCACGTCTATGATTTATACCGTGTTTTCAATCATCCGCGCGTTATTTTCCGCCCCCCGGCTGTCCCCGGCCACAAACCGCCTGAACTCATCCCGTAACTTCAACGTAAGCCTCCCCGGTTTACCGCTGCCGATAGAGCGTCCGTCCGCCGACGTGACCGGCATGACCTCCGCACCCGAACCGGTAATGAAACACTCATCCGCGGTATACAGATCATAGCGACTCTGCGCTCCCACGCGGCAGGGAATGGAAAGCCCGTCCGCCAGATCAAGCACGGTCCGGCGTGTAATCCCGTCCAGCGCTCCCCGGGTGGTGTCGGGGGTGTAAAGGATTTCATCTTTGATAATAAAAATATTGTCCGCGGTACATTCACAGATAAATCCCTGAGGATTAAGCAGCACCGCCTCCAGACAGCCCGCCTGTTTTGCCTCGATTTTGGCCAGAATGTTATTGAGGTAATTCAACGATTTTATCCGCGGATCAAGCCCGTCCACAGCCAGCCTGCGGGAAGCGGCCGTCACCACACTTATGCCGCGCTCATACAACTCCGCCGGATAAAGGGCAATATCATCCACAATAATAATCACCGTGGCCCGGGGACATTTCCCCGGATCAAGTCCCAGGTCTCCCCTGCCCCTGGTGACCACCACCCTGATATAGCCCTCGGTTTTTTCATTGAGCCGCACCACCTCCTCAATAGCCGCGAGCAGCTGCGGCGGCGGCAGGGGAATTTCAAGCAGAATGGCTTTGGCGCTGGCATAGAGCCGCAGCACATGCTCTTTCAGTTTGAATACCTTTCCGTTATAAATCCTGATCCCTTCGAACACCCCGTCTCCGTAAAGCAGTCCGTGATCAAAAACCGAGATACTCGCGTTTTCCTTATCATAATACTGCCCGTCGATATAGACCTTCATGTTTTTACCTCCTCATCATTAAAAATATCCCGCAGCAGATGGTAGTTGCTGCCGAACCTGCGAATCAGCAGCTCATCAAAGCGCGACACAATCTTCATGATGTAAATGTCGTGTTTTACATAATCTTCCGCCAGGGTCACAAATCCTTTGTTCCTGCTCCATGCCCCCTGCACGCTCCCGTCCTGTAAGACGGTTGCCATTAAAGCCTCTCCGGCGTCCGCTACCAGAACGAATCCACGCCCGCCCTTTTCCGCGTAAATCGTGTTTTCGATGGGATGATAGAACATGCGTCCCACCGGATCACCGGCCTCGCCGAAGTGAACCACGGCGATTTTTACCCCCCGCTCTTGGCGCGCGTTTAATGCCTGCTGCAGCTGTTCCAACTCCTGTTTCCATGAGGAAACAAGGAGGGTATCTTCAGCGGCCGCTATCATGCGCCGCGCTTTTCCCAGAAAATCACCGTAATGCGTCATGTTCCAGATATACGACAGATCGGTTTCCTGTTTTACCCGGGGAAGGTCTTGCTGAAGCAGAGAGATTGTTTTTTCCATCTTCCCCCGATAATTTTCCAAAAACTCTTCCGGCGGAACAGGGATATACTGCTTCTTTCCCGCAAGAGACAGCTCCGCCACCACCCCCTTTTCCGTCAGCCTGCCCAGAACCTCATATATTTTTGAACTGGGCAGTCCGCTGTATTTTGCAGCCTGGTAGGCGGTGATCGGGTTTTGTCTTAACAGGCAAAGGTATGCTCGTGCCTCATACTCCGAGAAACCGATCTGCAGCAGATGTTCAATTATATTCACTACCATAGTAGTTATGAATAATACATAACGGACGCCTTGTCAAGTGCAGAAATTTATTCGCGGGACAAATCCTGAGCCTGCTGCGTATCGGCGAACAGGGATTTCCTTATTCGTCTTGAAAAACATTGGATACCGTATTATAATTATTACTTATTCGAAATGTCGTATGTCGCTAGCCGATTTACTCGTGAGGTACCCATTGAAAATTCCGAACATAGGTGATCTGGCAAATAAATTTAATGCTCAGTTAAAAGCCCGTACCGCAAAAACCGTGAACTTTCTGAATACTCTTCCCAACAAGGCATTTTACCTGTTTTTTATCGGGCCCCGGGAAAGTAAAAATGCTTCCGCTAAAAACAGTATTTTGCAGAAAACCGCACAGTATCTGGCCCATGCCGAACACAGTGAGCAAAACCTTGTTTTTCACCTTGATGCCGGCATTCTTCTGCTGACGCATGATTTTGATTTTGTTCTCGGCTGCTTTCTGCAGGTAAAGGAGCTGCAAAAAGAAAGGGGCGAAAAAGCTTCCGGGGAGGTATGCATGGGCGCCGAACTGTGTATTACCGGCAATGACGCTTTTTCCTCGCATTTTAATTCCTGCCTGCTGCGCGTAATAACGATTGCCTATTTGAATACGGACGATTCCCTGCTTATAAGCCGGGGTATTTTTGAGGTGCGGAAAAAATCCTTAACGGCAAATAAAAAAATACATCTGCAAAAATACCGGGAATTTCGCTTTGCCGAAGAAAAAGCCCCCACTGCTATTTACCAGTTAGACACTCGCCACAAAAAAATGCTTTTTCCCTCCACCGTGCGATACAGGGGGAAAACCCTGTCACGCCTGGCGCTGGCCCTGGTCATCGGTGCGGCTGTTTTTCTTTTCCCGTTTCTCCGGGTCAAGGTGTTCCAGCCCGTACGGGTTATACTGCGCGGCAAACTGCCCGCAAAGGTATATATCGATTACAAAGACGACGCCCCCATCACCGGTATATGGGACCCCGTATACCATGGATACACCGTGAACGATGAGGTGCTGCCCGGGAAGCATATTCTGTTTTACGATGAAAATACCGACAAACGACATTTCCAACCAATCCTTATCCGTGACGGTGACAACCCGATTTTGCTGCAGTGGCAGGAAACCAAGCTCCCCTATACCTACCTCTGGATCGATTATAAGGATAAAAGCAAATGGGACTCCGGCCAAACCAGTAAGACCACCTATGTCATCTACGATCGGGAAACCTTTGAGCCGCTGGTTATTAATGCGGTAATTGAGTTAAAGGTGAAGGTACAGCCGCGGAAAAACGGTCTTCTCCGCTTTCTTTTTAACTGGAAGGTAACGGAAAACGATCATGTCCGCAGCCAGGGCGGGCGGATCATCGACCGGGATCCGGGGGTAAAAAAAGTCTATAAGGAAAACACGGTGCTTATGAGTAAAAATGATTATACATTCTATCATTACAGCATACGGATCGACGAACGGTTCTTCAGGTTTTATGTCAACTCATCATTTATTGAATATTTCTCGCGCATTACAGCGGAATAAAGATTACATACGCAGCATCACCAGGTTTACGAACTGAACCCTGCTTTGCACGTTCACCTTTTTATAAATACTGTAGATATGACTTTTCACCGTACTGCCCGAGAGCTCCATATCATAGGCGATCTCTTTGTTGCTTTTTCCCTGAAGTACCTCAAGGGCTATCTCCTGTTCCTTGGCCGACAGGCCGAACTGTTCGAAAATAAGCCTGATTTTATCGGGATTTTCAATCGTCTGCTGCTGATAATATATGGACTGGTTTTTCAGAATAGAAAAGAAAAAAAGCGGAATAAGAACGTACAATGCAAGTGAAAAACCGGAAACATGTTCATACAAAAAATAATAGGTGATCTCACCCAAAACGGATATGATAATCAAAAGGAGGTTCAGTACCAACAGTCTGAAAGCAACGTCCCGTTGTTCAAACTGCAGTTTCTCCAACAGGAAGACCAGTTTGTTCAGGGCAAGAAACGAGGAGAACAAAAAAACACAAAAAAGCACCGCAAGCGTGATGAACCAGATTAGCGGCAGCACAACCGTCAGCACAACAAGACCGATAGAGAAAAAATATCCCCCCAAAAGCATGCGCTCGATGAACCGGTATGATCGCAAAGCAAATCTTTTCCGTAGGTAAAAATAAAAAAATACCACGAATGACAGCATTCCAAGCGAAAAAAAGGCGAAAAAAACGGTCCTGAACTGCTCAAAGGAAAGCGCGGAAAGATTGAGGATAAAAATCGAGTAGCTTATTCCCGCGCAGAGAAGACCGGTAAGTGAAGCGATCAACAAAAGGAGAATTCTGCTTTTATACTTGTACTGATAATACACAAGGGAGGTTATGGTAATCGTCCCCATACTGTTGAGGATAAATGACAAAATAAACAGTAACTGCAGCATCTTCCCCATTATAAAATAAAAACCCGCGGCTAGACAACAAAAAGCGGGTGAAATTTCTATTGTTCTTTTATCCCGGATTTACTATAATAATATAAATTAAAAAGTAACAAATAAATCGGGGAACCCAATGTTTAAAAAACCGCATATTCTCATAATAGAAGACAACCCTGATCACCGTGAACTTCTTGAGGACTATCTGAAAGCAAACCACAAGGTTACCCATGCCGACGACAAAGAACAGTCCCTGTCGTTGATAAAAGAAAACAAATTCGATATGGTGGTGCTCGATTATTATCTGAACAGCAGATTTTCGGGACTGGATGTGTTGAAGGAAATCCGGCGGGACTACCCCGAACTGCCGGTTATCATGGTTACCGCGTACGGTAATGAAGACCTTGCGGTCGACGCCATAAAATCCGGAGCAAGGGATTATATTCGAAAAACGCTGGATAAGACCTTTATCAAACGCATCATAAAAAATATGGACGAAATCCTGAAACATAAACATGATTTCATCTCCGATGAAAAACAGTCCCTGCTTGATTTCTTTGTTTTACATGAGAAGGAGTTTCACAAGGCCTGGTACAACAAGATAGCGGCCAGCAAGAAACAGCTGGGTCTTTCCAGGGAGATCAGCGTTACGCACGAACTGTTAAACAGGTTGTTTAAGATCTTTCTGGCGGATATTCAAAACGACAGGGCTTCGGTAACCCTGAATGTATTGAAAAAAATGGTCTGGACACAGTCCTCGAAGATGGGCTCACTTATTCTGGTTGAGCTTTTAAACAAATCATTTAAGGAGGTTACGAGGGAACTGGTCTTTACCCATTTCCCGACCTCATTCGAAGGCCGGGCTGCCTTTATGAAAAGGGTAAGCAGGCTGGTCGATGAAAACGATCTGGAATTAAGCAAGGAGTATGAACGTATCATCGACACCTCAACCGAAAAGATGCTTGAGGCGGAACGCCTCTCCACCAAACTCCTTGTTATGCGTACACTGCAGCATGAAATCCGCCAGCCGTTGAGTTATATTTTTAATTCCATCGAAATGATCCTGGAAGATGATGATACACATGAACATAAACAGGTCTTAACAACAATCCTAGAGCAGGCAAAGAAAATCGACATGCTGCTCACTACCCTGGAAAAGGACAGCCGGATGCCCTTAAAGGATTATGCCGACAAACTTCCCATGATCGATATTTCCCTCGACAAGGACCGGAAATAATGGAAAGCAAAAAAATCCTGATTGTGGAAGATGAAAAAATCCTGCTTGATCTCTATTCTTCGGTTTTAACACACAGGAAACACCAGAATAAATACCAGGTGTCCAAGGCGGCAAACGCCCAACAAGCCCTTGAACTCGCGGCCGAAAACTCATTCGATCTTATATTAACCGATTATCACCTGCCCGGTGAAGACGGTATCAACCTGATAAGAAAAATTAAAAAACTGTCGGATTCCACCCAATTCATCATTATCTCCGGGTATCTTTCCCCCTTCATTATACAGTCAGCCATGGAGGCCGGCGTCTACACCTGTCTGAAAAAACCGTGCAGTATTAAAACAATCGTCGCTGCTATCCAGAACGTGCTTTCCGTACAGGAGGACGACACGATTTTTAAACGTCAGATCGAGGTGGTACTGGAAAACTTTGTCCAGAAATCCCTTTTTATAACCCCCGAACACCGGATTATCGGGGTAAACTCAACCCTGAATGACGCATTCCCGGAAAGCACGGGGAAAAAATGTTTTGAGGTTTTTTACCGGCAAAACGCCGCCTGCGCTTACTGCAAACTGCCGGAAATAATAGAGACAAAATCCAGCCGGACAATTGTTCAGCAGATTTCCCGGAATGGGAACGGTTCGAGCGACGGTACCCACTGTTTTCTCTACGATGAACACATCGAACCCTGGAGGGACAGCAAGGGACATATCCTGGGATTTTTAATCAGCCTGCTGCCCGCCCGCAGGATTCTCTCCACGGACAAAACCAAAGAGACGCAGGACAGCAAGACAGAGAATAAGGACTTTTTTATTATTGCCATTGATGGAAAGGGAGAGATTGTTTTCGCCGATGAATTATTTTGTGCTTTTTTGGAAGTCCCGCATCATGAAATAAAACAAAAATCAATCTATGATTTCTTCCATTCCTATTTTATCGAATACCTGAAAAAACAGGAACTCGACTTTATGGAATTTGTTACCAAGAATATTGACAGGCAGGTAAAACTGGATTTTATAAAACAACAGACCCGGCGGCGCCAAACCATGCTCTGTGAATTCTTTCATACCGACAAATCAGCGCCAGGGGAATGGCGGCTTATAATGGTATGTGTAAATGATGAAAAAATAAACCGGCTTACCAAACTGATAGAGTTTGAACGTGAGTCATCCAAAACACTTATCTCAGGACAGTTCGATATGGCGATTACCCTGGATAAAGAACAGCGGATACAATCGATCAGCAACAACTGCTTGGAAAAATTGAAAGCCAAAAAGTCCGAGCTTATGGGCAGGAATATAAAGGAACTGCTTCCGCTGGAACACGATCTGGTGAGTTTTAATCGTGCCGTTACACAGGTGATGACCTTAAAGGACGTGTACAATCTCCGGTTGAATATCAGCTTCAACGGCACAAAGATTTCCAGTCTGGTGAACATCAGCGGCATACGCAACTCCTACAATAATGAGATCGGGTATGTCCTGATTCTCAAGGACATAGATAAAGAACTGCAGATGGAGGCCACCCTAAGCAGTATCGAGCGTATGCAGGCCCTGGGCAAACTGGCCGCGGGCACCGCCCATCAGATAAACAATTATACCAATACCATCGCCGGAAGTTCCGAGTTGTTGGGTCTGCTGCTGCATGAAAACCTGGATAAAAACTCGGCCCTGCTTCAAGAGGCGAATGAGTTCCTTGATCTCATCCGTGTCAGCCTCTCACGGCTTACCGGGCTGACACATCACCTTACCACATTTGCCCGGGCCCAGCAGGCTCCGGTTATTTCCCCGGGAAACATCAACAAGATAGTGCAGGATGCGCTGTTTCTTATTCAGTCCTCTATCACCAAGAAAACAATTACCTTGAAAACCTTTTTTGATGAAAGCATTCCATCCGTATATTTTTCTCCCCTGCATATGGAACAGGCCGTTATCAACATTATCATGAACGCCGTTGACGCTGTTGATGCCAAGCATGGTGTAATTTTTATAAAAACATTTATGGAAAAAAACAGGGCTTGTATCAGTATTACCGACAATGGGCCGGGAATACCGGCCGAGATCAAAGACAAGATATTTGACGCATTTGTCACCACCAAGCCGTCCGGGGTGGGCACCGGACTGGGATTAAACGTCACCAAGGGAATTATCGACTCCTTAAAAGGAAGCATTGAGATAGATTCTCCCTCCGGCAGGGGAACTACCATGGTACTCAAGATTCCGATCTTAAGACAAGAGGAAATCGTGTGAGCGGGGAAAAAAAGGAACCGGGCTTAAGTGAATTCCTCTTAAAGCACCGCCAGCAGTTTATTCAGAAATGGCGCGGCTTGGTGGAAGGCAATCTGGAGGATGAGATTAAAAATGAATACCGTTTTGATACCACGGATTTTAACGAGTTGTTTTCGGCTTATATTGACGGGAGTATATTGGGTAATGCATCCAACTCCGGGGAAAATGAGGCGCATTTTGTAAAACAAAAAATAAACCAGGGATGGCCGCTTTCGATAATGAGTATCATCAATATTCATTTTATGGCTACGGCCCGTGAAATGGTTCGCGCATACTACCCCGACGCCTTTAACGCCCGCATGGAATACCTGGAGGCGCTTTCGGAGCGAGTGCTGCACAACGAGATTGTACTGTTCCAATCGTATGAGAACTACGTCAGCAACCTCAACACCCAGCTCCGGGAGCAGGCAGAGACACTGACGCAAAAGAACACCAATTTAATAGAGTTTATCGATCTGGCTACTCATCAGCTTCAGGCGCCCCTCTGGTCTATTCTGGGATTCACGTCCAAACTGCAGCGAAAATATTATGCAACAATGCAGGAACAGGGAAGACACTACCTGAACCGGATTTCCGCGAATGTGGCGGAGATGCATCAGTTGATAGAGGATATGACGGCCATGCTGCTCATCGACCAGGAATCCATGAAAAAGCACACCGTATTCCTGCACGACGTGCTGCATGAAAGTATAAAAAGATTGCATTCGGAAAATGACGACAAGGTATCGGTTATCGGAGACATGGATTCTCTGGCCATAAACGGTGATCCCTATCACCTGCGGCAATGTTTTTATAATATTCTGAAAAATTCCGCCCAGTATACAAAGAATGAAAAATCAGCTACCATACATATTCATTACAAAATAAATCCCGACCTGCATCTCTTTTTTGAGGACGACGGTATAGGCATAGCGGATGAATACCGTGAGCTTGTTTTTAAACCGCTGGAACGCTTGAAAGAAAAAGAGGTGGTGGGTACCGGCATGGGTCTCACTTTGGCCAGAAAGATAATTATCGGCCATAAAGGCAGCATCCTGCTGGAAGACAGTATTTACGGTGGAGTACGCGTGCACATCAGATTCCCGCACACCATCATCAAGAAACCTTAAGGAGGAAACCAAAAGACGAACTATGGATTACCGTCAGCTTGAAACGATTTTATTGGTAGAAGACAATGAGGACCACATTGAACACACGATGGATGCCCTGCACGAAGGCGGCCTGGTAAACAAGATCATTGTGATTAAAGACGGCAAAAGCGCACTGGATTATATGTACCGGAGGGGTGAATATCAGGACCCAAAACAATCACCCCGGCCCTGCCTCATCCTGCTTGATGTAAAACTGCCGAAGATGAGCGGTTTTGAAATTCTGGAGACATTAAAAACCGATTCCGAGTTTAAGGTCATCCCCGTAATCCTGCTTACCACAACCGGAAACAAGGAGGACATAGATCGCGGAGCACGCCTGGGGGCAAATGACTATATCGTAAAGCCCGTCGAGTTCGACAACTTCATGCACAAGGTCAAAGGGCTTGGCAAATACTGGGCGTTGATCAGCAATCTGACCGATACGTGACATGATCGACGAGGATTTTTTAAAGCGGCAGCCGGAGCAGCTGTTACAAAGTCTTAATTTGCTTCCGCAGGAGGTGGTGTTTATTCGGAAGGATTATACCATTTTCCGGATGAACACCGCCAAAATAAAACAGCACCCGAAATTGAGACCGGGCATGAAATGTTACGAGGCCTTTGGTTTCCACAATGTGTGTGATTTCTGCCTGGCCGGGCAGGCAGAAAAAATCGGTTCTTATATTAAAAATCCCGTCTGCGTGATGACGGGCAAAAAGAAAAACAAACCCCGGCATATCAATATTATTATCAATGCTCTGTGCGGGCCGGACAAACAAATCTATGGTTTTATAGAGATTATCGATAATGTAGAGGCCCTCTATCAGAGCCACGACCAGTTGGAATACCTGAACAAAGAGTATGAAAGCGTTATCTACGCCCTCTCTCATGACCTGCGC
>Ga0307441_1000206_pt1 | contig 22963 bp, 18 predicted proteins | sample SalMarWE160420MG_FD_202149 | JGI IMG/M metagenome (GOLD analysis project Ga0307441, IMG submission 202149) | Salt marsh sediment microbial communities from the Plum Island Ecosystem LTER, Massachusetts, United States - WE1604-20 | ecosystem: Environmental > Aquatic > Marine > Intertidal zone >... | reverse complement strand
CAGGCACAGGCTCCCTGGACTCTTCCTGCGCATGCGACAATATGGAGCGGACTTTCCGTTGTTTCCCATCAGACCAGGAGAAGCAGAAGAGAAACCTACGGAATTGACAGAAACCTGCCTACATTCGCAACAATGCTGAAAGCGGAAGGTTACGTTACCCTTGGTTTTGTGAATATCTTCCTGATAAACGGTGATCTCGGTTTCGATGAAGGATTCGATCACTATTCCTGGTTCCCGGTTGGAGATGGCAGAGCTGGAGAGAGCGTATCGGAGATTCTTCAGTGGTTCGACGAGAACAGCGGTAATCCCTCTCCCAAACTTGTTGTGCTCCATCTGTACGATGTTCATTCTCCCTACGATCCTCCTCCTCCATTCGACACTCTTTTCTCTCCGGAGGGAACCAGGGGTATTACCGACTGGGATGCGCAGGAGGGAGTTATTAACAATCTCGAAGATCGCGATCATCTTGTGAATCTGTACGACGGGGAAATTGCCTGGGTGGACAGTCAGCTCGGCAGGCTCTTCGAAGGTCTGCGGTCAAGGGGAGTTACCGATAATTCACTGATAATAGTCACTTCCGACCATGGAGAGGAGTTTCTCGAGCATGACCGCTGCTGGCATGGGCAGTCTCTTTACCAGGAACTTATTCATGTGCCTCTTATCATCTCAGGCAACAATATTCCGGCAGGCCTTGTAGATACGATTTCCGCGGGACAGTTCGATATACTTCCCACCATTGCTGGATATATCGGGATACCCGTTCCAGAAGGGGTTGAAGGGACAGACCTGTTCCAGCCGCGGGACCCGGAGAGATCTATCCCATCAAGTGGGCTGTGGCCTTCAAAGTGTTTCTTCAACGAAATCGAATCGTTTGAAACCATGGCATCAGTCCTGTCCGGAAAGATGAAGGGAATTGTTAATTTCAGCACCGGATACGAAGTTATGCTCGACCTTAAGAATGATCCAATGGAACTCAACGCACTTCCCCTTGATGATGCTCTGCTCAGAAAAGTAGAAGCGTACTGGGCAACTCCTCCGGTTGCATTTCCAGAGGGTATTATCAATCAGGAGATAGATGAAAGCCTTGAGGGGCTGGGCTATATCTGATCATTTCTGAACGAAGGATTCGATTACTCCGCAATCAGCCATTCGTCAACGAAGTCCTCGTTAACTCTGAAAACCTCATGAAGTGTGGCAATTAGTTCGTTGTCCTCACCGCTTCGATACGGGCTGTAGTACTCCCAGACTATTTCCTTCTCCGGCGTTACTTCGAATGCCCTGCCTGACATGGATTCGGTAATCAGAGTATTGCTGTTGGACAGTCTCTGACAGGAACCTACGCCAGACGAGAAGAAGGGGTTCTCCTCATCGCCTCTATAAAGCCATTCTATCTCACAGGTCTCCGGGTTGAACTCGGTTACCGTGGAAGCTCCAACAGTTCCCAGATTGTCGAAAATCAGCATATTGCCATTCGGAAGCACAACCGGCTCGTGCTGCATATGCCACATATCGGATTCCGCCCAGTAGAGGAACCTGTCCTCCAGGTCGAGGGCACAGACAAGATCGATGGTGCGCAGTGAAAGCAGAACTGACCCTTCCCTGAGGGGGCCACTGTAGTTCTCCGGCAGCTGTCCTTCCCGGATGAAGACAACTGAATTGCAGTGAAGAACATCACCGGTCAGGGCGAGATCTTCCATCTCTTGCTGAGTGATGCCGCTGACAATTGCTTTCCTCACGCAGTTCTGGATGGCTGATCGCCTCAGAGTAGGTGCGAACTGTGATTCCTCGACCAGGTCAAGGATAGAAATCTCGTCAATAGTATTTCCCAGGGAGTCCAGTATATACAGATAATCCTCGGAAATATACGAGTCAGGATTGTATCTTTCATTGATATGGACTCTACGTCCTACAACGTAAATGTTTCCGGCTTCGTCAACATCCAGGTCGTGGTGCGCTCCGAGATAGTCGCTTGCCCACAGCAGATTGGAATCATGGTCTACTTTTATCACTCCTCCTCCGCTTACGATCGCGAGAAGGTCACCATTTCTGAAAAGGTGAGCCCTGCGCCACAGGTCGAAATTGATTTCAGCATCCTGTGAATCTGTCCACATGCTGTAAGCATTGACATCATCCGTATACCACTCATGGACAATCCTGCCCTCCATATCGATCATGCTGACTCCGGGAGCATGTCCTGAAATAAGCACGTTGTAGCCGTAACTGGCTCTGTCGGGGTCGTAAAGAGTAACATTGCTCTCCGAAGGAGCTTCTTCGTATCCCGAGAGGTAGCCCAGAGACCTTATGAGCTCCAGCTGTTCCCGCTCATCGGAGTCATCCCCGTCTGGTGATTGTCCGTCCTGCGTATTCCCTCGTTGAGCAGTTCCCCCGGAACTCTCCTGGCCTGTATCGTCAAAGGAGTGAAGAAAATCAAGCATCGCAATTCTAATCCTGCCTCGATACCTGTACCCCAGAAAGGATACGATGGCCAGAAGAATCAATAATGGAACCAGGTACCTGGCTTTGTTTTTCATGTGATCAATTCATCCTTTCGGCGGAAATCCGGCACCACTGCTCATTCAGCTCAGGACCATTCAGTTACGGTGCTTATGAGCCTGAGACATTGAATATAATGTACAGAGCAGACAGCGACTTCAGCCACATGTTTGCGAGTTCTTATGTTGCTCCGTTCCATTCAGTCTGAAGCAGCATTGACAGCACAGGATTACACTCTGTATTCTTGCGGCTGAATTGAATTTGGTAATTCCGGGAACAAAGTGCCCGAGTGGGAGGAAACTTGAAACACGAAAAACAGACATCTTTCGTTATCCGCCACCTTATCCCTCTTCTTGAGCGCTACAACTGCCAGTCACCCGTCCTCGACCTCGGGTGCGGTCAGGGAGGAATACTTAACGCTCTGGCCAGATCCTGGAACGGTAAATTCGTTGGGGTTGACAGCAATCCGGATTCAATCGCAACCGCAAGGGCGAATGCGGATTCCAATACAGACTTTGTGTGTGCTGACATAGGACAGGTAAACCTTGACTGCCAGCCCCGGACAGCCCTTCTTTGCGATGTGGCCGAACATGCTGACCTTGGAATTATCCTCGATGCGGCTCAAAAGTTAATCTCGAAAGATGGAATTGTCTTCGCTTCTTTTCCTCCATGGACATCTGCGTTTGGAGGACATCAGCAGTTAAGCAGCAACTTCGTGAAATGGCTTCCCTGGGCACACTGCCTGTTCCCTGGATGGGCTGAAAAAAAGTCAATCGAGGGAGTAATCAACAGGTTCGATATCGACTCCGTTTACAGCTACAGGCTGTCACGAAGGCGATTCGAAAAAACGGCGGAGGAAAGAGGATGGAGCGTAATTCACAGGCAGAACTACCTTATTCGTCCCGAACTGCTGAGGAAGGGTCTGTCCCCGCTGAAAGCTCCCGGCAGGTTCCCGGAATGGCTTATATCGGGTTGTGAGTACTTACTGAAGCGGAATCAGTAATCCTCTCCGGTGCCAATTATCCTCCTGGCGGATGAATACCTGCGTGAGTAGTTGGAATGGCTGAGCGGTGTAATAATAACTCCCCGGTCCATGTACGATGAACAATGTATGAATTCGCCGTTTCCCATGAATATGCCTGTATGCTTCGGGTTGTTGAATATCAGAACATCCCCTGGCTGAAGATCTTCCCTCTCAACTGTCACTCCCATTGTTTCAACAGCACTTACGGTTCGGGGCAGGGGGATTCCGTTATCGTTGAACACCCTCCACGCAAGGCCGCTGCAGTCGAATCCGTTGCTGTCAGTTCCTCCGTATACATAGGGCACGCCCAGGTAGGAAACAGCATCACTCAGTATGCTTTCAACAAGCGCAGCGCTGGTTTCACCAGGGCACTCGGTATCCCCTTCTTCTTCCAGAACAGGCAGAATATTCTCATCCAGCAGCATCGAAGTATCGTTGAGCACAAGCTCAAGATATTCCATTGACCAGTTGCCTTCATGCCTTCCGATTCCGTGCATGAAAAGAGGAAAATGAACGAAATCGATTTTCACGCCGTCAATCAGAGCAGAATAACTGCCGTTTATCACGATCGCGAATGGAAAGTGCGTTCCGGGAAGATTGTAAGTTTCAATCAATCCAGCTGTACTCGAATCCGTAATGTTGTAGTATGTGATAACGTATTGATCAGCAAATCGATCAAGAACCTCTATTGTCCTGTCAAGCGTTTCAAGTGACGGAATCATACTCTTGTGAAACACTTCCACTGAATCCTGTGCAACCAGAGTGGAAGATGCCGTAACGGATAACAGTACCAGGAAAATGATAACGCTCAATTCATTCACCTCTGCTTTTTATCTGATAATACTTTTTTACCGTCAGCCGCGGCTTCTGTGAAGTGGTAGAGGAATATTGATGCGCTGACAGCAGCATTGAGGGAATCCACGCCTTGAACCATGGGTATTGAAACCATCCTGTTTACATGCTCTGCCACCTCTACAGAAATCCCGTGAGCTTCAGAGCCTATGACCAGGCCTGTGCAGCTGCCCAGCGGCCGGACATTACCGATATCCTCCCCTGAAGCGTTCGCTCCGAGAAATTCAATTACCTCAGCGTTATTCTTCATGAAAGACACCAGATCCGAATCGAACTCGATCGGCACGACCGAAATCATTCCCGCAGAAGCCCGTGTAACCTTTGGAGCAAAAGGACAGCAGCTGCCCTTTCCAGCGACTATGGAAGAACATCCGAATGCTGCTGCGGATCTAATTATGGTGCCCATGTTACCGGGATCGGAAATCCCGTCAAGAAGCAGGAAAACACCACTTCGTGGAATTCTGTCAATATTTACTTCGGGAAGAGGACATACTGCCGTAATTCCCTGTGAAACTTCGGTGTCTGAAATTCCTGCGAAGAGCTTGCCGGGAAGCTCGAGAACTTCAGTATTGCTCTCCAGAGCTTTTTCCGCGACTGCTCTTGAATGCGGAGAGGCCTCTTCGGAAATGAATACCCACTCAGGTTTTTCCCTGTTCATATAATCGAAGACGAATCTGGGGCCTTCCATAAGAAACAGCCTGTGTTTCAGAATGCCGGATCTGGAGTGAAGGCTTCTCGCGATCTTCAACCTTGCATTCGCAGGACTTGCGATCTTAATATTCATCTTCAGCGTTCCTCTGCGTGTTATACGGCAGGACAGCCTTTATCAACTGCTGAGGATTTCACGGATAATCGAATCGATCCCTGTTTCAGGAGTATTTCCGATAAGAGATTTCAGAAGAGTCACATCCGGGACTCTTCTATGCATGTCTTCAAAATCCGCGGGATAGGCTTCGTCGTAGGGAATGAGCACTATTTCTGAATCGGATCCTGATATTATCCTTACCCGTTCGGCTAGTTCTCCAATTGATATTTCCTGCGTTGATCCTATATTGATAACTTTGCCAACTGCATCGGGATTTTCAATCAGTGAAAGAATAGCTTCCGCTATCTCGTAGACCAGAGTAAAGCATCTTGTCTGTTTCCCGTCACCGAATACAGTAATCGGTTTCCCGCTCACTGCCTGTTCTATGAACCTCGGGAGAACCATACCGTACCTTCCCGACTGGCGAGGCCCGACAGTATTGAAAAGGCGTCCGATCACTACAGGCAATCCCTTGGCTTTCCAGTACGCCAGGGCCAGGAATTCATCAGTCGCTTTTGAACAGGCGTAGCTCCATCTGCTCCTGCTTGTAGCTCCGAGAACAATATCACCGTCCTCGCGGAAGGGAACGTTCTCACTCTTCCCGTAGATCTCGGAAGTTGAGGCGATGAATACGAGTGCACCGGTAGCTTCGGCAGCCAAAAGAACGTTCTCGGTCCCCTTTACGTTGGTTTCTATGGTTTCCACAGGTTGCCTTATGATATTTTCCACACCCACGGCAGCTGCAAGATGTATTACTTTCCTGCTCTGCCGCACCATTTCCCCGGTCAGAGATTCGTCAAGAACGGATCCTTCAACGAATCTGAAAGCGGAATTCTCAGAACAGTCATTCAGATTGGAAAGGCTTCCCGTTGAAAGGTCGTCAAGCACCAGAACACTTTGCCCCCTTTTAAGAAGCATTTCACAGAGGTGCGAACCTATGAATCCGGCACCACCTGTTACTAGGTAATCGAATTTTCCGGGGCCGGTCATATTTTCCTTTCCTAGTGTGGAACAATGCTCAGAAGCACGCCAGCAGCTATGGCGCTTCCGATCACTCCAGCTACGTTCGGCGCCATTGCATGCATTAAAAGGTGGTTATTCTTGTCGCTCTTTCTTCCTTCGATCTCTACAACTCTGGCAGCATCGGGAACCGCCGAAACTCCCGCCGCCCCTATAAGAGGATTTATCTTCTTGTCTCCCTTAAGGAATAGATTCATGAACTTGGCAAACAGAAGGCCCCCGGCTGTAGCTATTGCAAAACTTACGGCTCCGAGAATGAATATCTTGATCGAATCGAATGTAAGGAAATAGCTTGCCTGGGTACTGGTTCCAACGGCAAATCCCAGGAGAATGACAACAATGTTGTTGAGTGATCCCTGTGCGCTTTTTGCAAGCCTGTCGGTAACTCCACTTTCCTTTAGAAGGTTACCGAAGAAAAGCATTCCGAGAAGAGTAATTGCTCCGGGAGCAATAAACGCTGTTATAAGGAAAGCTATTATTGGGAACAGTATCTTTTCCGTCTGTGAAACCTGACGGACCGGCTTCATTTTGCGCAGGCGCTCTTCCTTTGTTGTCAGAAGCCTCATGATCGGAGGCTGAATGACAGGGACAAGGCCCATGTAAGAATACGCTGCTATTGCTATCGCCCCGAGAAGAGTCGGTGACATCTGACTTGCTACGAAAATAGCGGTAGGGCCATCAGCTCCTCCGATAATTCCAATGGAGGCGGCCTCCTGCAGATTGAATCCCAGGAGAAGTGATCCAAGAAGAGTGATGAAGATACCTATCTGGGCAGCCGCTCCGAGAAGAAGCAGCTTGGGATTTGAAAGAAGTGCGCTGAAATCGGTCATGGCTCCTATGCCAAGGAAGATAAGAGGAGGGAAGAGGCCACTCTTAACTCCGAAGTAGAAAAGGCTGAAAACCGACTGCTGCCCACCCAGAACATCCTGGTATCCGATCGGCATAAGTGCCGGATTGTAGGGAATGTTACCTGCGATTATACCGAAGCCTATCGGGACGAGCAGTAACGGCTCGTAATCTTTCTTGATGGCGAGGTAGATCATTATCAGCCCAACAACTATCATTACAATGTTGCCCGCCTCCACCCGGCCGAATCCGGTGTCATCAAGGTAAGAAAGCAGGTCCAGCTGCTGGCTGTTACCCTGAAGGCAGCCGGTTATCCACATGACGAGCTTTGAAGAGATGGACATGCATCAGCCTCCGATTTTCATGATGACCGCATTCTCAAGAATACTTTCTCCTTCGGATACGAGAATCTCGCCCACTGTTCCCGCAACCGGCGCTTCTATCTCGTTCTCCATCTTCATCGCTTCCATTATCACTACCGGTTGACCCTCGTTCACGGTGTCTCCCTCTTTAACAAGGACCTTCAGGACTATTCCAGGAAGAGGTGCCACCACATTACCCGATCCGGCAGAAACACTCGGCGGGGAAGTCCTGTCGGGGACTTCTTCGGCGTTGACTACCCGTCGCTGCCGTTTGATAACCGGTGTTTTAGATGCCTTCTTCATAGGGGCTTCCACCTCTACATTGAAAGTTTTGCCGTCGACGGTTACGTCCACAGAGTCATCAAGTATTCTTCCGATATTAACGGTATAAGTTCTGTCGTTGATCTTAATTTTGTATTCAGGCATTTCAGCGGCTCCTGACTCTGTTCTGCAGTTTTCCATATTCCTGAAGAAGTTCGGCTTTTGCTGCAAGTCTCCATGGCGTGTACGGTTTCTCGTGAGTCTCCCATGTAAGTTTCATGTTTTCTACCTGATCAAGAAGGCAGAAGTGTGCATGAACTGCCGCTGCTACCGCGGCTACTTCCTCGGGGGTTATGGTATTCCTGGCATCCTGCTGTACAAGAGATGATTTGTTCTTTTTCCTTCCGTTAAGACCGAACCTGTTCTCAACCCAGTTTTCAAGAGCGGGAAGCATGAACGCCAGCACGATGAGCCCGAAGAATACGGTTGTCATGCCGACGAGTGCTATTCCCATCCCTCCCGACAGATTAACAGGACTCGATTGGAGCGTTGACAGGGTTATCAATGCTGCTGATATCATAATGGAATGTTCCCATGCTTCTTTGGAGGAATTGTCTGTCTTTTCCCTGCAAGCATTTCAAGAGCCTTGATAATCCGGAATCTTGTATTTGATGGCATGATCACATCATCAAGATAGCCTCTGGAGGCTGCATCGTAGGGATTTGCGAATTTTTCGCGGTATTGATCGACAAGTTCCTTTTTCCTGACGACAGGATCTTTAGCCTCCTGTATATCACGGCGGAAAATGATCTCAACGGCGCCGTCGGGACCCATAACGGCTATTTCAGCCGTAGGCCATGCGTAGTTAATATCCGCCCTGATGTGCTTCGAACTCATAACATCGTAAGCACCGCCGTAAGCTTTCCTTGTAATCACGGTTATTTTCGGTACGGTCGCCTCGGCGAAGGCGAACAGAAGCTTTGCTCCGTTCCTGATTATCCCTCCGTATTCCTGAACGGTTCCAGGCATGAAACCTGGCACATCAACAAAAGTTACAACAGGAATATTGAACGCATCACAGAAACGAACGAAACGGGCAGCTTTGATCGAAGCGTCGTTATCCAGCACTCCAGCAAGATAAGATGGCTGATTCGCTACTATTCCAACCGACCGGCCATTCATCCTGGCGAAACCTATGATAATGTTGGGAGCGAAAGAACGCTGGATCTCCAGGAATTCACCGTTATCCATTATAGCTTCTATAACAGTGAGCATTTCGTAAGGCTTATTGGGATTATCGGGTACGAATTCGTCCAGCCACATTTCCTTTCTTTCAGGGGGATCTGTGCACGGTACCCTGATTGGATCCTCCATGTTGTTCTGTGGAATGTAACTGATGAGTTTTCTTATAAGCAGAATGGCTTCCTGCTCCTCATCGCAGACAAGGCTGCATACACCGCTGCGCTTGCTGTGAATTCCGGGGCCGCCAAGCTGGTCTTTGGTTACTTCTTCACCGGTTACAGCCTTGACGACCGTAGGACCGGTAACGAACATATAACTTATATTATTGACCATAATGGTGAAATCCGTTATTGCAGGGCTGTAGACGGCTCCACCCGCACAGGGGCCCAGTATTGCCGATATCTGTGGAATGACTCCCGAATATAGGACGTTCTTCAGGAATATCTTACCGTATCCGGCAAGGCTCTCTATTCCTTCCTGTATTCTTGCTCCACCCGAATCGTTCAAGCCTATCAGAGGTGCTCCATTCATAGCTGCCATATCCATAATTTTCAGTATTTTCTCTGCGAATGTCTCGGAAAGGCTTCCTCCAAGTACTGTGAAATCGTGTGAGAAGACGTAAACCTGTCTGCCGTCTATGGTTCCGTAACCGGTGATAACACCGTCGCCCGGTATCTTTTTCTTTTCCAGCCCGAAACTTGTGGATCTGTGAGTTACGAGCATATCGAACTCTTCAAAACTGTCTTCATCAAGAAGAAGCTCAATTCTCTCCCTTGCCGTCTGTTTTCCTTTCTGGTGCTGCTTCTCAATCTTATCCTTGCCACCACCCGCAAACGCTTTTTCTCTGAGGGCTCGGAGTTTGTCGGCTTTTTCAAGAGAACTCATTGTTAATATTCCTTTTCAGCTTCGAGATGTTCACACAATTCCGTCAATACTTTACCGCTGGCAGCGGGGTGAATGAACGCTATTTTAGTTCCTCCCGCCCCTTCGCGGGGAAAATTATCTATCATTTTCACGCCTTTATTCTTCAGTGAATCTACTTCACTTGCAGCGTTTTCAACAGAGTATGCGATATGATGCATTCCCTGGCCCCGCTTCTCGATTGCCTTAGCTATAGGACTGTCTGACGAAGTTGGTTCGAGTAATTCAATTCTGGATTCTCCAACGCTGAACATTCCCACGCGGACTTTCTGTGAGGGAACTTCCTCGATCCCCAGGAATTTCAGGCCAAGGATGTCCCTGTAGAACGGTATTGATTTCTCAAGGCTCTCAACTGCTATACCGATGTGATCAATTCCCTTAACACCCATTTTTATTTCTCCCGTTTATTATCAAGATATACAGAAAGCATTTCACCTATCTCGTAAGGAGTTGTATCTCCCTTAATGATAGCTTCTATAGCTGCTTCAACACTTCCGAACCTCTCCGTAACCAGTATCCGGGCAAGGTCTCTTCCTCTTTCCCGGATAATACTTCCAAGTATCAGCGAAGTTCTCCTCCGTACAATTTTCTTCTTGTCGGTTCCCGAAGAAACGTAACTATCTATAGCCTCCGTAAGTTGTTCGATTCCTTCACCGGTCTGTGCGGAACATCTGACAACAGGAGGCCTTCCGGCCTGATCGGGAAGTAGTTCAAGGCTTGAGTTCACTGCCATCTCCAGCTGTTCTATTCCAGGCCTGTCAGCCTTGTTGAGAACGATGATATCGCCGATTTCCATAATTCCGGCTTTCATTGTCTGAACCTCATCACCAAGGCCAGGCACCAGAACGAGGAGAGTTATATCGGCAAGAGAGGCTATTTCAACTTCAGCCTGACCAACCCCCACAGTTTCTACAATTACAGGATCGAAGGATGCTGCAGCAAGAACTTCAAGAGCGTCCCGAGTGGATCCCGAAAGCCCCCCAAGATGCCCTCTGCTCCCCATGCTGCGGATGAATACTCCTGGATCTGATGCATGATCCTGCATTCTTACCCTGTCGCCAAGCAGGGCTCCTCCAGTAAAGGGAGAGGAGGGATCAACCGCAATGATGCCGACCCTGTTTCCCCGTTTTCTCCACCAGGAAATCAACCTGTTAGTAATTGTGCTTTTACCGGCTCCGGGCGGGCCGGTTATCCCTATAGTAAGGCTTGATCTTTCCGGATTGTATAGCGCATGCATTATGGATGGAGCCAGAGAATGGCCGTTCTCGACCATTGAAAGAACTCTGGCCAGTCCTCTTATGTTACAGCTTCGCACTTTTTGTGCGAATGCATCTGCCTTGCTGCAAAGCAAGTCTACCTCCAGTTCTGGTGTCTGCCTGGGATTATTCAGCGAGTCTTGATTTCCTTCTCAATGAATTCAACAACTTCTTTGGCGGCAGTCCCCGGAGTGAATATCGCTTTGAAACCTACCTCCTGCAGTCCGGGAATATCTTCGTCAGGAATTACGCCGCCACCAAAGAGAATGATATCCGAACCTCCCTTTTCCTTCAGTATTCTTGCAACTTCAGGGAAAAGATGGTTATGAGCTCCGGACAATAGAGAAAGGCCTACAAAATCAACATCCTCCTGAATTGCAGCGTTAGCGATTGCTTCCGGTGTCTGGCGGATTCCTGTATAGATGACTTCCATTCCTGCGTCTCTCAGTGCTCTTGCAATGTATTTGGCCCCGCGGTCATGTCCATCCAGACCCGGTTTTCCTATAAGAACTCTTACTTTACGATCCATTACCGCCTCCGGTTATTCATTCTTTACAGTATTCCTGCTGGTGAACAGAAGGAAAATTTTTTAGTGATTAATAGAGCTTTCATGTCAACACTTCCCGAAAGCTCTTTCAGTAAGCATAATATAATTGTCTTTAGATCATGTGCATAATTCCATTCCGGAGGTAAATTTTGAAGAAAGCTATTCTTGTAATCGCAGTTATAACAGCAGTATCGTTGGCAGAGGTAAGTGGTGATACGGTTGCCGGATACCTCGATCAGATCGGCGAAGAAGTCGTCTACGAAAGAGCTGAAAACGAGTTCATGCTGCTGGCAACAACTGAAAGCGGAGCTCAGATTCCATACATGTACATTCTTGTGGACCCCGAAATGGAGGGATGTCTTCTTGTGGCCCTTACTCCCGGTATTGTGCCCGAATCGGGAGCCGAACGTGCTTCCGCCCTTGAAACGCTTGTCCAGCTCAACTGGAATAACACCTGGATCAAATTCGCAAGTGATCCTGAAACCGGTGAGGTTTCGGCCATGTATTCCTTCAGCACGGAGAATGGGCTTGGATACGAGTCTTTTTCCGTAATGCTAAGCCTGCTTCTTGGAACCGTAGATGAGAACTGGGAAATTCTTTCAAACTTATGATTTCAGAAAACGGGGGATGTAATGTTTGGCAACATAGCCATATGCTGCGGAAGGTCCAGTCAATCTCTTGGATATCGTATATGTGAGATCCTCGGAATCGAACCGGAACCCGTAGATTTTGTCCAGTTTTCGAACGGCAATCTTATGGTCAACTTCGTCGGTGAATCTGTCCGCGAGAAGGATGTATTCGTAATTCAATCCGGAGAACGGTCGATTTTCCAGGACAGGGATGTCTCCTTCGGTATGGTTTCCGGCGATATCATGGAACTTCTTCAGATGATATACGCGCTGAAGGACAGCGCCGGTAGAATCACCGCCGTTACTCCCTATTTCCCTTACGCCAGAAGCGACAAGAAGGACAAGCCAAGAATTGCAATAACCGCGAAAATGATATTTGACATGCTTGAATCGGTAAAAGCCGATCGGGTTCTTACCATGACTCTTCACTGCCCCCAGAGCCAGGGATTCAGCGATATCCCTGTTGACCAGCTGCATGCGGACGAGGTTTTTCTTGACAAAATAGTCACTTTCGAGTCGGACAAACTGGCTTTTGTCGCTCCCGATTCCGGCAGCATCATGAACAACGAGTTCCTTGCAATGCATGTGGCCAGATCCCTGAAAGATGCCGGCAGGTCACCGGATATCAAGACAGGCTACGTTAAGAAGGTCAGAATAGATGACAGCGAAACCCCTCATGTTAAATCCGTGGAAGGGATAGATGACCTCACCGGGAGAACTGTTATTATGAACGATGATGAGACTCTGTCCGGCAAAAGCCTTGTCATGTGCGCGGACATAGCCATGGAGCGTGGCGCGAAAGAAGTCTACGCTTTTGTCACTCACGGCATTCTATCCGGTAACGCGGTTCAGAGGATCGAAGAAAGCCCTATGACGAAGCTTTTCGTTACCGATACCGTCGAGTTCAATACCGAAGCCGCTGAAGAGGTTGTCGGCGGCCCGGTAACGAAGATTGAAACCCTCTCGGTGGCAAGGATATTTGCCGAGGCGATAAAACGTACTCATGAAGGCAAAAGCCTCAGCTCGCTTTTCCTTGGAAAATAGTGGTCTCGCAGAACCTCTGATTTTTCAGAACAGCTGATTCCCCTGTACAGGATGAATTCCTGTTAGCATAAATTGCATGGTAAGCACATATCAATGAGAAGAGATCAAATGTCAAACATACGTTACGAAATTTATACAAAACTCCATGCAGAACCAGTTGCCCGTATGTGGTCGGAAAGCAGGGATGGCTGGCCTCCGGGATTTTTCGGCGCATCGGAATTCACAGCCGGCAGCATTGAAATGGAGGAGAACTCTTCCGGAAAACTGTTTACGGTTCTTGGCATCGAAGGGGAGAGGGTTGTCGGATACTGCAGGACAACTCCATATGGAGGAGAGCCTGATGCCGCATACGTTGCTCTTATTAATGTAGTCCCGGACCTTCATGGAAAGAAAATAGGCAAAAACCTTCTTCTTGACGCAGTCCGGAGAACGGCCGAAGATGGTTACTACAGGATAGATCTGCATACATGGCCTGCTAATCTCAAAGCCATGCCCCTCTATAAGAAAACTGGCTTCTTCTGGGTTCCTGACAGCATGGTGTACATGCAGAATTACATGCCGTTTTTACTTGGAAGGTCTGAATTCAAAGATTTTCTCGGAGAAAATGACTGGTACGACTGCTTCATCCGGGAACTGGAAGTGGAACCTGACGAGCAGAAAACCGTAACAGGCAGAGAAATTTTCAATTACCTTTTCACTATCGATGACCGGCATTTTAAAGCCGAGTTTGACCGCAGGGGCAGGATACTTTCTTCAATAGAAACTCCAGGGCTGTTCGCTTCCATAAAAAGAGAGGGCACAAAATTCTTCTTTGGAACACCTGTAAGAATTAGAGTAGAGGGAAGCTCCCTGCCAGATGAACTGGCAATCGAATCTCACGGGCATCTATCTGCACAGTCCGTGATCTCCCGCGGGAAAGCAGCCGAAGGTTTCGATGTCATTCCTGAAACCGTCAAAGTGCCCATTCCCGACCGGGACAGATCACCCAGAATCTCCACTGTCCTGCCCGGAGCAAAGTCACCGCTTGAAATCGGAGTAGGCATAAAGGCCGAGGCACCTGTTTCGATCATCTCCACGCCTGTAAGAAGAATAGCTCCAGGACAGAAAGAGCTTTCTCTGGACATCAGGAAGCTGACCGGACCTGATTCCCTCCGGCTTGAGGCAACTCTTGATGGAGACGTTTTTCTGAACGAGTCTTACACACTTGGAAACTGTGTTTTCTCAGAGATACGGATTCCTCTACCGGCCCTGCCCGGTGGAGTAAACGAACTCGGCCTCAGAGTCTACCTTGGGACATTCACCGGAGAGGAAGAGAAGATAGTGCTTGCTTCGGGTTCTTTCACAGGTTTCCCGGCAACTTCACTTGCGAGGAAAACTGCCGTTATCACGGGGAAGGACATTTCCCTTTCTGTTTCCAGGAGGGGGGCATTCGGAGTCCTTCGCACTCCAGGGGAAACCGACAGTGAAAAGACAGTTGCTTTCATCGGGATATCTGCGGGCCCGCCTTTCTGGAATTCAGACCTGCCGCACCAGCTGTACGATTTAACCACGAATAAAAACGAAATCACTGCTGTGACTAACTGGTCTTCAAGGCCTGGACTCAGGCATGAGCTGAAGTACAGGCTTGACCCTGCGGGCTTCGCAGAGGTTTCGAGCTGCATTTACAACGATTCTGCCGCTGATCAGAAGGTACAGTTTGCAGCAATCTGGAGAAGAGGATTCCCATTCGTGACGGGAACCCGGATTATCCCTCTGAAGAATGGTATCTTCGCCTGCAGGGAAATCATCAATCAGGTGCCCGATGTTTCCGAAGATTATCCCAGGGAAATATCGGATCTGGGAGCTCCCTGGCTCGCTGTTTCCAATGACACCAAATCTCTCATGGCATGGTTCCCCGCATGGGATAAACTGCAGTATGGAAGACCGGAAACTCTTGAGCTTGTTGTTCCTTCGGGAAATCGTATCCAGTCCCCTCCTTTCAGGGTGCTTCTTTCCGGTGGGGATCTTAAGGAACTGCTCGGTGACGCAAGGATACTAGGCTGGGACACCGGTTCCTATGTGGACAAAAAGGGTTTTATTGATACCAACATCGAACCTGTGATGGCTGAAGGCTTCGAGCTGACGCTTTCCCACAACCTCATCGGAAAACGAACGGGAACCGTAACCGAGAATGGTTCCCTCTCCGCCGAGGGCTCCATATGCAGAGGAAACACTATCGGGGCTGAGATAAAAGAAACCGGTCAGGCAGTAATATCACTTGGAATCGCCGGTAGAGAAACGATATACCCGGTAAGGATTGTCCGTCGTGATGCTTCTCCCGTAGAGCTTTGCGAAGAGAACGGAATCCTTTCAATATCCAACGACAGGATGAAAGCGCTTATCGATCCGAAGAAATATGGTTACGTATACAGCCTGCGGCTGGATGGAACAGAGCAGCTCATGTCCTCCCATCCAGAACCCTCCGAATTCGCCTGGGAAAAACCCTGGTACGGAGGTATCCACCCAAGGATAATGGGGCAGAGGAACAATCCTTTCAAACTCGAAACAATTGAGTGTCTCTGGAAAAAATTCGAAACAGTATCAGGCGGTCTCCCTGAAAAAGGCTGGGAGGTTAACTGGGCCGTAGACCACAAGAAATACGGATCCCTTGATCTTTCCTGGATTGTTTCAATGCTGCCGGAGGTACCTCTTCTTAAAACCAGATTCAGAATCAAAGCCATGCATGGCGCTTATTCCGAGGGTGAGTTCGATGTACGAGGATTTCTTTCTCCCGGAGGAAACCATGAAAATGCTATCCTTAAGGCACAAAGCAAACCTCTGCTGAAACAGGGCAGGGAACACGCCGGCGCATGGCTGAATATCGGAACCTGGGGAAGGGTGGAAACTCCCGGCAGGGGTTTCATTGAAATGCATTCCCTCAGCGACGGAACCCTTCTTGCGGAAGATTACGCTGAAAGCGGATGTCATCTCTCGATGTTCAATACCCTCGATCGAGAGCGGTCCATGGATATGACCTGGATATTTGGAAACTGCGACGATGACGAAGCTCTTTCAAAAACCTGCAGGGCTCATCTGGTGGATAACTCAGAATAAGTAAGCAAAAGGAAAGTGGATTTTCCGCAATTTCACAACCTGTTCAATGCCGAACTGGTGCTTTAGCAGGCGGTAAATGGTCAGGACTGATGTTAGGGTTTCTTCGCCACGTAGATGTATTCCCCCTGCATCAGCGCGAGCCTGTATCTCAAATCGGGCTCGATGTTTTCAGCGTAATGCAACTCACTCACCGACCAGTCCCCGGTCTTCAGCCTGTCGATAAAGTCCCTGCCGTATATACGTACATGGTCCGACTGCCCGAAAATTCTCTGTCTTTCATGAGGGTCGGTAACGGCAGGATCCTCATAGGTTTTACTGCGCTTCTGATCGATGGGAACCATGACCACTGCCCATCCCCCGGGTCCGAGTACACGGCTGAGTTCCTTTACCGCTTCAGTATCATCTGTTACATGTTCCAAAACGTGGTTGCATATGATCGCATCAAAAGCTCCGTCTTTGAATGGAATCGATGTTACGTCAACGTGAACTGACACTTCAGACATCATCAGGTCAACAGGGACATAGTCTATGCTGGAGGCCTCTTTGAACATCCTGAAGAAAAACGGTTCGGGAGCGAAGTGCAGAAGTCTTGTAGATTTATTGAACAGGCTTGTCTCACGGGAGAGATAGGTATGCAGGAGCCGGTGTCTGCTTTGCGCCCTGCACTTCGGACAGACCCTGTTATCATCCTCCGGATCGGAAGGGTCCCACTTGATCATCTTTCTGAAACTGCTGCCGCAGCATGGGCATTCGAAGGAGGATCCAGCATAAAGCACTCCGCGCAGAGCTCCATGGATACGGGATAGGGACTCCTTGCTGCCTTCGGGCAGCAACGACGTAATTCTTCTAATTGAACTTCTCAGGTTACTCATAACAGGTATCTCCTTCATTTCCGTACCAGAATTTCTCAGCCGAATCGGTTAAATCACTTATTATTAACGGAATGAGGGCATACGTTTTGTTACTTTCACCGTCAGCAAAACGCAGGCTTACAATCCCTCGAGATCCCGAAGAATGGTGATAGAGTAAATTCAAACCGTTACAGCACTTCAAGTTAATATGCTGTTCTCATGCTTTCAGGTGCCGACAACGGCTAAACCGTTACTGAATATGTAGGCCTCCCTGAATCGCGGCATTACAGCAAAGCTCCCCGATTTGTCGATATAGCCCCACAGGGATCCCTCTTCTTCTCGAACGGGAGCAAGCCCCTCGCTGAAGTTCCTTACCTCAGCGAACCTCGGTTTGATTACCCAGTTTCCCTCCTTGTCAATATACCCCCATTTTCCTTCCATATTAACGGCTGATAACCCTTCGCTGTAAGCGTAGACTCCTTCAAAAAGAGGCCCGGTCACAGTATTTCCACTGCTGTTAACGTAACCGTAGAGTCCGTTTATCAAATACGAGCCCATCCCTTCCGATGGAAGGTATGTGCCGTCCCAACCTTTCTCAGAAACAAACCTTCCCTCAGCTGTAATGAAATTCCACCGCCCGGCAACTATTACTACCCCCAGTCCCGAAATGAAGTTGTACGTTCTCTGGAATTTCATGCCAAAAGGTTCACATCCCGAAGCGTCTACGTACCCCCAGTTCTCTCCCGATCTTACAACGGCAAATCCATCCATATGGGAGTAGAATTCATTGTATTTTCTTCCGGTCACTTCCACTCCGGAATGATCTACGCAGCGCCAGAGATTGTCATTCATCTTCACACCGGCAAGCCTATTTTTAAACGGAAGGGCTACGTTGAACCTGAAGTCAATGACCAAATCTCCACTCAGGTCGACGTAACCGTTCAACCCGCTCTTCATAGCTGAAGCCAGCCCCTCGGAAAATCTGCCGCAATTCTGGAATCTGTCGTCGGACAGCCTGGCTCCCCCGGTAGTTACCCAGTTTTCATCTCCCGTGGAGAAGCGAATTGCTGCACGTTTTTCATGCACATCATCCGCAAAGGAATACTCCGGATCAACCAGCCACCCGCCTTCCGGTCCTGCTATCCCGAAGAGGGAGTCCGAGGGTTCCCTCGAGGATGGGTAGCTTGCATAAGCTACCCTTCTGTAACCTTCAACCGGTTCTCCTATCCATGAAGCGTGGGAGGGGAGGATTATTGTATCCGCTCCGCTGACGAGCCCGCAGAAACCATGAGGGGAAAGGCCCACTGCTGCACTTCTTCCGCTGAACGCAGCGGCGGAAGCCCATCGAGGCGAGATAACCATCTTGCCGTTTCTGTCGATGTAGCCGTAACTATGGCAATTGTCTCCGGTTCCCCTTGTGATGACTGAAGGCTTCCGGCCTGATGAGGGAAGTTCGTATTTCATAGACAGTACGGGTGCAGCCGAAGAAATACCATTTACTTCGTAGCTGTATACAGCTCCCTCTCTGTTTTTTATGTAAGCATTTCCCCCGTTCGACCACGCTTCTTCCATTGTCATGTCGGACGTATCTATCAGAACTGCACTCATATTCTCTTTGAGATAGAGGAAGAGTATTACAGAATTTTCACGAGGCATCAGCTTGAAAGACAGAAGAATCTGGTGATTGTCATGAAGGTAACGCATGCTGTCCAGAGCATGGGTTGGAATTGACAGCACAACTCTCCAGGGTTCAGTTTCGTCATCCCTGTGCCGGATATCCAGCTGGCTGTTCTCCTCATCCAGGCGCGAAAGCACCGCGATCGTATTGCTGTCGATTATCTCGGCACTTTCCACGTTTCGTAACTGTTCGGAAATTCTCTCGACTTTCCCCGTATCGGTCTTAACAATGTAGTTTCCGCCCGCCATGGATAAAAGAAGAAGTTCCGCGTCGGGAGAGAATCGATAGACAAGCAGGGTCGTTCTGATATCAGTATTCAGGGGCTTTTCGGTAACATTCTCCCCTTCAGCCATACCCAGAGAAACCGTATACAAGCCGTCCGAGTACCTCAGAACCGGAAAGAACCTGCATATGGAACTGTCTGGAATCCAGTCAGAAGAGGAAAGACCGAGATCTGTTCTTGCTCCGGCGGGAAGAGGTATCGAAGGCGAATCTATGCTGACTGATTCAAATCTTATATGGCGGTTCCTGGAAAAAAATTCCGTCTCCCGGGGAAGAGGGGGTTTGTCGATTTCCAGTGTATCGTCGATACTCTCGAGCCTGTACATGCCTGTTTCCTCCAGCGCCCTCTCGAAACCGACAAGCTGGAAGCCCCTTTCACCGAAAATGGCACCATCTTTCTCAAAAACCCTTCCGATGTCACGCGGGTACTTCGCGAGAACACTGAATCTACCTTCCCGGAAACCAAGAACTGCTGTTCCCCATACATCTTCTCTCCAGGGATATCTCCTGAGTATGACCATCCTGCCATTAATAACTGATTGAATCGCATCGGCCGTACAGTTGAAACTGTAAAGCAGCTTTGAAGATCCCTTCATATCCAGAACGTGCACCATCGCGGAACAGCCTATCGTAATGTCATCGGCAGCAGTGTCGATCGTTTTCAGGCTGGACAGCTCCCTTACATCAGGATCCGCAAGGCTGAGCTTCCTGTCTCCCCCCTCAGTAAGAACCGCCATGAACTCACCTGCCAGGCAGGCGATTCCCGTCATCCAGGGCCCTTCCAGAGCAAGCAGGCATTTTCCGGTTTCCAGGTCGACGACTCTGGCCCGAACGTTGGAAGCCACAGCCAGCCTTGTTCCAGAGGGGCTTATATCAGACATATTCCTGTAAGCTATCTTCGATGGCAGGGGAACCTCTATCTCCGTCCCGTCTTTTTTGATTATTCTGACTTCTTCGTATCCGTTTACCGGAAGAAAAAGCACTTCTGCTGCTGCTCCTTTCTTGAGCACAGCTCCATCACCGTAGGCTTCAGCCTTTTCGATGCCTGGAGCCGCCAGGTCTTTTCCGAGAGGAAGGAACCCTGCTCTTCCATTGTTTTCCTCTTCCCTGGCTATTTTTTCATGGGTTTCGATATCACTGAAGATAAGCCCGACCCTCTGCTTTTCCAGTTCATTGCGAAGATGGCTGACATAGCTGTCGGGAAGGTATTTATCTTCAAGGTCAGCCGTCAGCCTAAGAACGAGGTCCTGGAGTCCGTAGAAATCGTCCACTTCTTCAGGGTAGTCCTCATCTCCCCATCTTCTGATATCCACATGTGTTTCCCGGATCGAAGCGGTGTAGGTTCTTCCGAAATCCCCATGAGCAAAATTGAACTCCTGTGAATTGCTCAGCGCAGAAGAGCGGATCCATTCTACAGCAGTTTCATCTATTTCAAGATCGCCAAGGTAGATATAGCGAACATCGTGAACGGCAATTGAGTGAATAAAGGAACGAAATTCAGCGGTTGGCATGGATTCGGCGAAGACAGTCATATCCTTATCGGGACACTCCCTGAGGGGCCATTCACGCAGCATTCCGAGAAATGCTTTTACCTCCGCTGAAAAATCTTCCGAATCGTAGGGGTATGGAGTTGACATAATACCTCCCGGGTTAACGAAGCTAACCTGCTGGCGTAGCGAACACTGTAATGGCCAGGAGAATAATCGCCAGAATTATCATGCCCGTTTTTTCAGGAATTTTCCTTGATACCGATACAGCCACAAAACACTGAAGGCTGTAGTAAAAAGCGAATGCTCTGGATGCAAGAGCCACCGTCTGGAGAGTACTTGCGCTCCATGTGATAACGAAAGCTCCGATTCCTATCGCGACGTAGGCTATTCTGTGAGAAATCCTCTCTCTGCTTGCCTCGACAATATTCCCTTCTCCTCCGAGAGTGTCCGCTACAGCCGCGCTGAACTGGCTGAGAACGGCCGCGGCAATCAAAGGGAGCGGAAGTATGACAGAAACCTTCGCAGCCAGTACGATAAGCGCATCATCCCGTGCCGGTCCCGTAAGGAAACTCATCAGGGGGGTGGCCACTGCTATGAAAACGATGTAGACTGCTGCGGCAATTATCTGAGAAAGGCGGCAGGATTTTATCCTCATGGAAGCGTTGTACTCTTCTCCCAGATACCTTGAAGTCTCGAATCCCTGAACACATATCAGAGTCCCTCCGAGGACCGCCAGCGCATGCAGCAGGCCTGTCCGTGGGAATACCGGAAGATGAAGCCCGGAACCAAAGAAAAGCCTCACATCATGGAAAAGGAAGCCGGCTATCATGAGGATGATTATTGCCATGGTGGACCAGATAGCCCAGTTCTCCAGTTTCTGAAGCCCCTTCAGTCCTTTCGTTACTCCTATAACACTGATAGCGCATACTATGGTACTCGTGAGTATGCGTTCTTCCAGAACTGCACCGGGGCCAAGGCCGGAAAGAAGAAAGGAACTCAATATTTTGATGTAAAGGCATACCGAAATAACATACGCGGGAATGAGAGCAATATCGGACAGCCGGTCCAGGACCAGCGTTTTTCTCAAGATTTTATTCGACTCCAGGACCGGTTCCACGTTGGCGATATTGTACCGGATAACCGATCCGACAGCATACGCGAGCAGGCTTATGCCTGCCATTGCAGGCAGTGAATATGGTCCGGCAACACCGGCAAGGATGGGAACTATCACGAGGAAACCGCTTCCGAATATCGAGGAAAGCGGCGTTGCCGTAGCCCTGAACAGCTTAGCACTTTCCCTCTTGCCTTCAGGGTGCTTCATTTTCTTATCTATCGATCCAGATCCTGCCCATGGACGATGTATCGAAATCAATCGGGTATACCCAGGTCCCGAAATCGTCTCCGCTCGACCGGTACACATGCGCGAAGGCCTGCCCATCCTCAATCTTTAGCTGATCCATATCAACGGCCAGTTCGATACACCAGCTGTCATCCGTGAATGTAACCTCTGCGTCGATACCATTCTCCCAGTCAATCAGCTCTCCTTCCGGAGTGAGTATCAATGCTTCCAGCGATCCATCATTGAACACTTTAAGCCACCGGGAAGAATCTTCCTGCGAGCCGAAGATGAAACCTCCGTAATCTTCGTTATCCCCGGCGCAGTCAGTCATATTCACGAAAACAAACAATTTTTCTCCATCGTTTGCCACTGTGAAACCGGTTTTAGGAATACGTGACGGCTGTCCGGAAAAATCGGCAAAATCCGTCTGAAATGGTTCTCTGTATTCACCTTCCGCTGCATAACCGTCCAGAACGGGTTCCGAACTGAAAGCGTCTATCCTTCGCAGAACCGGCCATGACAGTTTGAACTGCAGGTCCCTGTCCCTGCTTCCATATTCAAGGGATACTGTGATTTCCGGCGACGGGTACGGGCTTCCCGAGGGAGATTGAGTGAAAAGAACTTCCACGGTCTGATTTTCAATCTCAACTTCCAGTGATTCGGGTTTCAGGTTCCATGTTCCCGGGTCGATGTACAGATGCGCTGTTCTAAGCCTGTTTTCCACCGGGAAAAGAGTAAAAACGGCAGACTCCAGCTCCTGTTCGAGCGGCCTGGCTTTTACGAACTGCTGCTCGTACAGGTAGGCAAGGTTCATCTCTTCGCCCGTATTCACGGTTTCGGGATAGACTGCCCTTGCATCAACGGCGGCAAACGCAATGGAATCCGGCCATACTGTCATCCAGCCCAGTTGAGTAAAATCTCCCATCGC
>Ga0307441_1000205_pt1 | contig 22997 bp, 23 predicted proteins | sample SalMarWE160420MG_FD_202149 | JGI IMG/M metagenome (GOLD analysis project Ga0307441, IMG submission 202149) | Salt marsh sediment microbial communities from the Plum Island Ecosystem LTER, Massachusetts, United States - WE1604-20 | ecosystem: Environmental > Aquatic > Marine > Intertidal zone >... | reverse complement strand
GCCCCGCTCATGGGCCAATGCCGCGTTGCGCCGCTTGGAAAGGGCCTGCCATTCCCTGCGCAGCGCGCCTTGCCTTGACCCATGAGCGGGGCTCTGAAAGACACACTATTTTCCCCATGGACCACTAGTGCCCGGTGTCGCGTCGTCGCGGAGGCGACGGGGGATCATCTGCCGCGTCTTATGTGCGTGCTTCGTCAGGCGTCTGCGCCTGGATGCTCAGGGCATGAATTTCACTCTGCATGGCTTCGGCCAGTGCGTCATACACCATACGGTGTCTCTGGATGAGGCTTTTGTCGGCAAAAGCCTCCGATACGATATGCACAATAAAGTGACCGCCGCCACCGCGGGCGCCGGCATGGCCGGCATGCTTGGCGCTGTCGTCGCGTATGTCCAGGGTTTCCGGGGCGAGTGCGGCGGTCAGCCTCTCTCGGATCATTGCCACACGGTCTGAGCTCATCAGGGGAACACCTTCTTGAATGGCTTTACGGTCACTTCGGCATAGACGCCGGCGGCCACGTAGGGGTCGGAGTCGGCCCAGTGCCGGGCCTGCTCCAGGGATTCGAATTCGGCCACCACGAGGCTGCCCGTGAACCCCGCCGGTCCCGGGTCTTCGCTGTCGATGGACGGATGGGGGCCGGCCAGTACCAGCCGCCCTTCATTCTTCAGCGCCTCCAGCCGTTCGAGATGGGCCGGTCGTGCGGATTTACGGTTGGCAAGGCTGTCCTGCACGTCCCGGCTGATGATGGCGTACAGCATCAGGACTCCCCGTCCGTTTCCTCTTCGGGCTCCATGTAGCGCCCCAGATAGAAGCCCTGGGCCAGCATGAAGGCCAGAGTCAGCCCCATCAGTCCGAACAGCTTGAAGTTGACCCAGGTATTCTCGTCGAACCGGTATGCGACGTAGATGTTGAGCACGCCCATGGCCACGAAGAATGCCACCCAGGCCATGTTGAGACGACTCCAGATGGGTCCCGGCACGCTGATGGCATGGCCGAGCATGCGCTCGACCAGACACTTCTCGCCGATAAAGGCGCTGACGAAGAAGGCCGCAGCGAACAGCCAATAGGCCACGGTGGGCTTCCACTTGATGAACAGCGGATTGTGCAGTGCCAGGGTCAGACCGCCGAACACGACGACGATACCCAGCGTGATCAGGTGCATGTTCTCGAAGCGCCGGTGGCGCAGCCACACCAGGGCGACCTGCACCACGGTGGCGACGATCACGGTGGCGGTGGCGGCATAGATGCCGTAGAGCTTGTACGCTATGAAGAACAGCAGAATCGGAAAGAAATCGAAAAGGAACTTCATCACAGGTTCACGGCTGAGCCGGCCTCCGGCAATTGGTTGTTCAATGGATGGCGCCCCGGCCGCTCCACTGCTCGTGGTAGCGTTCCATCACTTCCCGTACCGGCGCAGGGTACCCCACGGCATCCATCTGTTTCATCCCCTGGTCGAAGAACTCCGGGGCATCTTCGGGCAGGTTCCGCACCAGGGCGTCGAAGGCCTGGGTCATCAAATCGGGGTCCTGGGAGCGCGTCGCCATGATACCCCGGTTGAGGTTGAGAAGCCGCCAGGGTCGACCCGGATTGCCTTTTTCCAGGTCCTGGCGGATGGCGGGCGTCACGCCCTTGGCGATCTCGCCGGCCTGTGCGGCGAGCGTGGCCAGTTCCTCCGGGTCGGTGGTCCCGTTCGCCAGGGTTGCCAACCCATCCACCAACGGCTCGATGGTCATCAGTTCGCCGCCGTGACGAGCCGCCCACAGGCCGATGGCTACCGCCAGTGTGGCCAGGTCCCCGCGATAGCGGTTCAACCCGGTGCGGTCGAGCCAGATGCCCAAGTCATTGACCAGGCTGAGGCCGTACTCGCCGAGTTCGCTGATTTCCTTGGCATCCAGGGTCTTGGAGGAGCCATCGCTGCCCGCCCGGCGTAGCACTTCGATGAACTGCGCGAAGGCCTGCGCCAGCAGGGGCGGATTGACCTCGTTGTCGGCGGCTGCGGCCGGCTCCCGCTGATAGGCGTCCAGCAGATCGGCGAGCATGGGCTCGAGCAGCGCATGCAGGAAATCGGGCTTCGGTGACGGCAGTTGCATTGCGGCTCCGGCGCTCTGCGAAGATGTGCAATATTACATGATTTGAGGGCCCGTCCGTAGCGCCGCGCGGGCGCCCTGGAAGACCGCCGAATGTCAGGGGGATGAAGGTTTGAAGCCGCCCGGCACCGATGGGGTACAATGGCCGGATGACTACGCACTACGATCTGCACAGCCACAGCATCGCCTCCGACGGCACCCTCACCGCCGCCGCCCTGGTGGCCCGCGCGCGGGCGGGAGGCGTGGACGTGCTGGCGCTGACCGACCATGACACCACCGACGGTATCGCCGAGGCCCAGCGCACCGCCCTGGAGACCGGGCTGGACCTGGTTCCCGGGGTGGAGGTATCGGTGACGTGGAACCAGCAGACCGTGCATATTGTCGGTTTGCACGTGGATCCGGCCAACGAGGCGCTGCAGCAGGGGTTGCGCGGGCTGCAGGCGTTTCGTGACTGGCGCGCCGAGGAAATCGGGCGGCGCCTGGAGAAGGCGGGTGTACCCAACGCCTACGAGGGAGCGAGAGCCCATGCCAAGGGGCGGATCATCGGCAGGACCCATTTCGCCCATTACCTGGTCCAGTGCGGGCGGGCAACATCTCTGCGGGAGGTGTTCCGGCGCTACCTGGTCCACAACAAGCCCGGCTACGTGCCCGGCCAGTGGGCGACCCTGGAGGACGCCCTGCGGTGGATTCGCGCGGCGGGCGGGCAGGCTGTGATCGCCCATCCGGCCCGCTATCGCATAACGGCGACCAAATTGCGGCGGCTGGTGGGCGAATTCCGGGACTGCGGCGGTGTGGGCATCGAGGTGGTTTCCGGAAGTCACTCCCGGGACGATGTGGACCGCATGGCTGCCTTGGCGCGCAGCGAAAAGCTGATGGCTTCCCGAGGCTCGGACTATCACGGTCCCGAGAACCCCTGGGTGGAGTTGGGCCGGCTGCCCGATCTGCCCACCGGTTTGCCCGCCGTCTGGGAAAGCGAACCCTGGCGCGCGGCGCGCGCCCGTTGGCAGGCCGCCTGAACCGACTCTATCCGCCAGCCGCGGGCGACCCATGAGCCAATACTTTCAAGTGCATCCCGAGAACCCCCAGCCGCGCCTCATCCGCCAGGCCGTGCAGATCCTGCGCGAGGGCGGTGTGATCGTCTATCCCACCGACTCCTGCTATGCCCTGGGCTGCTGCGTGGGCGACAAGACGGCGATGGAGCGGATCCGCCGTATTCGCCGCCTGGATCCGGGTCACAACTTCACCCTGGTGTGCAGCGATCTGTCCGAGATCGCCAACTACGCGAAGGTGGACAACACCGCCTATCGGCTGCTGAAGACCCTGACGCCCGGTCCCTATACCTTCATCCTCAGCGCCACTCACGAAGTGCCGCGGCGGCTGCAGCATCCCAAGCGCAAGACCATCGGCATTCGGGTGCCGGACCACCCCATCGTGCAGGCCCTGCTGATGGAACTGGGCGAGCCGATCATGAGTACCACCCTGGTGCTGCCCGGACGGGAACTGCCGGAGACCGATCCGGTGGAGATTCGAGAGCGTCTGGAGCGGCAGGTGGAGTTGGTGATCGACGGGGGCAACTGCGGTCATCAGGCCACCACCGTGGTGGATCTGGTGGAGGGCGTGCCCGAAGTGGTGCGCGAGGGGCGTGGCGATATAGCCGCGATTTCCTAGCACGAACAACCCGCGACCAGTCACGGCCGGCCGTGGTTCGCGGCGGCGGGTCGCTGGCGAGCGAAGCGACAAAACCAGGTATACTGTGCCGATGCAAGGACTCAGTGTTATCCAGTACGTGGCCGTGGCGGCCCTGCCATTGCTGTTTGCCATCACTCTGCATGAGGTCGCCCATGGCTGGATGGCCCGCCGCCTGGGTGACAAGACGGCCATGATGCTGGGTCGGTTGACCCTCAACCCCATCAAGCACATCGATCCTGTGGGCACCATATTGGTGCCGGCGGTGCTGCTCATGCTGGGCGGTTTCATCTTCGGTTGGGCCAAACCCGTACCGGTGGATTACCGCAACCTGCGCAACCCCAAACGGGACATGGCGCTGGTCGCCCTCGCCGGGCCGCTGGCCAACCTGGCCATGGCGGTGGTCTGGGCGCTGGTGGCCAAGCTGGGTTTCAGCCTGGTGGGCTCCGGCTCGTTGTGGTTCGCCCGGCCGTTGATCTGGATGGGGGAAATCGGCATCGTGCTCAACCTGGTGCTGATGGTGCTCAATCTGCTGCCCCTGCCTCCGCTGGACGGCGGGCGGGTGCTGACCGGTCTGTTGCCCGGGCCGATGGCCTATCGATTCAGCCGCATCGAGCCCTACGGATTCTTTATTCTGCTCGGATTGCTGGTAACCGGGATTCTGGGGCATCTGATCGGGCCGCCGGTGCACTATCTGCAGGCCATGCTGTTTACCATCATCGGCGCATAGGGGGCTCCTTGACTTCCACGTCCACTCAGAATCCGCGGGTGCTCTCCGGCATGCGCCCCACCGGTCGTCTGCATCTGGGCCACTATCACGGCGTGCTGAAGAACTGGGTCGAGCTTCAGCATCAGTACGAGTGTTTCTTCTTCGTGGCGGACTGGCATGCGCTGACCACCCACTACGAAGAGCCCGGGGTCATTTCCCGCAACGTGTGGGACCTGGTGATCGACTGGCTGGCGGCCGGCATCAACCCCGGTGCCGCCAAGATGTTCATCCAGTCCCGGGTGCCCGAGCACGCAGAGCTGCATCTGCTGCTGTCCATGATCACACCGTTGGGCTGGCTGGAGCGGGTGCCCACCTACAAGGACCAGCAGGAGCAGCTCAAGGAACGGGATCTGGCCACCTACGGGTTCCTGGGCTACCCGCTGCTGCAGAGTGCCGACATTCTGATCTACAAGGCCAGCATGGTGCCCGTGGGCGAGGATCAGGTGGCCCATGTGGAGCTGACCCGGGAAATCGCGCGGCGCTTCAACCACCTCTACGGCTGCGAGCCCGGCTTCGAGGAAAAGGCCGAGGCCGCCGTCAAGAAGATGGGCAAGAAAAGCGGCAAGCTGTATCGGGACCTGCGTCGGCGCTATCAGGAGCAGGGCGAGCACGAGGCCCTGGAAGTGGGCCGCGCGCTGCTGGAGGACCAGCACAATCTGGCCCTGGGCGACCGGGAACGGCTGTACGGCTACCTGGAGGGCAGCGGTCGCATCATTCTCCCCGAGCCCCAGGCGCTGTTGACGCCCGCAGCCCGCATGCCGGGCCTGGACGGGCGCAAGATGTCCAAGTCCTACAACAACACCATCGGTCTGCGGGAAGACCCGGAGGCGGTCCGCAAGAAGCTCAAGACCATGCCCACGGACCCGGCGCGGGTGCGGCGCACCGATCCCGGCGATCCGGAAAAATGCCCCGTGTGGCAATTGCACAAGGTGTATTCCAACGAAGAAACCTGCGGTTGGGTGCAGGAAGGCTGCACCAGCGCCGGCATCGGCTGCCTGGACTGCAAACAGCCGGTGATCGACGCCGTGCTGACCGAAATCACCGAACTGCAGAGGCGGGCCGAGGAATACATTGCGAACCCGGGTATGGTGCGCAGTATCATTGACGAAGGATGCGAGGCCGCGCGCGACGTGGCACGGGATACGCTGGACGAGGTCCGGCAGGCTATCGGCCTGAATTACAAATAAAAGCGGCCGACGCATCGGCGCCGGGTCCGCCCCTGGGGTACAATGGGGCGGATTGGGGGCGCGACGTTTCCATTGGGGATTTCACACAGGCGGTACGAATCCGATGACCGAAACGCAGACACCGGCCGAGTCGCCGCTGCAGGCGGAAATGCCCTTTGCCATCGTTCTGGGCGAAGCGGTCACCGCGCTGCCCCAGGATCTGTACATCCCGCCCGATGCCCTGGAGGTGTTTCTCGAGGCCTTCGAAGGTCCGCTGGATTTGCTGCTGTATCTGATCAAGCGTCAGAACCTGGACATTCTCGACATCCCCATCGCCGAGATCACCCGCCAGTACATGGAATACATCGAGCTGATGAAGGACCTGCGGTTGGAGCTCGCCGCGGAGTATCTGGTGATGGCGGCCATGCTGGCGGAGATCAAGTCGCGCATGCTGCTGCCGCGACCCGCGGAGGCGGACCAGGACGAGGAGGACCCGCGCGCGGAATTGATACGCCGGCTGCAGGAATACGAGCGTTTCAAGCAGGCGGCGGAGGACATCGACGGTTTGCCGCGGGTCGGCCGGGATATCTTTCCGGCGGCTGCGGAGGCTCCGGAGAAGGGGGTGGTGCGCCTGTTTCCCGAGGTCAGCCTGGCCGATGTGCTGGTGGCGTTCCGGGCGGTGATGAAGCGCGCCGAGATGTTCTCCCATCACCACATTCATCTGGAGCCCCTGTCGGTGCGCGAGCGCATGTCCGCGGTGCTCTCCGGTCTCGGGCGCGACAAGTTCACCGAGTTCACCACCCTTTTCACCGTCGAGGAAGGCCGTATGGGTGTGGTGGTCACCCTGTTGGCGCTGCTGGAGCTGATCAAGGAATCGCTGATCGAGCTGATCCAGTCGGAGCCGTTTTCGCCCATCTACGTGAAGGCCGCCGGGGCGGACCCCGAGCAAGTCGACGAACAGGCGCAGCCCGCCTGAGCTGCCGGTAGTGATGCCATGAGCGATATCGAGCTGAAGCACATCATCGAAGCGGCACTGCTTGCCGCAGCCCGGCCCCTGTCGCTGGATCAGCTGCGGGCGCTGTTTCCGGACGAGGACGGCCCGACCAACGACGAGCTGCGCAATGCGGTGGTGCGACTGCAGGAGGACTATGCGGGACGCGGCATCGACGTGCGGGAGGTGGCCAGCGGTTTTCGCATTCAGGTCACCCAGCACATGGAGCCGTGGATCTCACGGCTGTGGGAGGAGCGTCCGCCAAAGTACTCGCGGGCCTTGCTGGAAACCCTGGCCCTGATCGCCTACCGCCAGCCCATCACCCGCGCCGAGATCGAGGACATCCGCGGCGTGAGCGTCAGCACCTCCATCGTGAAGACGCTGCAGGAGCGCGAATGGATCCGGGTGGTGGGCCACCGGGACGTACCGGGCCGACCGGCCATGTACGGGACTACCCGGGAATTCCTGGACTACTTCGATCTGAAGAGTCTGGACGAGTTGCCGACGCTGGCGGAGCTGCGCGACATCGACAGTATCAACGCGCAGCTGGACTTCGGTCCCGAGCACGTCGGCGCCGATGCTGGCCTGTCCTCCGAAGCCTACGAACAGGCATCGAGCGGCGAACCGGCCGCCTCGGACGACGGAACGGCCATCAGCGGGGCGGATGACGACGTGCCGGCTGCGGCGGACGCCACCGCCGGCAGCGAAGAGGATGACGGCGGCACGGGTGCGGACCGTTCCACGGAGACGGACCGGGCAGAGACGGAACCCGACCGGGAGCCGCCGCACTCGGTGACCCAGTCCGATGCTGTTGCCGACCTCCCGGGACAATCCGAAGCCGACGATGAAGAAGGCAGGGACGATCCCCTGCACTCCGAATCCCTACATTGATTGAGCGGCCTGCCGTGGCGGCGGAGCGACTGCAGAAGCTGTTGGCCCGCACGGGCCTGGGATCGCGCCGGCAGATCGAGGAGTGGATCCGGGCCGGGCGTGTGAAGGTCAACGGCGTGCGTGCCGAGCTCGGCGCGCAGGTCACGGGCCGCGAGCGTATCACCGTGGACGGTCAGCAGGTGCGCCTTCCCGCCCCCGACAAGCCCGCGCCCCGGCGCGTGCTGGCCTACCACAAGCCGGTGGGCGAGGTGTGCACCCGTTCCGATCCCGAAGGCCGTCCCACCGTCTTTGCCAATCTTCCCGTGCTGCGTTCGGGGCGCTGGGTCGCCATCGGCCGTCTGGACGTCAACACGGCCGGTCTGTTGCTGTTCACCACCGACGGCGAGCTGGCCCACCGGCTGATGCATCCTTCCAGCGGGGTGGAACGGGAATACGCCGCCCGGGTGGTGGGCGAGGCCGCTCCGGAGCAATTGCGGTCCCTGCTGCGGGGTGTTGAGCTGGACGATGGTCCGGCGCACTTCGACCGGGTCGCCGATGGCGGTGGCGCCGGCACCAATCACTGGTACCACGTGGTGCTGTCAGAGGGCCGCCGGCGCGAGGTGCGGCGCCTTTGGGATGCCGTGGGGCATCCGGTGAGCCGCTTGATCCGGGTGCGCTATGGACCGGTGCAGTTGGCGCGCCGGTTGCGTCCCGGCCGCTGGGAGGAGCTGGACTCTCAGTCCAGGGACCAGTTGCTGACGGCGGCAGGTTTGTCGCCCGAGGCCCCGCCGGTGCGCAAACCCGCAAAGCGACGTCGTCGTCGCCACTAGCGAACCTCTGCACAGGTCGATCAAGTGGATGATCGTAAGGCGGAAACGGCGAGGAATCGCAGTTTACAGAGAGTAAATGGGCATTCCGAGCGCCTTTGCAACGCAGTGAGCGCCGCTTCAGCGGCCTGTGCAGAGGTTCCCTAGTCGGTCCGCGCAGTACAGGCCGACCGGCGCTGCGCGCTGCCGGTCGTGGGTCGTGGAAACGGGGTCCTAGCGGCGGCGTTGAGCAGGCTCCCTCAGAGCGCCCGCACCCTGTTGCGCCCGTCCTGCTTGGCCTGATACAGGGCACGGTCTGCACGGGCGAACAGTTTTGCAGCGGTGTCGTCGGCCGCGCATTGGGCGACGCCGGCGCTGATGGTCGTGCCGATGGAGTGCTCGCCGCAGTTGCAGCGCAGGGCTTCCACCTGGTTGCGGATACGCTCGGCGAGCAGGTTGGCGCCTTCGCGGCCTGTATTGCGCAGCAGGATCACGAATTCCTCCCCGCCATAGCGGAACACCATGTCCGTGCGCCGCACGCATTCGGTGGCACAGTCTGCGATGCGTTTGATGGTGCAGTCGCCCTGGGCGTGTCCGTACTGGTCGTTGATGGACTTGAACAGGTCGATGTCCAGCACGATCAGCGCCAGCGGCGAGTGGTGGCGTTGGGCGAACTGCACTTCCCGCTCCAGGGTCTCGTCCATGGCGGCCCGGTTGTACACGCCGGTCAAGCCATCCCGTTGTGCACGGGCCAGCGCATTGCGATAGAGCAGGGCGTTGCGCAGCGGATACAGCAGGCTGCCAAGGAGCTTTTCCACGACCACCGCTTCGGCTTTGGTGAAGCGCCGCGAACGATGCACGGTCAGCTCGCCGAGGTACTCGTCTCCCAGGGTAAGGCGGTATTCGCAGGAGTGGGCGGCCGGCGCGCCGAGGCAGTAGTCCAGGCAGGGGTCATCGTGGACGTAGGTCAGTCCGTCGAAGTCCACCACCGCCGCCAGGGCGGAGCCGAAGACCTCCAACAACTGACTGGGATCCAGGGTGGTCTGCAGCCGGCACAGCAGATCGAATTCCCTTTCCAGGGTTGCATCCGGGGGGCGGCTTGGCGGGCCGCCCGAGCCGCCTTGCTCCAGTCGGGTCGCAATGGTATGTAGAGCCATGGCCATGGGTTTTTCCTTGTTGTTCGGCTGCGCGGGGCTACCATGCGAATTGTATGCCAGTGCTGTTGCCAACAGGAAAATGCGCCAGTTATTCAATATGATGGATGGCAAGTTGATATCCGGTGCTGCGAAGTCGTCAATATTCCGGCACTTCCACAGCGGTCATGCGGCCATTGTTTGCCACTCCCGGGCGTCATCACCATGACGGCTTTCCTCTACAACCAGGGCACAACATGAAGGAGCATGTCCTGCACGACGAGGCGGAGCTGGCCGGGGTGCTCGCCCTTGCCCATCCGCTGCCCGAGCGCCATCTGGGCGAATTGCTTGTGGAGGCCGACGTCATCAGCCGGGGGGAGCTGGAGGATGCCTTGCAGCGCCAGCGTCAGCAGGACTCCCGTCATCTCGGTGAGCTGTTGGTGGAAACGGGTGCCGCCACCGAACAGCAGATTCGGGAGGCCCTGGCGGACAAGTTCGGAATTCCCATCGTGCGCCTGGCTGACTATGACCTCAGCTCAGACGTGCTTGCCCTGGTGCCCCCGGAAGTGGTTCTTCAGTACAACGTGCTGCCCCTGGGCGTGGTGGACGGGCGCCTGATCGTGGCCATGGAGAATCCGCTGGATTGGGAAGCCTTGGCGGCTGTGCGCTTCAACACCAACCAGAATGCCGACGCGGTGCTGTGCCCGGCCACCGATATCAGCAGGGCCATTGCGCGCTATTACAGCAAGTACGAGGAAGACGAGGCGCTGCAGGACCTGCGCTTTCACTCCCCTGGTGATGGCGCTGGGGGGAGCGAACGGGAGAGCGTCGCCGTCGCCGAGCGCGAAGCGGCCAAAACGCCCATTGTCCGCATGCTCAATGCCATCGTCGCCCAGGCCATCACCCGCGGCGCATCGGACATCAACATCCGTCCCGAAACCGACCGGGTGGATGTCTACTATCGCATCGACGGCAAGCTGCAGCTGGCGCGCAGCCTGCACAAATCCTTGCTGCGTGCGCTGGTGAGCCGCGTCAAGATCACCGGCCAGATGGACATCGCCGAGCACCGTCTTCCCCAGGACGGGCATGCCAGAATCGTCCGCGATGGCAACACCATCGATTTGCGCATCTCGGTTATTCCCACCATCAACGGCGAGAGTGTGGTGGTGCGCATCCTGGACAAGCAGGCCGGCATCCGACGCCTGGACGAGCTTGGTTTCGGCGATCGGGAGATGATCCAGCTCCGCCAGCTGCTTGCACACTCCTATGGCATGTTCCTGGTGACCGGACCCACCGGCTCCGGCAAGTCCACGACGCTGTATGCGATTCTGAACGAAATCCGCAGGCGCAACCCCCATGTCATCACCGTGGAGGATCCGGTGGAATACGACATGACGGGGGTGGAGCAGATCCAGGTGTCGGCGGCCCAGGGCTACACGTTCGCCGAGGCCCTCCGGCACATATTGCGCCATGACCCGGATGTGGTGATGGTGGGGGAGATCCGCGATCTGGAGACCGCCCGCATCGCCAACAAGGCCGCACTGACCGGCCATCTGGTGCTGAGCACCTTGCACACCAACGATGCGGCCAGCGCAGTCACGCGGCTGGTGGACATGGGCGTGGAGCCGTACCTGCTGAGCGCCACCCTGCTCGGTACCATGGCCCAACGGCTGGTGCGTCTGAACTGCCCGCGCTGCGTCGCGCCCGAGCCGGTGGATTCCCTGGTGCGCCAGACGCTGGGGGTAGCGGAAACCGAGACTTTCTATCGCGGCAGGGGTTGCCCTGCCTGCAACCAGACCGGTTACCACGGTCGCGTTTCGGTGTGCGAACTGTTGCCGGTCACGCCGGAAATCGGGGAACTGGTCACCGGCGGCAGGCCGGCCCACGATCTAAAACGCATGGCGCTTTCCCAGGGCATGGAGCCCCTGACGGAAAATGCGTTGCGACTGGCGCGGGAGGGGCGCATCTCCCTGGAAGAGGTGTTCAACGTGCGTCTGGACTGATGGCGCCCGCAAATGATTTGCCGTGCAGGGACGGCTGTGGCGAGGGAGGATAGGACGATGATGTCGGTACGTGTTGCCTGGTTCGCGATGCTGGTGTTGTGGGCCGCCGCCGCGGCGGCGGAATCTTCGAAAGAGGCTCTGGAGGGGGGGCTGGTCAATCCCGGATATCACGAGCAGCCGTCCTGGTTCAAAACCTCGTTCCTGGACATGCGCGAGGATGTGGCGGAGGCGGCCGCCGAGCATAAACGGCTGGTGCTGTACTTCTATCAGGACGGCTGTCCGTACTGCAAGAAGTTGCTGGAAGTCAATTTCGCCCAACGGGACATCGTGCAGAAGATGCGCGCCAACTTCGATGTGGTGGCCATCAACATGTGGGGTGACCGGGAGGTGAACGATTTTGCGGGTCGCAGTACCACGGAAAAGGCCTTCGCCCAGGATCTGAAGGTGATGTTCACGCCGACGCTTTTGTTCCTGGACGAGAAGGGCAGGGTGGTGTTGCGCACCAACGGCTATTATCCGCCCCACAAGTTTCGTACCGTGCTGGACTACGTGGCCGGCCACATGGAAGGCACGATGAGCTATCGGGATTACTATGCCAAGGTGGACCCGGAGCCGGCCAAGGGCGAGCTGCACCAGGATCCCTCGTATCTGAAGCCCCCCTATCGGCTGGACCGGCGCCGCGACGGCCGTCCGCTGTTGGTGCTGTTCGAGCAGAAGGACTGTGCGGCGTGCGATGAGCTGCACCTGGACATTCTCAAGCGCCCGCAGAGCCGCGCCTTGATGTCCCGGTTCGACGTGGTGCTGCTGGACATGTGGGCCCGCACGCCGGTGCGTACCCCTGCCGGGGTGCAGACCGACGCCGCCGGCTGGGCGCGGGCCCTGAACATTCAGTATGCGCCTTCGATGGTCTTCTTCGATGTCGGCGGGCGGGAGGTGTTCCGGGCAGAGGGCTATCTGAAAGCCTTCCACACCCAGTCCGTGCTGGACTATGTGGCTTCCGGCGCCTACCGCGAACAGCCCAACTTTCAGCGCTACATCGACGCCCGTGCCGACAGACTGCGCCGGCAGGGTGTGCACATCGATCTGATGAAATAGGGCGGCCCTGGATCAGCCCACGCCGGGCGCTGGGCTCCCGGTGCGTTGGGCGCTGAACTGCTGGCCGGTGACGCCGTCACTGGCGGGGCTCATCAGATACAGGAACGGCTTGACCACGTCCTCCGGTTGCAGCAGCGTGCGTGGGTCCTCGCCCGGATAGGCCAGCGTGCGCATGCGGGTGTGCACCGGGCCCGGATCGACGCTGTTGAACCGCAACCGGGTATTGACCTCCGTTTCGTCGGCAAGGATCTGCATCAGCGCTTCGAGGCCGAATTTTGAGACGGCGTAGGCACCCCAATAGGCTCTCGCCTTGCGACCGACCCGGTCGGATGTGAACACCACCGAGGCTTCGTCCGTGCGCATCAGCAGCGGCAGGCAGGCATGGGTCAACATGAACGGCGCGTTGAGGTTGATCTGCAGAACCTGGTACCACAGAGCGGTTTCGTAGTGTGTCATGGGGGTTAGCGCGCCCAGCATGGCGGCATTGTGCAGCAGACCGTCCAAGCGCCCGAATTCCCGTTCCACGGTTGCCGCCAGTTCCTCATAGTGCTTGACGGTGGCCCCTTCCAGGTCGAGCGGGTAGATGGCCGGCTGGGGGTGCCCCGCCTGTTCTATCTCGTCGTAGACGGCTTCGAGCTTGCGAATGGTGCGGCCGAGCAGAATGACGGTGGCGCCGTGGGCGCCAAAGCTGCGGGCGCAGGCCTTACCGATGCCGTCACCGGCTCCGGTGACCAGAATGACGCGGTCCCTGAGCAATTCGGGTTCGGGTTGCCAGTTCTCCCATGGTTCCATGTGGGGCTCCCGCCAGGGCTTGAGAAGGATGCATTATACGGACATCACACCCTTATTTCGTCACTTCAGGCGGCGCGATGGTTCCCGGCGGCAAGGATACGCGGGCGCCGGTTGGCGACAGCGGCGGCCATGCGAAGCCTTGACGTTGGGGGTGGCGGGAAAAGCCTGTTGGCGGTTGGGCGACCGGCGGCACGCGGCTGCTCGGCGGTCGGTCAGTCGAAGTCTTTTGGGTCGGGTACCGCACAAGGCGCCATGGCCTCGGCGGCGCCGGGTCCGAAGCGCGATTCGAACATCCAGCGCGCGATGACGTCAGCGGGCATGGGTTTGGCGATATAGAACCCTTGGGCATAGTCGCAGCCCATGTCGGTGAGGCGTTCCAGAGTTGCCTGGTTTTCCACCCCTTCGGCGATCACCTGCAGTTCGAAGTTGTGAGCGAGGTCGATGATCGATTGGACGATCTTCGCGTCGTCCTCGTCGTCGGCCATGTTGCGCACGAACGACTTGTCGATTTTCAATTCCCTCACCGGCAGCTTCTTCAGGTAGGCCAGCGACGAGTAGCCGGTTCCGAAATCGTCAATGGAAATGACCACTCCCAGGTCATGCAGCTGCTGCAGGGTTTCCATGCTGCGTACCGGGTCGGCCATCATGGCGCCTTCGGTGATCTCCAGAGTAAGGTGGCCGGGGTCCGTGCCCCATATGCGCATGGCGCGGGTGACGAGCTCGACCACGTCAGGGTCGTGCAGCACGCAGGGGGAGAGGTTGACGGCAACCGACAGCCAGTCCCATTTGCGTCGGCAGGCAGAACACTGCATGAGTGCGGCGTTCAGGCTCCAGAAAGTCAGCGGAGCGATCAGTCCGGTTCTTTCGGCGATGGGAATGAACGTGTCCGGAGGCACGAAGCCCCGCGAGGGATGGGACCAGCGCGCCAGGGTTTCGGCGCCGCATGCCAGACCGTCGGAAAGCTGGATCTTCGGCTGGAAGTGCACTTCCAGCTCGTCGTTTTCGATGGCATGGCGCAGATCGTTTTCCAGCAGCAGCGGACCGCCGGGGAGCGTGCGGCATTCCTCGGTGAATACCGCCAGCGATCGGTTCGAGCGCTTCGCCCAGCTGAGCGCCGCGTCTGCGCTCTGCAGAAGCTGTTCGGACTCCGAGCCGTGAAGGGGAAACAGGGCGATGCCCATGGTGACGCACAGCTGCAAGGTATGCCCGTCCACGGAAAAGGGCGAGCTCAGGAGGTCGATCACCTTCTGGGCCGCCAGCGTGGCGTGTCCTTCGCTGGCGATGTCGGGCAGTAGAAGGGCGAACTCGTCGCCGCTGATACGGGCGAAGATGTCCACCGGGCGCAGCATCCCGTGTATGCGGTGTGCGAACGCCTCCAGCAGGGAATCTGCCGTGCGGTAGCCGAACGCGGTGTTGATGTCGCGAAAGCGCTGGATATTGACGGTGATCAGGCCAACCCGCTTGTCGGTGCCGCGGCGGCTGCCGAGGTGGCGCTCCAGCTCTTCGAAAAACGCGTCGCGTCGGTGCAGGCCTGTCAACGGGTCATGCATGGGAGCCAGCCCGGATGGGGTGCAGGCCGGATACAAACTGGTCATGCGATTTCTCAGTCCCCATTTGCAAGTTCATCCGTACTGTCAGTACCGTCCGGGCGGCTCTGCGGCCGGCTGGTGCAATATGCTGGCTATATATAGAACTCTTTCGGATCGATTCCGTAGGCGCCGGGGCTCAGGGCGCCTTTGATTTCCAGCTTGGCGCCGTCATTGTCTTCGTTTTCGGTCATCAGGTCGACTGTTGGTGCGATGTCGTAGCGATTTTTGTTCGCGTCGAGCACCAGCATCACCTTGGGGCGCAGGCGTCGAATCTTGTTCTGAACCAGCACGATGCCCACCTGCCCGTTGGTGAGCTCCACTATCGTCCCGGTCGGATACACGCCCAGGCACTGTATGAACTGTTCCACCAGCGCGTCCTGAAAGTCGACGTTTCGCCATTGGTACAGCTTGTTCACGGCGGCATGGGGCGACAGCGCCGGCTGGTGAGGTCGGTCGCTGGTGATGGCGTCGTAGCAGTCCACCAGTCCGGCAATCTGTCCGTATACCGGGATCTGACCGTTCGACAGGCCACCGGGGTAACCCGAGCCGTCGTGGCGTTCATGATGGTGCAAGGCGATGTCTATCGCCACGGGGTCCATTCCCTTGGTTTCCTGCATCAACGCCACGCTGTAGCCGACATGCTCCTTCATCAGCTCGAACTCTTGGGGGGACAATGGCCCGCTATGGGAAAACAGCGACTGGGGCAATTTCATCTTGCCGATATCGAACAACAACGTACCGACGGCCAGCCGCATCAGGTCCGCTTTGGAGAAACCCAGGTGGCGGCCGAAGGCCACGGCGAGGGTGCAGCAGCCGATGGCGTGGTCGTAGGTGTAGGTATCGGCTTCCTTGAGCCGGGCCAGCCAGAGGAAGGCATCGGGGTTGCGAAGGATACTCTCGATCATACCGGCGACGGCGTGGCGCACCGACACGGCGCCGATTTTCCGTCCGGCGCGCACGTCGTCCATCACGTTGCGGACCAGCTGGCCCAGCTTGCTGTGCTGTTCCCTGGCCATCTGCAGCTCGGATTCGAAGGACTCCGTCTTCCGATAGCGGGACTTGACGGTGGCGTTGCTGCAGATCGCGTGTACCTGGCACGCCACCGCGCGGTCGTCGTCCTGTTTGAGGTAGCGAGATGCGGTTGCGCCGCGTTCGGTATCGATATAGACGAACCGGCAATAGCGCTGAAGCCTCTCGATGTCCTTGACGGCCCGGATGTAGAAGCCCTGGAACGGAAACGGAGTCTCGATCCAGGGGCGGTCGAGGCGGGACACGTACATCCCCGTCTTGAGGTGCTGGCTGTCGACCTTCCTTTCCACGACGCCGATGAACTCCCAACCGGTTTTCTCCATATCGGACCGGTTTGCGTGCCTGCAGTTGATTGTGGAGTGCGCGTTGTCAGGCATAGCGGCGCCGCGGCGCCAAAGTTGAGGGTCGGGGCTTTGACGGAATGGCTTTGAGAGCTATGTAACCGTTTATTGAACAATAGGAATGGGTCAACTCACCGGACCCGTGGCGGGCCGATTCGTTGCCAGGATGGCGCGGGCGCAATCCAGGCCGCTGCGCACGGCGCCCTCCAGGGTGGCGGGCAGGCCGGTGGCCGTGAAATCTCCCGCCAGCCACAGGCCCGGTATCGGGGACCGGTGCCCCGGTCGCAGGGTCTCTACACCCACGCGGCTCGCGAAGGTGGCTCGCTTCTCCCGTAAGACAAGGGTGTTGGTAGGTGCCGGCCAGCGCGGGTTGAGGGCGGAGAGGTCCTGCGCGACGCACTCCACCAGGCTCGCGTTGTCCAGCTGCATATGGGGCCCCGGGCCGCTGATGACAGCCGCCATCAGGCCCGGCTGCCCGCACACCGCGCGATCGAAGACCCACTGGGTGGTGGTCCCCACCAGGCCCACCATGGGGCGCTCCAGCCGAATGTGCCCGGCGTATTGCAGGTACACAGTGCAGATGGGTTCGCTGTGCAGTGCCGCCAGATTGTCGGCCACTTCCCGCAGGCGCGGGTGGGGCGCCAGCAGACGGCGGCACACGACGGGGCTGACCGCCAGAATGACCTGGCGCGCCGACAGGCGTTCGTTGGTCAGGTCCACGCCGGTGACGCCGTTGGGACCGATGCGCAGGCCGTGCACGCGCTGGCCGAGCCGAACCTTGCCGTGGTGCGCTTCGATGAAGTCCAGGGCGGGTCGGGGCAGGGCGGTGCCCAGGTCGGTGCGGGGGATCAGCAGGTCGGTGTTGTGCCGTGTGCCGGTGAAGGCGTCCCGCAGCACCGTGAGGAACAGCGTCGCCGACGCATCGGCGATGGGGGTATTGAGAGCGGCAAGACACAACGGCTCCCACAGGTTCGCCACCAGGCGCGGGGACTGCCGATTCTTCTCCAGCATGGCCTGCACACTGGTGTCAGGGCTTGGTGACGGACGGGTGGAAGTGGCCATGGCGCCGAAGCGCAGGGCGCGCAGGCGGTCCATGGGCGACAGGCCGCGACTACCCAGCAGAGCCGCCAGCATGTGCAGGGGTGCCGGCAGCGCCGGCGCCTTCACGTGCACGCCCCGCCGGCCAGGCGTGTGCATGGCCAGTTCCAGGGGTCGGCGCATGAACACGGCCTGCTCGGCGACGCCGAGCAGATCCAGCAGCTCCAGCATGGCGTGGTAGGCGCCGATCATGACATGCTGGCCGTTGTCGACCCGTTGGCTGCCGAACGGCACGCAACGCGCCCGGCCGCCGAGCTGGCGCGCCGATTCCAGGACGGTGACCGGCACGCCGTGGCGGGTGAGCTCGACAGCGGCTGTCAGCCCCGCCCAGCCGCCGCCCACTACGATCACCGGTGCGTGGTCAGCGGTGCGGGCCATGGCCTGGTGTCCCCGAGCGCTGGTACTGTCGGTACAGGCGCTTTTCGCGGCGCACCACCTTCCAGGCCAGCCAGAGTTTGCGCAGGGGTGTGAGGGTGACGCGCCGCTCCAACACCCGCAGGCCGTCCGCTTCGATTTCGGTGAGGGTCTGCAGGTAGATTTCCGCCATGATCAACCCGCTGCGCTGGGCATAGCGGTCCTCTGCGGGAAGCGCTTCCAGAGCCCGGCGGTAGTAGTCCCGGGCCCGTTCGGCCTGGAATTGCAGAAGGGCACGCACGGGTTCTGTCATGCGGTGCGCCAGAATGTCCTCCGGGTCCACGCCGAAGCGCTGCAATTCATCGGTGGGCAGATAGATGCGGCCGCGGTCGGCGTCCTCGCGCACGTCCCGCAGGATGTTGGTCAGCTGGAAGGCGGTACCCAGATCGGTGGCATAGCGCAGTGTCCCGCGGTTGCGGTAGCCGAAAATCTCGGCCGCCAGCACTCCGACCACTCCGGCTGCCCGATAGCAGTACAGGCCGAGCTCCTTGAACGAGGCGTAGCGGTGCCGGTCAAGGTCCATTTCCATGCCGTCGATGATTTCGAGAAAGTATTCCTTCGGCAGATTGTAGTGTGCAAGCGCCGGCTGCAACGCTTGTGTAACCGGATGTTGCGGGCGGCCCGCGAAACCCCGTTCGATTTCCTCGCGCCACCACTGCAGCTTCAAACGGGCAACGCCGGGATCGGTGCACTCGTCCACCACGTCGTCCACCTCCCGGCAGAATGCGTATAAAGCGATGATGGCGCGGCGCTGCTCTGCGGGGAGAAACAGAAAGCTGTAATAGAAGCTGGAACCGCTGGCGGCGGCCTTCTGCTGGCAGTATTCGTCGGGGTCCATGGAAGGGCGGTCTCGAAGGAGATCGTCGTTCAGAGGATACCGGAACGCACGGCGGAACGCGACGTGGCCGGCGCCATCACCAGGCCCCCTTGAGCGCCTGCCAGACCAGGCCCATGCGCTCCGCGCCGGTCAGTCGCGGGCGGCTGAAAAGATCGTCGCGCTGGGCCCGCAGATGCTTGAGGATGGTGTTGCCGCCCAGCACGATCATGCGCAGCTCGAACCCGGCCCGCCCCTTCAGGGCCTTGCCCAGTGGAGCCCCTGCCCGTAGCAGACGCGTGGCCCGATCGACCTGGAACATGACCAGACGATGCATGGCCGCATCGCTGACCCGATCCCGTAGATGGGCTTCGCCGACGCCGAAGCGTTCCATCTCGTCGGCGGGCAGATAAATGCGGCCCCGTTCGTTGTAGTCCGAGTACAGGTCCTGCAGGAAATTGATCAGCTGCAGGGCGGTGCAGATGCCGTCGGAGTAGCCGATGTTGCGTTCGGTGGCGGCGTCGTACAAATGCAGCAGCAGACGGCCCACCGGGTTGGCGGACCAGCGGCAGTAACCCATCAGCTCCGCGAAGTCGGCATAGCGGTGCTTGGTCACGTCCAGGCGAAAGGCGCGCAACAGGTCGCGAAAGGGTTCGATGGGCAGATGGTGCCGACCGATCGTATCCGCGAGCGCGGTGAACAGCGGACCTTCGGGCTCGGTGCCCCGTTCGATGGCCTGCAGCTGCCGGTCCATGGCATCGAGGGCGGCCAGGCGTTCCTCTGGGGCGGCCAGGCCCTCGTCCGCCAGGTCGTCGGCTGTGCGGGCGAATGCGTAGATGGCGCTGACCGGCCGCCGCAGGCGCCGGGGCAGAGCGAGGGAGGCGACGGGAAAGTTCTCGTAGTGCTCCTTCGCCATCTCGACGCAATAGGCGTAGGCGCGCTTCACTGCGGTTGCGCTCATGGCGGATGTCACTTGGCCGGCGCAGAGCCGGCTTCGGTGTTCTCGACGCTGCGCGGCGCATGCTCGATCTGGTCGAGCTCGGGCACCTCTTTGTTGGCGCTTATGCCCATTTCCGAAAACTTGCGCGCCCCGGGCAGTATGCGTGTGTCGAATGAGCCGACGGCCTTGTTGAAGTGTCCGACACTGCTGTCCAGAGATTTGCCCAGCCGTTGCAGATGCTCGGCAAAGGTCACCAGTCGGCCGTACATGTCCTCGCCGACGGTGCGTATCTTCTCGGCATTCTCCGCCAGCTGTTGCTGGCGCCAGCCGTAGGCCACCGCCCGCAGCAGGGCCACGAAACTGGTGGGGGTGGCGAGAATCACCTTGGAGGCCAGGGCGTCCTCCAGCAGGCTGCGGTCGATATCCAGGGCGGCACTGAGGAACTGGTCACCGGGGATGAACAGCACCACGAAGTCCGGCGCATTGGCGAACTGCTGCCAATAGCTCTTGGCGGCCAGCTCGCGCACCCGTTCGCGCACCTTGCGGGCGTGGCGTTGCAGGGCGGCGGCGCGGGCTTCGTCGTCGCCGGCCTCCACGGCGCTGAGGTAGGCGTCCAGAGGCGTCTTGGCATCCACCACGATATCCCGGCCGTCGGGCAGGCTGACCACCATATCCGGGCGGATGGCGCCTTCCTCGGTACGCACGTGGGCCTGCTCGACGAAATCGCAGTGCTCCACCATGCCGGCCAGCTCGGCCAGGCGCTTGAGGGTCATCTCCCCCCATTGTCCGCGCACTTCGGGCCGGCGCAGGGCCTGCACCAGGTTACGGGTCTCCCCCTGCAGCAGGCGATGGGCCTCGGCCATGGTTTCCAGGTGTTTGGTCAACGAGCCGTAGGCCTCCTGGCGTTCCTTCTCCATGCGCCGGATCTGAGTCTCGGTCTTCTCCATCACCTCTCGGATGGGCTTGACCAGGGTTTCCACTGCCTTCTCGCGCTGGGCCAGTTCGCTCTGGGCCTGCTGCTGAAAGCTCTTGAGGTTCTCCTGGGCCAGCTTCAGGAACTCGGAGCTGTTGTGCTTGAGCGCGTCGCTGGCGAGGGCGCTGAACGTATCGGCCAGTTGCGAGCGGGCTTGCTCATGGGCGGCGGACTGTTCCCGCCGGGCGCGGCGTTCGGCGTCCAGCTCCGCGGTCAGACGGGCGTTTTCCGCGCGCAGCGGTCCGATGGTACGCAGACCGCGCAGATAGGCGACCAGCGCCCCTGCCAGGGCGGCAAGCAGCAGGGCCAACGCCAGTAAGGTCAGATTGGAGGCACTCATGGCGCCACATTCTAACACCCTGTCCGGGTATGGGTGGGGCGCAGAAGTTTGGTACGGGAAGGGTGTGAAAGACGTCCGCCGGCATGTCGGGCCGGCGGACGGGTGGACGTCAAAGGGGTTGGCGGTCCGTTTAGGAGCGTTTTTCCTTCGCAGCCGCTACATGCTCGCGTTTCTCCATCCGGGTGTGCCGCTCCATGCGGTGTTTTTCCCAGACCGCGAATTCGGCCTCGTTCATCTTGCCGGACTTGGCGACGTGCTTGAACTCCCGGTGCAGGCTGCGCAGGTGGCGGGCTTCCTTGGCGTCGATATAGCCGTCCTTGTTGCGGTCCAGCTTGTGAAAGCGGGCGCGCACGCGGGCAGGAATCGCCGATGCCGCAGGGGCCGGCTTGGCGTCGGGAGCGTTCTGCACGGCGGCTGCATGCTGGGCGCCGCCGTTGGTGGCGGCAAACACTGCGCCGCTGCCTACCAGGGACAAGCTCGCTGCAAGAATCAAAGGCATCTTCATGGGGTGTTGTCTCCACACTATTAGAGTTCTGGGGCCCACGGCCGCCGGAGCGGGCGGGGGCGGGCTGGAGATCGGCGGGAGGTACCGCCCACAGGGGGGCCTTCCCGGTCTGATCCGCCGGCGGAGCCTGTATCCAAACCTCATGCCACTAAACAATGACACCGAAAAACAATAAGTTATGAAGTTATCTGGTGGCGATAGTGTCTCCCGGCGGAGATCAGGTAAGGCGACGGTGGGTGGCATTTCAGCCGATTTCCCTTCAGCGTCATACGGTTCCGTCGTGGCACGCGGTGTCGCTGGCGGACGACGGTCCGCGACCCGGAGCGGGTGGCGGGCCCTTGCCGTGCCCAGACGCGGGAAATGCGGACTGCCCAACGGTGGGCGTCTCCGCCCGGCTACGGCACTGGCCGACGTTGGAGCACGGGAGGCGAACTGCTAATGTCCCCCTTACGGGATGGGTGCGGCAACGTTGGCCGGGAGGGTGGCAGGTGGCAGGGGGCATCAAACGCCTGATACTGATTCGGCATGCGAAGTCCAGTTGGAAGCACACCGGCGTGTCCGACTTCGATCGGCCACTGAACGGCCGCGGCCAACGGGATGCGCCCATGATGGGCAAACGTCTCGCCGAACGGGGTGTGCGGCCCCAACGGCTGGTATCCAGCCCGGCCAAGCGGGCGTTGACCACCGCCCATGTCATTGCCGGCGAAATCGGCTACCCAGTCGAGGCTATCGTCACCGACCGGCGTATCTACGAGGCCTCCGTCCCCGACCTGCTGACGGTGATTGGCGAACAGCCCGACGACTGCGCCGAGCTGATGCTGGTGGGCCACAACCCGGGCCTCACCGATCTGTGCAATCACATCGTGCCGCGCCCCATCGACAACCTTCCCACCTGCGGCGCTTTGTGCGTGCAATTCCCGATTGCGGACTGGGAGGAGGTGGAATGGACCACGGGAGAGCTGGTGTTCTTCGACTTCCCCAAGAAGGATTTTCCCCTGTAGGCCGGGCCCGGATGTATGACTGGTCACGCTGCAGCGCGTAAAAAAATGCGCCACGGAACCCACGGAAGTCGATGTAGGTTGGGCTGACGAAGGAAGCCCAACAGGCTGTCGTCTGATTCGGGTTTGGTGTGTTGGGCTTCGCTACGCTCAGCCCAACCTACGACGCTCGGTCAATACAAGGGCGCAATAACCGAAGGGCATTGCGCCGGATGTTGCAAGGGTTACGACGGAACCTGCGGTAATGCGGGGTTCGTTGCCAGGGCTGCCGTCGATGTAGGTTGGGCTGACGAAGGAAGCCCAACAGGCTGTCGTCTGATTCGGGTTTGGTGTGTTGGGCTTCGCCGCGCTCAGCCCAACCTACGACGCTCGGTCAATACAAGGGCGCAATAACCGAAGGGCATTGCGCCGGATGTTGCAAGGGTTACGACGGAACCTGCGGTAATGCGGGGTTCGTTGCCAGGGCTGCAGTCGATGTAGGTTGGGCTGACGAAGGAAGCCTAACAGGCTGTCGTCTGATTCGGGTTTGGTGTGTTGGGCTTCGCCGCGCTCAGCCCAAC
>Ga0307441_1000204_pt1 | contig 23074 bp, 20 predicted proteins | sample SalMarWE160420MG_FD_202149 | JGI IMG/M metagenome (GOLD analysis project Ga0307441, IMG submission 202149) | Salt marsh sediment microbial communities from the Plum Island Ecosystem LTER, Massachusetts, United States - WE1604-20 | ecosystem: Environmental > Aquatic > Marine > Intertidal zone >... | reverse complement strand
CGGGTGAGCAAGGCATCCCCTTCGGCGGCGTACGCTTGCAGGGGCCCATCGACCGCTCGGTGGTCGTGGGTGACGCAGGCAAGGCGACGGTCGCCGACCTGCCCGCCGGGCGCTACCACGTGTCTCCAGACCCGGGCCGGCTCCCCAAGGACTACGTTGCCACGGGCGCACCGGTGACGCTCGAGCTGGCGCCCGGTGCCCGAAATGTGAGCGTGGCCGTCGGTGCCGCACTGCCGGCACCTACCGTGGTCACGACCTTCCAGCAGGGCCAACTGTCGCTCTACGTGCAGACGTCGCCTCAGAGCGTCGTGGCCGGCGCCGAGCTGTCCTTCGACGTCAATACGGGCGGGAAGGCCGACAGCGTCACGGCGGAGATGCTCGGAAGTACCTTGTCACTCCAGAACAAGAACGGTGCCTGGACCGGGAAGATACGGGTGCCGCTGGACACGCCGATCGGCCCGCTGACGGCCACGGTCAGGGCGACCTCCGGCTCCAAGGCGGTGTCACAGAACGTCGTCGTGGCTGTCGTCGGGGGTTCCGCCTTCCAGGCGCCCATCTACTCGTTCCAGGTCGGCACCACGGATCAGCTCGCGGTGCAGACGCTGTTCCACGCACGGACGGTCGAGCTGAAGCTTTCGAACGGCACCGATCTGCAGCTCAAGTCCAGCGACGGCTACCACTGGAGCGCGGCTTGGACCGCGCCTAGCAAGCCCGACACCATCACCGTGACTGTCATCGGCGACGGACAGACCCTAGGGACGGTCCAGCTCTACGTGACGCCGCCGAAGCCGGCCACCAACGGCTAGGAGACTAGATAGAGGAGGGAGCATGCGCAGATTCGTCATTCCATTCGCTTTCTTGGGCCTCGTGTTCGCCCTCGCGGCCTGCAACAGCGCTCTGAACGGGGACAGTCCGGGTCTGAAGCCATTGAACGGGCCAAAGGGCTACCTCTGGGTTCAGAAGACCGCCGTTCCCAGCAACCCGTCGGGGAGCTGGAACCTCACGAAGACCGCGACCGATGCCCAGGGCAACCCGGTGACCAACGTCACCGTGACGCCCGGGGCGAGTACGACACTGCACTACCAGGTGCAGGCGACCTTCACGCCGAGCGGCGGCAGCTACAGCGTGTCGGGCGTCGTCACAGTCCAGGATCAGCTGCCGCCTTCGACATCCCTCGCAATGCCAGTCGACACGCTGCCCGTCAACGGCAGTACCGATACCATCCCGCTGACATGCACGGATCCGAGCGGCGCGGCGATCACGAGCTGGCCGTACCAGCTCACCTACAACCAGAAGATCACCTGCCAATACGACTACACCTTCTCCAGCACCCCGCCGCTCGACACCACGCTCACGAACCACGTGTCGGCCACGGGAACCTGGGGCAATAACAGTACCTACACCGGCAAGGCCACGGCGGAGTTCAGCTTCAGCGGATCCTCCGCGGGCTCGCCCGGCAGCATCTCGATCGACGACACCGTGACCTGCCCGACGGGCTTCACCTGCACCAAGAGCAATGAGAACACGACGACGACCGCGGACACCGTCACCTACACCTACGACCTGAAGCTCACCGCCGGCGGCTCGCTCCAGTGCGGCAAGAACTACGAGCTCGACAACGTGGCCAGCATCCACGGCACGTCCATAAACGCCACCAGCACCGTTGGCGTGTACACCGGCGACTGCACGCCTCCGCCGCCTCCGCCGCCCCCACCGCCGCCTCCGCCGCCCCCACCGACCCAGGGCTGCACCCTGACGCAGGGCTACTGGAAGACGCACTCCGTCTACGGCCCCGCCACGCCGGCCGATCCTACGTGGCAACTGCTGACGGGCGGGCTCGGGCCCGACACGGTCTTCTACAGCTCGGGCAAGACCTGGATCGAGCTCTTCGACACGCCGCCGAGTGGCGGCAACGCCTACATCCAGCTGGCGCATCAGTTCATGGCCGCCGAGCTCAACAGCCTGGCCGGCGCGAGCGAGCCGGCCGACGTGCAGGCAGCCATGGCCTGGGCGGACACGTTCTTCTCCACCTACACGCCGGATAGCTACAGTGACGGCGCCATGGCGACGCAGTACGCGGGCGTCCTCGACACCTACAACAACGGCAACGACGGCGTGCCCTCGTGCGAGACGAGCCCGTGTCAGCCCAAGACGGACTGGTTCTCCGGCCATGGTCATAACTGGGGCGGGACGAGCGGTGACAGCTCGTGCAACCCGTCGCCGTGCACGTATCAGACGAGCGGGCTGTCGACCCAGGGTCACAACGGTGGCGGCACGAGCGGTGACAGCTCGTGCAGCCCGTCGCCGTGCTCGTATCAGACGAGTGGTCTGTCCGCCCAGTGGTATGGGGGCGGTACGGGCGGCAATAACTCGTGCGACACGTCGTGTGTGAGCACGTCCGGTTGGCTGTCAGCCCAGGGGTACGGGGGCCATACCGGCGGCAATACCTCGTGCAATCCGTCGCCGTGCTCGTATCAGACGAGTGGTCTGTCCGCCCAGTGGTATGGGGGCGGTACGGGCACAGGTGGTTGCGCCACCGGAGGGAACGACAACTACACGAACAACCGGTCCCAAGGCGGTTCCGGGGGCTGGTGAACAGCAACGCGGATCTGCGAGCTCCCCCTGAACGGGGGAGCTCGCAGATCCCGCCCGGCACTATCCTGCGGGTGGCGGGCCGCCGGATTCGGCGTGGAGGAGTTGGTGACGTGACATGGTGACGCGAGTCGGCTTCGGCGCGGCCCTGGTCCTGACGCTTACTCTGCTCCTGTCGGCCTGCTCGCCTCCGGGGTCCGTGAACCCGGTGAGCGTGACCGATCCCTACTCACTGGGGGGCACGACGATCGACCTGATGACGAGTGGTGGGGGGCGATTCTTGGGCACCAAGAACCCCGCTTCCTCGTTCTCCGACCTTCCCACGGGGATACTCCCGCTCGTTGCCGTGTCGAGTTACGCGGTGACGCTGTCGATCGTCGGGGCGACCGTGACGGGGCCCAACCCGCCACCGGCGACCTTGACTCTGACGAGCCCCGGCGGCACGGTCACCTTGAGCGACGGCTCCATCCCGGGCGGCGTGGCGATCGACTTCTTCAGCACCGGTACCTGGACGCTGCAACAGACGGCGGCGAACCCCCCCGACTACACGTACACCGTGTCGGGAACGGCGTCGCTCGTGACCATGGTGACGCTGGCGGACGCCTCGTTGCTGGCCCAGGTGGTGAGCGTCACCACGCTGGGCGGGGACAACCAGGCGGCGGTTCAGTTCGGCGTGACCGCCACGGGCCTGTCGACAGCCGATACGCTCACCCTCCAGTTCGGGCCGGGGAGCGCCGTCTACAACTTCTGAGCTATCAGGCGGATGCGTTCTGCTCGGGCGCGCGCCCGCTCTCCGGAGCGGTGCCGTCCGGTGGCTCGACGGCGATGATCAGGCACCGCCCGAGCGCCACGGCGGGGCCCCGTCGGCCGCGCGAAGATCGATGGCTCGGGCCGTCAACTCCGCGGCGGCGGCCTCGTCCTCTGCGCCGGCGTCCGGCAGGGCCGAGACGTCCATCTCCACATCGAGGACGGCGGTGTGCGCCCGGGACTCCAGGGCGAGGCTGTCGCTGGCCGGCAGCAGCAGGCTGTGACGGAACTGCGGGCTCAGCGGCAACACGATGTCCGACCCGATGCGGCCGGCCCGCGGAACCTCGCATAGCACCACGTTGAACGTGTGCCCCGCCGTCGTCACGCGCAGCGGTACCGCGTCGCCGTCGATGCCGACGCCGAGCGCGTCGTGCACCAGGGCGTGCCCGCGCAAGCGCACGAGGAGCGGGCGGTGGGGGACCGACCAACGAACCCTCGACACGGCGCCGGCATCCGGGGTTCGCCACCAGCGCATCGTCAGGTCCTCGACCTGTACGCCCCCTCCCTCCACCGCCGTCAATCGCGGCCGAACGGGCTCCGATGGCCCGACATCGAAGGAGCTCAGAGCGTCGAGCGCTACGGGCACCTCCAATACCGACCCCACGACGGCCTTGCTCCAGCCGCGGAGGTGCTCGAGAACCGCCTTGCGTTCGATCCTCTGATCGGCGCGAAGCCTGTGGTACAGAGCGCCCAGGGCCGAGCCCTCGGCCTCCAGGAGCTCCGCGGCCCCGCTGTGGAACTGAACGCGTTGGCCGGGCGGGAGGCTCTGGTAGACAACACGTTGGGCGATGGCCCCGTGGATCGACCAGCTGCCGTCGTATCGGAGCCAGTTGTGCAGCTCGAGCTCGTACAGCGCCGGCCCCGAGGCGCCCGCTTCGACCAGCGCGTCGGGCAGGTGCCCCGGATGCACAGAGAGCCGGCGCAACCCCAGTTGAGCCTCCGGGCTCAGCTCCCTGACGAAGAGCTCGTAGGCCGCCCGGATGCGGTGAGGCACCGACGATCCGAACTCGCGATGCCCGGGCGCCGTCATGTTGAGCAGCTCCTGTAAGTAGCGCGCGTCGCCGTTGCTCTCCAGGAAGATCCGAGCCGCTTCCGCGAAGCTGAACGATTGCAGCAGCGGCTCACGGACCTCGTGCCAGGTGAGGGTCGGCAGCTCCACGTAACGCAGGCTCTCCGCCGGGTAGCGACTACGGACCTCGAGCAGCAGCCGTGGGTCCTGGCCATACAGCGGGCGCTCGAGGATGAGCAGGCTCGCGTTCTGCTCCATGGCGGCCAGCAACTGCCGACGGTCCAGATTGGCGTAGTCCTGCAGGTAGCGTACCGCCCTGCGCGTCCCCGTCAGGGTCTCCGCCAGCGGGAGGTCCAGCCGATGCGCGATCTCCTGAGCGATCTGACCCGTCTGGGCCCCCGGGGGCGTCTCCAGGATCAACACCGAGGGCACCTCGATGCCCGCAGCGAGCCTGTCCACGAGCGGTTGCAGGAGCGGTAGGCGCTGAGAGCGCTTCTCGAGCTCGGCGCGTGCGCTCTCGAGCCACAGCTGGTAGTCGGGCGACAGCCCGTCCAGCCCCTGGAGCGCCTGTTCGTGGCGCACCGAATCGTCGATGCTGATCACCTCGGGCAGGTGCAGTGGGTCGGTGGCGTCGGGGAACACCACGTACCCCAGGCCCGCGAGGGTGCGTCTAAGCGTGTGCAGGTTCACCCGCAGGTTCTGGCGCGATGCCGGTCCTTCCCACAACAGGGCCGCCAGCTCTTCGCGCGTGGTGGACCCGTGGAGGGCGAGGTAGTACAGCGCTGCGAGGGCTTTGACCCGCACCGCCACCGTCTGGCCGTTGTTCTCGATCCGAGCGGCGCCGTACACGGGGAGGCGCAGCCCCGTCGTCGGCGCGTTCCGCCCGTCCATCCCACGTCTGCGCACGCCGCGGCACCTCCCTTCGGCGACCCCGGGCGTCCTCAAGGAGGTCGGACCCATGCGAGCGGCTCGTCGACGCCCCATGGCGCCTGATCCCGCTCGCGCGGCGAGCGGGACGCGCTGAGAGATGGACGGCCCGTGGGCGTACGCTGGGGCAGGCGCCAGCAACGCACCGCTGACTCGCAGATTACATTGTCATCATAGGCTCATTTGGGTGGCGTGGGGAGCCTCCGGAGGCCTCGAAACCGGGGCGTGTAACGCTCCGGCGCAAGCCGTTACAACGGCCGGGCGCGTCCGGCAGACAGCGTGGGAAGTTCTTGTGGCGCGTTACCATTGAATTCGTCCATAATGCGAGGGGGCAACACATGCGTAACGCCTTCGATAACGCCCATCCTCGAGTGGTTCTCAACGGCAGCGTCCGGCTCGAAGTCGATGGGCAGACGCTGGAGATCCGGCGCAAGGGTCTCGCGGTGCTGGCGTACCTGGCGGTCATGGGGCACGGCTCTCGTGACCGCGTGGCGCACATGCTGTGGAGTGGCGAGACGGCGCGCGGCAACCTGCGGGTCGAACTCTACCGGTTGACGCATGCCCTGGGCCGGCCCATATGCGAGCGCGGCGACGACCCGTTGAGGTTGCCGGCGTGGCTCACCCTCGAGACGCGTCCCCAAGACGGTGCCTGGCTGGACGGGCTGGACGGGATCACGGCCGCCTTCGACGACTGGTTGTCGGACGTCCGCTCGCAATCCCACGATGAGACGATGCGCAATCTGGGCGCCGAGGCGCTCGGGCGCAACGTCGCGCGTCACCTCCCGACCCCGTTCCTCGTGGTGGTACGGACCGCGCCCGGCGACAACTGCCGCGATTTCGCGGGCGCCGTCGGCGATGCGTTGCGCTTGCCCGTCGTCGGGCGCTGCAACTCCGAGGGCCAGGTGCTGAGGCTCGTGACGCCCCCCTACCCCGATGGCTGCGTGAACGCCATCCTGGCGAACCGCGAGGGAGGCCACGTTCTGGAGGCGCCGGCATACGGTGAGGACCCCCGTGAGATCCTCGAGCTGCGCAACGCCCTCGATCCCTCGACCGTGCGTTACGTCCGGTTGCCGCCGACGACCTGGGAGGATGCGCGGAGCGGCATGCTGCGCGACCTTCCCTTCGAGCGGGCGGCCCGCGCGTACCTGCTCACGGGCGGGAACGCCGGATTCCTCCGCGAGCTGGTCCGTACCAACCATCAGGGCGACATGTCCGGCGACGCGCCGGTGGTCCCGCAGCGGATCCGTGCCGCGTACCAGTTGGAGCTCCGCTACGCCAGCCTGGAAGCGAGAATGGCGCTCGAGCGGTTGTCCGTCCACCCGGGCACCATCTCCGAGGGCCTCATCGACGCGCTCGGTGCGCGTGGCGTCGTGGACGAGCTCGAGCGACGCGGCTGGGTCATCTACGACGGCGCGTGGCGCTTCCGCGAGCCCGAGTCCAGGAACGTGATCTACCACTCGTTGCAGCCTGGCCGCCGCGTCGCCTACCACCGGGAGGCGGCGGCGCAGATGGAGGTCGAAGGCAACTGGCTGGGTTGGGCCTACCACAAGCAGGTGCTCGGGCAGGAGCTGGACTGGCGGTCGTCGCTCGCGCCCAAAGGGATCGACAGACTGGGGGTGCAGGCCTGGAAGACCGGGAGTGTCGACGCTTCGGGCGCCGTGCCGAGGCCCGTCATCCCGGGAGCCAGTCTGGCCCTGCTCGAGCAGCGGCGCATCGGCCCGGGGCTGGTCGGCGACGGCGTGCACTGGCGGTTCGTCCGGCAGCCGGGGCAAGCCGTGTCATCGGTGTGGTTCGAGGTGCCCGACAGGGCGCGGCTGCTTCACATCAGCGGCAGGACCTACGTTGGCTCTCCGCTGGGGGTCGGCATAGAAGGGGACGGCTATCCGTTGGTGCTGGAGCTGCCGCGCGGCGGCCGCGCGGTGTTCCTGGGTGGGCTGCGCACTGCGGCACGCGTCGACGACACGTTGCTCCTGCCGCTTCCCGAGGAGCTCGACGAGTGGCTGTTGCTTCCACAGGCGAGCGCCCTCCAGCTGGCGTGCCGCGCGGACGAGGCCGTGCTCGAGATCGACGTCGAGATCTTCGACTGCCGGGCGGCCGACGCGGGCTCGGGCGGGAGGGCAGCGCGGGGCGGCAGCGTTCCGGGCGCGGCCGTGACGGCCTGGGAGATCGCGGGCGAGTAGCGTCTGCCTTTGCCTTGCGGGAACGTCGGCGAGCAGCCGGCCAGGCACGCACCGAACAGGTCCTGCGGGGCGTTGGGACGCGTGGGGCGGGCGTCCTGGCGTAGACTCTGGCCATGGCGTCGGGTGAACCGATCTCCAAGGCGGCTGTCGCGAACGGCGACCCGACTGCCCGCGTGGCGCTCTTCGTCGACACCCAGAATCTCTACTATGCGGCCCGCGATGGGTACAACGCTGCCGTCGACTACGAACGCCTGCTCGAGCTGGCGGTGCGGGGCCGAACGCTGGCGTCCGCGACGGCGTACGTCGTGGAGCGCGAGGGCGACAGCACCGCCTTCGGGTTCGTCACCAAGCTGACGGCGCTCGGCTACCGGGTCAAACGCCGGACCGTGCGCGTGCACCGCGCCGACGACAGCGGCCGCGTCGTCATGGAGGGCGATTGGGACATGGGGATCGCCGCCGACATGGTGCGCGCCCTGCCGCACGTCGAGGTGCTGGTGCTCGGGTCCGGCGACGGCGATTTCGTGCCCATGGTGGAGCTGGCCCAACAGGCCGGCAAGGGCGTCGAGGTGCTCGCCTTCCGCGAGGCTGCGGGCCAGGCGCTCATCGACCTGTGCGACCGCTTCACGCATCTCGGCGACGCGCCCGACATCTTCGTGGCCAAGGGCTGAGCCGGCGCCGGCCGCGCCCGCGGCCCGCCGGCGCGTGCGTGGCTCGCACGCGGCGTGCGCGTTCCGACCGCGGTCGGATGAGGGCGGGGACCGGCGGCTACCGCCGGCCTGCCCGCAAGCGCGATACGAGCGGCCGGGCCGGAGGCGTCATTCAGGTGGGCGGAGCGGCGCAGTCGCTCGGGCGTGCGGGCCAGGCCGCCGGAGGCATAGGCAGGGCGTCGCCGTCGACGGCCGGCGCGCGCACGGGCGACGTCGAGGCATGCCTGGAAGGCTGCGGGCTGCTGCGGAGCGGCTGACCCCGGCTCCAGCCGGCGTCCACCAGCTCGAGGTAGCGGTACCGGGCGTCGACCACGTCCAGCCAGGCGGCGTAGACGGCGTTCTCACGGGCGAGCAGCGAGCGGCACGCCGACGGCGAGCGCGGCGTGCGCGCTTCGGCCCCCCACGCGTCCAGCTCGGCGGCCAGCGCCGCGCGGGCATCCGCGAGCACGGCGCGCGCCTCGGCCACCGCGCGCGGCCGCCCGGCATCGAACGCGGCGAGTGCGGCGGCGGCGCGGCGGACCCGTTCGCCGCCGGCGGTGCGCGCCGAGGCGTCGCCGCCCAGACGGAAGCTGGCGCTCAGGCTGAGCCTCCACTGATCGTCCTCCTGGGGTCCCAGCTGGCCGCCGATGGCCGCGGCCGGGCGGCCGCGGTCGAGCGACAGGGAGGCGGAGAGCTGGTAGCCGGCCGAGCGCGACTCGTAGGTCGCGTCGAGGGAGACGTTGCGGAGCACGTCGAAGACGGCCGCGTGGTCGCGCTTCAGTCGGGCGGCCTCCAGCTCGAGGACGAGGCGGCGGCGTTGCGGCAACGTCGTGCCTGCCGCCGGCAGCGCGAACGTCCACGGCTCCAGCCGCGCTTCGCCCACCAGGCCGAGGTCGCGCGCGTCGGCGCGCAGGCTCTCCAGGGCGTGGCGCCGGGCCGTCACTCGCACCCGCGCCCGCTGGCTGGCGGGCGCCTCCGAGCCCGAGCGCAGCGTCCGCTCGAGGTCGAGCTCGGCGCGGGCCAGCGCGACCTCGGCGCGGAGCGTCCTCCCGAGCAGGCGAAGGCCGTCCAGGACGTCGCCCCGCTGCCAGTGGTGCAGGCGTTCGCGGTCGGCCAGCAGCGCGATCCGGTCGGACAGCACCGCGACGCGGTCGTAGCGCCAGGCGAGCTTCAGGTCCACGGCCAGCGACGGGGTGAGCGCCGCCGGGACCTCCACGTCGGCACCGTAGGCGACGCCCGGGGTCGCCGCCAGGGTGGCGCGGGTTCCTGCGGACGCGTCGGCCAGCGCGCGCTCGTCGGCGCTCACCGCGGCCGCCTGGCGCAGGCTTCGCTCGCTCGTCGGGGGTGACGCCAGGATGTCCGCCGGCGTGAAGGCCAGCGCGCTGCCGCCCGCCAGCGCGGCGAGAGCGGCGGTCAGCGCGCCGAGCACGCGCGTGGCGCGACGCGCCCGGTTGCCGTCACAGGCGCGGCTCCGGTCCTCGGTGGGCGAGGGGCGCTCGCCGATCGCGGCCATGTCGATCCCTCCCGACGTCTGATGTCGGGCCAGGCTAGCCGCAGCGGGGTTGCGTCGGGGTTGCCGGGCAGGCGCGTGCGGCGCGCCGCGCCGGTGCGCGCGGCCGGACGTCGACGCCGGCGGCCGCGCTGCGGGGTCTCGTGCGTGGAGGGCTAGCCTGCCGTCTCGAGCCCGAGGCGCTGCTGGAGCAGACGCCTGACGGCATCGGGGCGGGCGGTGCCCCGGCTCTCTTGCATCACGCGTCCCAGCAGGGCGTTGATCGCCTTGGGGTTCGCGGCCACGCTGGCGACCACCTCGGGGTTGGCGGCGATGACCTTGTCCACCAGGCCCGCCAGCGCGTCCTCGTCCTGGATGACGTTGAGACCCCGGCGCGCGACCACCGCGTTCGGCGCCTCCCCGGCCACCAGGTCGGGCAGGATCTCCTTGCCGATCTTGCCGGAGATGGCGCCGTCGTCGATCATGCGCACCATCGCTGCCAGGGCCTCAGGGCGCAGCCCGGTCTCGGCCAGCGTACGGCCGCCCGCGTTCAACAGCCCCGCGACGTCGCCCACCAGCCAGTTGGCGAGCTTCTGCGGCTCGCCGTCGTAGGCGGCCGCCGCCGCGTCGAAGAAGGCCGCCACCTCGACGTCGAACGCGATCAGCTCGGCATCGGCCGGGCGCAGGCCGAGCGCCAGGTAGCGCTCGCGCTTCCCGCCCGGCAGCTCCGGCATGGTGTGCGCGATGCGCTCGAGCCAGGCGCGCTCCAGAACGAGCGGCGGCAGGTCCGGCTCGGGCATGTAGCGGTAGTCCGCGGACTCCTCCTTGCTGCGCAGCAGGTAGGTTCGCTGACCGCCTTCGTTCCAGCCGCGCGTCTCCTGGGCGACCTCGCGGCCCTCCTCGAGGAGCGTGCCCTGGCGACGGATCTCGAAGGCCAGTGCGGCGGCCACGCTCTTGAACGAGTTGAGGTTCTTGACCTCGACCTTGGTGCCCAGGCCGCCGTCGGCTTGCCGCAGCGAGACGTTCACATCGGCGCGCATCTTGCCCTGCTCGGGGCTGGCGTCGGACACGCCCAGGGCGCGCGCTACGGCCTGCACGTGCGTCAGGAAGGCGCGTGCCTCCTCCGGCGTGCGCAGGTCGGGCTCGGTGACCATCTCGATCAGCGGCGTCCCGGCACGGTTCAGGTCGACGAGGCTGTGGTCGGCGTAGGCGGGATGCACCAGCCGGCCGGCGTCCTCTTCGAGGTGACAGCGCGTGATGCCGATCCGCCGCCCGCCCTCCAGCTCGACCCAGCCGTGCTCGCCGACGGGACGGTCGAACTGGCTGATCTGGTAGTTCTTGGGCGCGTCCGGGTAGAAGTAGTGCTTGCGATGGAACTGGGTCCGCTCGGGCACCCGGCAGTTCAGCGCCAGGCTGAAGCGCACCGCCTTCTCGATGGCCTCCCCGTTGGTGACAGGCAGGCTGCCGGGAAGCCCCAGGCACACCGGGCAGGTGTTCACGTTGGGCTCCAGCCCGAAGCTCTCCGCCGGGCAACCGCAGAACATCTTGCTGGCGGTGCGGACGGCGAGGTGGATCTCCAGGCCGATGACGGGCTCGGACACGCGCGCAGTCTACCAGGGGCCGCGCCCGCGGGCGCGGCCCGAACGCCGCTTGGCCGGGCCCTCGAACCGCCTTCGGCCGCTACCCGCCGAACGCGTTCTGGCGCGACCCCTACGGTAGAATGGCCCATGGTCGAGGTCGAGCTGGAGGACATTGCCGTCTCGGGTGACGAGAACCACTTCCTGGTGCTGCTCAGGCGCAAGGGCGGGCACGACATCCTGCCCATCCAGATCGACGCCATGCAGGCCATCTCCATCGCCAGCGGCCGTGGCAGCGAACGCTTCGAACGCCCTCTGACGCACGATCTGATGGTGTCGGTGCTGGAGATGCTGGGCGCGGAGGTCGCCCGCGTCGAGATCACCGATCTGGTGGAGGGGACGTACTACGCCATGCTCATCCTGGAGCGCTCGGGCGTGCGCTTCGAGGTCGACGCCCGCCCCAGCGACGCCCTCGCGCTGGCCGTGCGCGTGAAGGCGCCGGTCTTCATCGCAGAGCACGTGCTCGACCAGAGCGCCCTCCAGGACGATGAATACGAAGGCAACGGCGGCGCCGAGGCGTAGGTCGGCTCAGCTCCCCTGCAGGTGCGACTCGATGAAGTAGAGCTGAAGGTCGACGGCGCGCGAGATCTGCGTGAAGAGGTCGGCCGTGGTGGGATCGCCCAGCTCCTCGGCGCGGCCGATCGCCTGCCGGGTGTTCCCCGCGAATTCCGCGATGCACGCCTGGAGAGCCTCGAGGTGCTCACGGCCGCTGCCGGCCGAGGCAGGGTATTCGGGCAACGTGGTGGCTTGCGCGGCCATGCGGACGGTCCCCATGGCGGTGCCGCCGAGGGTGGCGACGCGCTCGGCGAGCTCGTCCACGAAGGGAAGGATCGCCGCGTGCGCGGCGTCGAAGAGCTCGTGGAGCTGTTGGAAGTCCGGGCCCTTGACGTTCCAGTGGGCCTGCTTGAGCTGGCTGGCGAGGTCGCTGGTGTCGGCGAGGTGCCGGTTCAGCAGCGCCACGAGACCCTCGCGGTCCTCGGCGCGGATGTCGATGCGGGTGGGGTTCAGGCTGCGGGATGCCGTCGTCATGGGGTGACCTCCGGGTGCCGGGCAGAGCCGGCGCTTCCAGGTGAACGGTCGCGCCTCCAGTCGATGCCGGAGGCGCCTCGATGAGCCCACTCTAGGTCAGGTGCCCGGTGTGCGCAGCGGGCGAGCGTCCCGGCGTGCCACCCGACAGGGCACACGCGCACGCCGAGCCCTGGCACGCCGAGCTCGCCGCGTCACGCCTCGGGCAGGGCCTCCCACGCGTCTCGGAGCGCCTTCACGAGGCCCTCGACGCGGTCGCCGGCGCCCTGCACGCGCTCGGGCCGGCCGCCGCCGCGGCCATTCACCGCCTCCAGCGCAACACGCAGCACGGGACGCAGGTCGGGTCCGCTGCCGGGCCCGCGCGCGAACGCCAGCCTGGCGCGGCCCTCGGTCGTGGCGCCGAGCAGGGCCAGCACGCCGTCCTTCTGCGCCAGCACGTCCACCAGCGGATCGAGGAGGGCATCCTCCACCTCGGCGCGGACGACGCGCAGGCCGGCGCGCCGCGACGCACCGGCCAGCAAGCTCTCGGCCACGTCGCCCGCGCGCTCCCGTTGCACCGCGACCAGCGCCGCGTGCGCGGCCGTCAGCTCCTCCCGGAGCCGTGCAACGCGTCCGGGCAGCTCGTCCAGCGGGGTGCTCAGGCGCTTGACCAGGTCGCTCGCGACCGCGTGCCTGGCCCGATGGTCCTCGAGCGCTTCCCAGCCCGCCCGAAACGTGACGCGCCGCAGAGCGCCGCGGACGCGCTCGCTGCCGAGCAGCACGATCGGCAGCGCCTCCGCGGTGGTGGCGAGGTGGGTACCGCCGCAGGCGGCGAGCTCGACGTCGCCCATGGCCACGAGGCGGATGCGGCCGCGGACCTTGGGCGCACGCCGAAGAGGGTAGTCGGCGAGGTCTGCCTCGTCCACCTCGAAGCTGAAGATGGGGAGCGCGGCGTAGGCAAAGCCGTTGGCGAGCGTCTCCACGTCCAGCAGCGCGTCGTCGTCCGGCTCGCCGGAAACGTCGATGGTGCAGTCCGCCCCGCGCAGGCTGACGCTGTGGGTGTCGAACGCCGGGGAGACGCGCACGAATGCCTGGGACAGCAGGTGCTGCGCGCTGTGCCGTTGCATGTGGCGGTAGCGGCGCTCCCAGTCGATCACGCCCTCCACCAGCTTGCCGGGCTCGGGCGCCGGTCCCTCGAGCCGGTGCCAGACCACGCCGCCGTGCGTGTTCACGTCCACGACGACGGCGGCGTCCAAGCGGCCGGTGTCGTGCGGCTGGCCGCCCGACGTCGGGTAGAAGGCGCTGGCGTCGAGTGAGACCCGCGTGCCCCGCTCGTCCGATTCGACTGCGCGAACACGCGCGGTGAAGCGGCGCAGATAGCTGTCGCGTTGCTCCAGGCGCACGCGCGAAGTGTAGCTCGAGCCCGGCCGCGGCCGCGGAGCGACCCGACTCGCCCGGCCCGGTCGCGGCGGAGCGCCCGTTCCCGCATGCGCCTTCCTACAATGGGCCTTGCGCGTAGCGCAAGCACGGAGGTCAGCGTGAGCACGTCCCATCTCATCCATCCTGCCGGCGTCGAGTTCGACGAGGTCGGCGATACCCAGCTCGACGGTCTCATCGCCGAGCTTCTCACCGCTCTGGGGGAGGACGTGCACCGGGAGGGCATGGTGCGCACGCCGCAGCGCGTCGAGCGCTCGCTTCGCTTCCTCATGAGCGGCTACGACGTGTCGGTCGACGCGGTCGTCAACGGCGCCTTGTTCACCGCCGAGTCGAGCGACATGGTGGTCCTCCGGGACATCGAGTTCTACTCTTTGTGCGAGCACCACATGCTGCCCTTCTTCGGAAAGGCGCACATCGCCTACATCCCGGGTGCGAAGATCCTCGGCCTCAGCAAGTTCGCACGGGTGGTGGACGTGTTCGCCCGCCGCATGCAGGTGCAGGAGCGGATGACGGCACAGATCGCCGACGCCCTGTGGGAGGTGCTCCGGCCCCAGGGGCTGGCGGTCGTCACCGATGCCAGCCACATGTGCATGATGATGCGGGGCGTGGAGAAGCAAGGGTCGACGACGCGGACGGCCGCCATGCGCGGGGCGTTCAAGACCGACGCACGCACGCGTCAGGAGTTCATCGAGTCGATCGGTTGACGGCTCCGCGTCACAGCAGCACGTTCGCCTCGAGCCACGCCGCTACGCCCGCCTCCTCGGGGGAGCTGATGCGTTCGGCGGCCGCCGCCACCAGCTCGGGAGGCGCGTCCGGTCCGACCGCCACGCCGTGTCCCGCCCAGGACACCATCGTGAAGTCGTTGAGGCCGTCGCCGAAGGCGACCACCTCCGAGCGCGGCACGCCGAGCGTCTCGGCGATGAGCGCGAGAGCCGAACCCTTGTCCGCCTGAGCCGGCAGGATCTCCAGGAAACCGTCGCCCCACAGGTAACGCAGCATGTCGGGATGGCGGGCCGCGACGACCCGGCCGACCTCGCCGCTGCGGTCGGGCGAGTAGAAGACCAGCTTGTCGGCGTCCTGGGCCATGCCCGTGCGGAAGCGGTCGACGCGACGGCTCAGCGTGTGCGCCCAGCTCCAGCGGTCGTCCCCGGGGTCGCGCACCCACAGCACGTCGTCGACCACGCAGCTGAACTCCACCCCTGCGTCTGCCAGATAGCCGCCGAGGAGGCCGTCGACGTCGTTGGCCGGGATGCGGCGACGGCGCAGCTCGCGGCCGCCCTCATCCATCACCTGGCCGCCGTGGTTGACGCTGAACGGACCCGTCACGGCGAGCTGGTCGAGGTACGGCCTCGCCGCCGCCAGCGGCCGGCCAGTGAGGACCGTGACCACGTGGCCGCGCTCGCGCGCGGCGCGGATGCTGTGCTCGATGCTGTCGGGTAGCACGAACGCGTCCGTGACGAGGGTCTTGTCGAGGTCGAAGGCGAGCAGCACCACGTGAGCTTACACCGCGCCAAGGCGCCCCGACGTCGCCTTCTTGGCGGCCGCGCCGCCCGGCGCGAGGGCCCCGCGAGGGCCGTTCGGCCGAGGGCGCATCGAGCCGCCGAGGGTGTCGCCGTCGTCGGCAATCGGGTCGCCGGCTCGGCTCGGCCCCCGAACCAGTGTCGAGCTGTGGCCCAGCCGGTCAGGGAAGCCGCGCCGGACGGTGATACAATCCCGTCGACGTGGTGCAGGGCGCCCGCCCGGCCCCAGGAGGTTTGTCATGTATCGAGGAAGAGAGGGTCAGTGGGCCTTCGTGTTGCACCGGATCACCGGTGTGGCACTGGCGCTGTACCTGCTTCTGCACGTCTTCGATGTGGGCCTGGTGATGTACGGGCCCAAGGGCCCGTTCAACACGTTCCTGGCGTTCTACCACCAGTGGCCGTTCCGCATCGGCCTCATCCTGGTGATGGCGGCGGTGGTGTATCACGGCCTGAACGGACTCCGGATCATCGTCATGGACTTCACCTCGTGGGGCGTCAAGTACCAGCGCGGCATGTGGTACAGCGTGCTGGTCCTGACCACGGCCATCGGGATCCCCATCCTGATCAAGGTGGTCCCCGAGATCCTGGCGGGTCGAGTCTGATGGCGGCCCGGCCCAAGACGCTCAAGCAAGCGCGGGCGACCTACAACACCAACCGGGAGCTGGCATGGTGGGTGTTCATGCGTATCAGCGGCTTCCTGCTGATCTTCCTGGTGTTCGCCCATATCTTCTTCAACAACATCCAGATCAACGTCGCGACCGTCGACTACGCCAAAGTCGCCTCGGACCTCTCCAAGGCCTGGGTGAAGGTGTACGAGTCGTTCCTGCTGGGGCTGGCCATGCTGCATGGCGGTAACGGCCTGCGCTACAGCATCGAGGATTACTTCCGGAGCCCGGCGACGCGGTTCTGGCTCAAGGCCGTGGTGTTCACCCTGGCTGCGGCCCTGTTCGTGATCGGCGTGATGGCGCTGTGGGCCTTCAGCTACCAGCAGATGGGCAACGCCATCAACGCCGTGGCTCACGGCGGCTAGGAGGGCCGGAGAGGGACATGAAACGAGCACACAGATACGACGTGATCGTGGTGGGGGCCGGCGGCGCCGGGCTGATGGCGGCGCGCTACGCGGCCCAGAACCCGAACGTGTCGGTGGCGGTGATCTCCAAGCTCTACCCCACCCGCTCGCATACCGGGGCGGCGCAGGGTGGCGTCGGCGCCGCGCTAGGCAACATCAGCGAGGACAACCCTGAGTGGCATGCCTACGACACCGTCAAGGGGGGAGACTACCTCACCGATCAGGACGTGGCCATCATGTTCGCGCACGAGGTGATCGAGGCGGTCTTCGACATGGAGCACATGGGCCTGCCCTTCAGCCGCACGCCCGAGGGCAAGATCGCCCAGCGGAAGTTCGGGGGCCATACCCGGGAGCACGGCAAGGCCGCCGTCGAACGCGCGTGCTACGCGGCCGACCGCACCGGCCACATGATCTTGCAGACGCTCTACCAGCAGTCGATCAAGGACAACGTCACCTTCTTCAACGAGTTCCACGTCCTCGACGTGCTCATCGAGGATGGCGAGGCGCGCGGGGTGGTTGCCTACGAGCTGGCGACCGGCGAGCTGCACACCTTCCACGCCAAATCCACGGTGATCGCCACCGGCGGGTTCGGCCGGATGTTCCAGGTGACCTCCAACGCCCACGCGCTCACCGGCGACCTCACCAGCATCGTCTACCGGCGCGGCCTCCCCATCGAGGACCCGGAGTTCTTCCAGTTCCACCCCACCGGCCTGTACCGCATCGGTGTGCTCCTCACCGAGGGTGCTCGCGGCGAGGGCGGCATCCTGCGCAACAGCGAGGGGGAGCGCTTCATGGAACGCTACGCCCCCACCATCAAGGACCTGGCGCCGCGCGACATGGTCAGCCGCGCCATGTACCTGGAGGTGCGCGAGGGGCGCGGCATGGGAGAGAACAAGGACCACCTGGTGCTGGACCTGACGCACATCGATGCCCACATCATCGAGGAGCGCCTGCCCGACATCACCGAGTTCGCGCGCATCTACCTCGGCGTCGACCCGATCACGGAGCCGGTGCCGGTGCAGCCGACGGCGCACTACGCCATGGGCGGCATTCCCACCACCATCGATGCCAACGTCATCCGCGATGGCGCCGGCACCATCGTGCCTGGCCTCTACGCGGCCGGCGAGGTGGCCTGCGCCAGCCTCCACGGCGCCAACCGACTGGGGACCAACTCGCTGGGCGACCTGCTCGTGTTCGGACGCCGCGCGGGCGTGAACGCGGCGGCGTACGCCGCCAAGGCGACCTTCGCCGAGCTGCCGGCCGATGCGGAGGAGCGTGCGCGTGAGCTCATCGGCCGGGCGCGTAGCGGTTCCGGAAAGGAGAAGGCGGGCAGCCTCCGCAAGGAGCTGCAGCGCACGATGATGGACCAGGCGTCGGTCTTCCGCACGGCCGAGACGCTGCAGGCCCAGGTCGACAAGGTCGAGGAGCTCAAGCAGCGCTACTGCGATGTCGGCGTCGAGGATGCCGGCGCCCAGTACAACACCGAGCTGATGGAGGCCCTCGAGCTCGGCTTCCTGCTCGACAACGCCGAGCAACTCGTCAACGCCGCGCTCAACCGCACCGAGTCCCGCGGCGCGCACTCGCGCGAGGACTACCAGGAGCGCGACGACGAGAACTGGCTCAAGCACACGCTCGTCTACAAGGAGGGTGAAGGCGTGCGCATCGACTACAAGCCCGTGTCGCTGGGCACCTACGAGCCGAAGCCCAGGGTCTACTAGGGGTCGCCAGCATGAACGTCACCTTCAGAATCAAGCGCTTCGACCCGGAGAAGGACGCTCGCCCTCACTGGCAGGAGTTCCACATCGAGGCGGGCCCCATGGACCGTGTGCTGGATGTGCTCAACGAGCTCAAATGGGGCCAGGACGGCAGCATCAGCTACCGGCGAAGCTGCGCGCACGGCATCTGCGGGTCCGACGCCATGGTCATCAACGGCGTCAACCGGCTGGCGTGCAAGGTGCTCGTCAAGGACCTGGGCGCGGAGATCGCCGTCGAGCCGCTTCGCGGGCTGCCGGTGCTCAAGGACCTGATCGTCGACATGGAGCCGTTCTTCGACGCCTACAAGTCGGTGCTCCCCTACTTCATCAACGAGGACGCGCCCCCGCCCACCGAGCGCTACCAGAGCGTGGAGGATCGCGAGCGCTTCGACGCCACCACCAAGTGCATCCTGTGCGCCGCGTGCACCACGAGCTGCCCGGTGTTCTGGACCAACGGCCGCTACCTGGGGCCGGCGGCGATCGTCAACGCCCACCGTTTCATCTTCGACTCCCGCGATCAGGGCACGGATCAGCGGCTGCAGGTTCTCAACCAGGTCAACGGTCTGTGGCGTTGCCGGACCGCCTACAACTGCACCGAGGCGTGCCCGCGCGGCATCCCCGTCACGCAGGCGATCGAGGAAGTCAAGCGAGAGGTCCTGTGGCGACGGAGCTGAGGTGCCGCTCGCTGCGGCCGAGACGGTGACGCGCCGGCGTTCGGCTCCCGGGGGCGAGGACTGCTGAGCGTCGGCGCCGGCGCGTCGTGGCAGCGTCGAGGCACGGCCCGCACCGCGAGGGTGCGCCGCGCCGCGCTGGTGGCCGCCGAGGTGCGACGATGAACGTCCTGCTGGTCGTGCTGGGGGTGGCGCTGCTCTATCTGGGCGGCGAGGTGCTGGTCCGCTCCGCCAGCGGGCTGGCCTCGCGGCTCGGGGTGCGTCCCATGGTCATCGGCTTGACGGTGGTCGCGTTCGGCACCAGCGCGCCGGAGCTGGCAGCCAGCCTGACGGCGGCCATCTCCGGCACGCCGGAGATCGCGGTGGCCAACGTGGTCGGCTCGAACATCGCCAACGTGGGGCTCATCCTGGGCTTGACGGCCCTGCTCTACCCGCTCGTGACGAGCAGCCGCTTCGTGCGCCGGGAGGTGCCGCTGATGCTGCTGGTGACCGCGGCCCTGGCGCCGGTGCTGTGGGGTGGCCGGGTGAGCCGGTGGGAGGGCGTGGTGCTGCTGGCGCTCCTCGGCGGCTTCCTGTGGTTGATCAGCCGGGGCGGCTCCACGCTGCTCGACGAGGTCGAGTCGGCGGAGCAGCTTGCGCGCACGCCGGCCTGGCTGGGCCTGCTCGGCACCGTTGCCGGGCTGGTGCTGCTATGGGGCGGTGCGCAGGCGCTGGTCGGCGGAGCGGTGGCGCTCGCGACCGCGGTGGGCGTGTCGCAGCGTGTGATCGGTCTGACGGTGGTGGCGATCGGCACCAGCTTGCCCGAGCTGGCCAGCAGCATGGTGGCGGCCCTGCGGCGCGAGGCCGACCTCATCCTCGGCAACATCGTCGGGTCCAACGTGTTCAATCTGCTGGCCGTGCTGGGCGCCACCTCCGTGGTGCGGCCCATCCGCTTCGACGGGCGTGCCGTCACGCCCGACATCGTGGTGATGGCGGCGTTCAGCCTCGCGCTCCTGCCGCTGATGTGGCGCGGCCAGCGGCTGGGGCGCGCTGGCGGCGCGGTGTTGCTGATCGGCTACCTCGCCTACGTGTTGGCGCTGGTGCGGTGAAGCGTCGCGCTGCCGGCGGCCGACGGCGGGCGTGGCGCCGACCGACGTCCAGCCGCGGAGCTCAGCCGGGCGCGCCGCGCAGGTGCCGCTCGAAGTAGGCCAGCGTACGCTGCCAGGCGTCTTCGGACGCCGCCGCGTCGTAGCGGCCCGGGTTGCGGTCGTTGAAGAAGGAGTGCCGTGCCGCCGGGTAGACCTTGATGTCGTGGGCCACGCCGGCTTCCTCCAGCGCGCGGTCCAGGCGTCTGCCCATGCCCGCGGTGAAGTCGTTGCCGGGGTAGGAGCCCACCACGGGGCACATCCGGGCTACGGCCGTGAAGGGTCGCGGGTTCTGGGCGTAGAAAGGCGCCGTCACCTTGAGGCGCGGGTCACCGGCGGCCCAGGCGATGGCGAACGAGCCTCCCAGACAGAAGCCGACCGCGCCCAGGCGTTCGGCCTCCACGTCGCCGCGGGCCGACAACCAGTCGAGCGCCGCACGCAGGTCGCGGATCCCTTGATGATGCAGCGAGTCGAGGAGCAGCCCGGCCATGAAGCGCGCCATGCACAGCGCCCGGTTGCGGCCCGAGAACAGGTCGACGGCCAGCGCCACGAAGCCTTCGGCGGCGAAGCGGTCGGTGACCTCGCGGATGTTGTCGTTCAGCCCGAGGATCTCGTGGATGACCACGACGCCGGGCCAGGGACCGGGGGCCGTCGGCCGGGCCAGGTGCCCCTGCAACTCCGCGCCGTCGCCGTGGACGGCGACCTGCTCACTGGCGATGTCCATGCCGCCTCCTGATGTCCGTGCGGGCGCGCGCCGCCCCGGCCGGTCGACGTGCTATCCCGTCTCGGCGACGGCTTCGATCTCGATCAAGACGTCCCTTGGCAGGCGTGCCACCTGAACGGCGCTGCGGGCGGGCGGATCCGCCGCGAAGAAGCCACCGTAGACCTCGTTCATGGCGGCGAAGTCGTCCATGTCGGCGAGGAAGCAGGTGCACTTCACGACCCGCTCGAGGCTCGAGCCGCCGGCGGCCAGCACCGCCTCGAGGTTCTGCATGACCTGGCGGGTCTGCTCCCGAATGCCCCCTTCCGCCATGCTGCCGTCGGCTCTCAAAGCGATCTGGCCGGCCGTGAACAGCAACTCGCCCACGCGCACGGCTTGCGAGTAGGGCCCGACGGCGGCAGGGGCCGCGTCCGTGTGTACGGTTCGTCTCATGCCCCAAGCCTAGCAGGGGCGGGCCAGAAGCGCGCCGTCGGCGCGCCGGGCCGTCAGCCGCGCCACAGGCTGAACAGCAGGAACAACAGCAGCAGGTAGAGCGAACCCAGGATCCAGATGCGGTACGGGTACCAGGGGTGCTTGCGCAGCCTGCTCAAGGGCCCGGTCCCCGGGAACTCGTCCTCGATGCGCCGGATGCCGCTCATGGTGTCGCTGATGTCGACCGACTCCGGCCCCTCGGCCTCGGCGGGGAGGGCGTAGCGCTTCGGGCGCGCCTCGACCTCCCGCACCTCCACCACGACGGCGGTGACGTTGTCGGGTGCGCCGCGGTCGTTGGCTTCGGAAACGAGCTTCTTCGCCGCCCCCTCGGGCGGCGAAGCGGCCACGATGCGCGACATCATGTCTTCGGACAGCAGCATGCTGATGCCGTCGCTACACAGCAGCAGGCGATCGCCGGGCCGCACCTCGAAGTGGAGCACGTCCAGGCGGAAGCTCGCGGTGGCGCCGAGGGCGTTGGTGATGACGTTGCGCCAACGGTGATGGCGTGCCTCATCGGCCGTGAGGAGCCCCTGCCGCACGCGGTCGGCGACCCAGCTGTGATCCTTGGTGAGCTGCTTGATCTCGCCGCCGCGCACGAGGTACGCGCGCGAGTCGCCGACATGCCCGACCAGGCCGACTTGATCGTCGAGGTAGACCGCCGTGAGGGTGGTGCCCATGCCATGCACCTCGGGATGGTCCACGGCGTAGTCGTACACCTCGAAGTTCGCGGCCTGGGCGGCCCGAGCGAGCGCCACGGGGGGCAGCAGGCGGCTGCGCTCGAGCTCGCGCAGGAGAACGTCGACGGCCTTGCGGCTGGCGATCTCGCCGGCGCGGTGCCCGCCCATGCCGTCGGCCACCACGGCCAGGTACCCGGCGCCCGGGATGCGCCCGACGTGGTAGCTGTCCTGGTTGACAGCCCGGACCCGGCCCTCCTCCGAATGGCCGGCTCCCAGGATTCGAGTGTCGGCCCCCGGAGCCGCAGAGCTGCGCGCCGCCATGTCGGTCCATTCTAGCCGCGTGCGGCTGCGACGTCACCTCGGTGCCTGCCCGCTCCCGTTTCGGGCGGCGGCGGCGCGGCGTGGCGGGCCGGCGCCACGTTGCGGCGCGGGCCGACGGCTCTGGTATGCTCGCGCGCATGACGAGCGCCTGGCACACCGCATCCGCGGTCCGGCGCGGCGTGCAGAGCGCCGAACAGGGCGTGCGTTCGGCGCTGGCGCGCGCCGAGGCGGCAAGCCGCCTCAACGCCTTCGTGACCGTGACCTCCGAGCGGGCGCTGGCGCGCGCCGCCGAGATCGACGCGGCGGTGGCGCGCGGCGAGGAGCCGGGCCTGCTGGCCGGCGTGCCGGTGGCGGTGAAGGACAACTTGTGCCTGGAAGGGGTTCGGACCACCGCCGGCTCGCTGGCGCTCGACGCCTTCACGCCGCCGTACAGCGCCACCACCGTGGCGCGGCTGGAGGCGGCGGGTGCGGTGGTGATAGCCAAGAGCAACCTGGACGAGTTCGGCATGGGCTCCACGAACGAGAACTCTGCATTCGGGCCGGTCCTGAACCCGTGGGACGAGACGCGCGTGCCGGGCGGATCGTCGGGAGGCTCCGCTGCGGCCGTCGCGGCGGGCGTGGTGCCGCTGGCGCTGGGCACCGACACCGGCGGCTCGGTGCGGCTGCCTGCGGCGTTCTGCGGAGTGCTCGGCGTCAAGCCCACCTATGGCCGCCTGTCCCGCTACGGCGTGGTCGCCTTCGCCAGCTCGCTCGAGCAGGTGGGGGTGTTGTCGCGCAGCAGCCGCGACGCCGCGTTGGCGCTCGCCGCCATGGCCGGAGCCGATCCGCACGACGCCACCAGCCTCGACGTCGGCGTTGACGACCTGCGCGCGCTGCTGGTCGAGGGGGACGGCGCCGACGGCCGCGCTCTCGACGGCCTCAGGGTGGCCGTGCTGCGGGAGCTGAGCGGCGACGGCAACGAGCCCGGCGTGCTGCAA
>Ga0307441_1000203_pt1 | contig 23150 bp, 25 predicted proteins | sample SalMarWE160420MG_FD_202149 | JGI IMG/M metagenome (GOLD analysis project Ga0307441, IMG submission 202149) | Salt marsh sediment microbial communities from the Plum Island Ecosystem LTER, Massachusetts, United States - WE1604-20 | ecosystem: Environmental > Aquatic > Marine > Intertidal zone >... | reverse complement strand
GCATTAAACCAGAATGTATCGCAGAAATTAAAAGCCAATGCGCCGACTGCAGCGGAAATGTAGGTGAATAAAGCATCAGTCAAATTCTTATAATCTTTTCCTCTATAAGACTCAATCAGTTTTACTGCAATCAAATACAGCAGCAGAACAGAAAAAGAGCCTGAGAGAACGGAAACGGTGTTTATTCTGAATCCAATATTATGAGCGAAAGGAATCATAGAAAACAGTCTTCCGATAAGAAGCCAAAGAGGGCCGCCGGGAGGATGAGGCACCATAAGAGAATATGACGCGGCTGAAATCTCACCCGGATCCCAGAAGGAGACGGATGGCTGTACGGTTAAAAATAGAATTATTGTACTTAATAAGAACACAAATGTCCCTATTATTCGGCGTATTAATTTAGTTCTCATTTGGCTCCATTTAAAAATAAAAATGATATTTGTCTTTTCTTAACTTAGAAATTTTTCCAACATTTGGAATTGGAAAATATGATATACGATTATCAACCTGAAAAGCATTAAAAATTATTATTTATAATTATTAATTTTAAGAAAATCTATTCGGTATGCTCCCGCCCTCATCTAAACTTTATTACAAAAATTCAGTACATAAAAAAATGAATCTTTTAAATATAATGAAGCTTAAATTAAAAATAATTTTTTATAGATGCATAAAAATATTTCAACACTAGTTTATTTAAGTTTTTCTTTCAATTATGTAAAGCGTCTAATAGATTTTGTGGATTATAACGTTTCACTATGGCAAATTTAAATATTTGGAATTTTACAGATAACTTTTTTTATCTGATGATTATTAATAACATTTTAACTTATATTATATTTCTTCATCTTCCGCCACAATGTTGAAGGATTAATTTTTAATTCTTTTGCCGTTTGCTTTTTGTTCCATTTATTATTTTCAAGTGCGGAAATTATAATTTCTTTTTCCGTTTCTATTAAATTGTTTTTAATGTATAGAGATTTTTCACTTGAGGTTTTTTCCTTTTGGATTTTTAAATTTTTGGGTAAATGCTCTGTTTGAATTATGTTGCCGTTGCAAAGTATAAAACAATGCTCAATAATATTTTCCAGTTCCCTAATATTACCGGGCCAATTGTATTCGGAAATTAATTCATAAGCAGATGATGAAAATTGTTTAATGGATTTATCGAACTTTTTGTTAAAATGATCAATAAAATGGTTCACTAAAAGAGGTAAATCATCTTTCCTTTCTCTCAAGGGAGGCAGATGAATATTTATAATATTGATCCTGTAAAACAAATCTTCCCTAAATTTTTCGGCAAGAATTTCTTTGTCAAGGTTTTTATTTGTTGCGGCAATAATTCTGGCATCCATTTTAATTATTTTATTACCCCCGACTCTTTCAAACTCACGGGTTTCAAGTACCCTCAGCAGTTTTGTCTGAACGGCAAGAGATAAGTCGCCGATTTCATCTAAAAACAAAGTACCGCCTTTTGCTAATTCAAATCTGCCTATTTTTGTTCTTACTGCTCCGGTAAATGCTCCTTTCTCATGTCCGAATAATTCGCTTTCAATCAGCGTTTCAACAAAAGCACTGCAGTTTACAGCAATAAAAGGTCCCATATGCCTTAAACTATTTAAATGTATTGCCCGGGCTGCAAGCTCTTTACCGGTTCCGCTTTCACCAGTTAATAAAACAGAGCTGTCGGTTTGTGCAACATTCTCCAAAACCGAAATAATGTTTTTTAGCTCCTTATTTTTTCCTACGATATTTTCAAAGCTGTATTTTTCGGAAAGGTGAGCAGATAAATTTTTAATTTCGGAAATATCCATAAAGGTTTCTACCGCCCCGGTTTTTTCATTTTTATTATTCAGCAGTATGGCAGAATTAACTCTGATGGGAATTTTATTCCCGTTTTTATGAACGATTTCAAGTTCATTTCCGATAGTCGATTTTCCTTTATTCATTGTCTGTTCCATATGGCAGCCATTCCTGCATAAATTTGAGTTGAAAATTTCCCAGCACTTTTTGCCTATAGCTTCATTCTTTTTATAACCTGTTATTTTTACAGCAGAATTATTAAATGAAGTAACATTCCATGCGTCGTCAATTGTAAATGTTCCTTCTATATTGCTGTTAAATATTGCCTCAAGCTTATTCCGCTGATCGATGAGCTCAAATGTTTTTGCAGAAAGGTCTTCGGACAAGGATAGCATTTCCATTGTATTTCTGAATACGAATACTACACTTAAAACTTCTCCCGACCTTGTTACGGGAGTTATTGAAGTAAGCACATTTATTATATTATTATTTTTGCCGGTAATATTAATAGAATGGTTCGAGAAAGTGCGGTTTTCGGAAATCGATTCGCGTATGTATTCTAATCCGTCTTTAGTTTTGCTGAAAAGGATTTCACAATTTTGGGAAATGATCTCGTCTTCCGAGTACCCGGTTATTCGCGATGCAGCTTCGTTAAAAACTATTATTTTAAAATCTTTCCCAATTACGGATATTCCATCGGGAATAATCATTGCTTCTTTATTTTTGTCAATTATTTTTTGAACGTCTTTCATTTTTTGTTCTCTTCATAAATTCCAAGTTCGAATAAAATTCTTACTTTTTATCTTTCATACTCTCTTTTCGCATAAGCAAGATTAAGAGCAAGAATAAGATTAAGACTTAATTGCAAACCTACTCTCTTATTTTTCCCATTGCAAATTATGCAATATAATTGCACTTATTCAATTCATTGCAATATTAGATTGCATTAATGCAATTTGAGATTCGAAATTTATTGAAATTAAGTAATTAATAAACATTTTTTATTGGCATGTGCATTGTGTTTATTCTTCCAAAAAATTGTGGAAAGAAAATGTTTTTTGATCCGGAATGCATTCCATGCATAATAAACCAGGCATATAACGCATCTAAACTTTTTACCTACGGTAATACGGAAATTCAGTATAAAATAGTAAAGGAAGCATGTTTGGCTGTTCTTTCGATTGAAGATAATTTCACAGCTCCAAAATTTTCATCTACTATTCAAAATATTATCGAAGAAAATCTCGAAATAAAAAATCCTTATAAGAAATTAAAAGAAAAAAATCTAAAAGAAGCAAGACGCTTCATTCCTTATCTGGAAACCATTGTTGAAAGTTCTTATGATAAACTGCAAATGGCAATAAGAGCAGCGATTGTCGGCAATATCATTGACCTGGGTGCCAGTCCAAAATATGATATTGAATATGAAGTTAATAGAATTACGGATAATAATATTAATCTTTATGCACTAAAACAATTAATAAACGATTTAAAGAATTCAAACCTGATACTTTACATAGGAGACAATTTTGAAGAAGCTTTGTTTGATAAGATACTTTTAAAACAACTTTTACCTAAAAGAATTGTTTTTGCAGTACGCTCGAAACCGATTCTAAACGACATAACACTTGAAGATGCAAAAACCCTGGGCATTGATAAAATTTGTGAAGTTATGGAAAGCGGAAGTAAAATTGCAGGAACGGATTTATCACAATGTTCACCTGAATTTCTTAATCTTATTGAAAAAGCTGATTTGGTAATTGCGAAAGGACAGGGGAACTTTGAAACTTTATTGAATGTTGAGAGGCCAATCTATTTTCTTTTCAAGGTTAAATGCGATGTAATAGGCAGGCGAAGCGGTTTGCCGGTTGGTAGAAATGCACTTTATCTCAATAAAAGGTAATAAAAGGAGAACAAATTATGAGAAAAATAAAAATTACGTTATGCATTCTTTCAGTACTAAGTCTGGTATTTATAACAGAATCATTTGCACAAAGAGGTATGAGGCAAAGAGGAAATACGGGTTGGGGGTCAAGGTCCGTTTATAATAGAATGTACAATCCGGCAACATTAGAAAGCATAAAAGGCGAAGTAGTAAAAGTGGATAAGATAATTCCTCTTAAAGGGATGTCTTACGGAATCCATATAATGTTAAAGACAAAGAAAGAAACAGTGTCTGTTCATCTTGGTCCTGCATGGTATTTCAATAGTCACAATTACATAGTTAATATAAAAGATAAAATTGAAATAACCGGTTCCAGAATAACTTACAATGGAAAGCCCGCAGTTATTGCTTCGGAAATGAAAACGGGTAATAAAGTTATTAAACTTAGGGATGAAAATGGCTATCCTCTTTGGAGCGGAAGCAAAAGAAAGTAAAGAAATAGAAGGAATGTTACAATGTTAATATTAATCGGTTCCGACGGAAACAATTTGGAAAGTCCGGTTGCAAAAAGATTTGGACATGCAAATTATTATATCGTATTCGATACTGAAACAAAAACTTACAAAGCATTTGCAAATAATAATGAAGGACATAACCACGACAATCTCGTAGAATATTTAGACAAAGGAGTAAAAGCTTTTATTGTCGGTAATATTGGACCTCATGCTTTCGATATTTTACAAACCGGAGATGCCAAAGTTTATTTAGCGCGTAAAATGAAAACTGCTGAAGCAATTGAACTATTTTCAAAAAATTCACTTAAAGAATTGTTGGAACCGACTATGAGAAAAAGCATTGAACAAAAGAGACATGGATACTAAAAAGAATACAAATAAAATTGCAGTCCCATCTATGGGAAAAAGCCCGGATGCTTTAATGAGCGAAAGTTTCGGACGCTGCCCCTTTATAATTATATATGATAATGAGAGTAGAACGTACAACTCATTTGAAAATATGGGAGCAAAAGTCCAAGATGGTTCGGGATTAAGAGCAGCTGAAATATTAATACAAAACAAAGTAAATCAATTGTTGACAGTTGAAATCGGAAGAAAAGCATATTCCGTTTTATCGAATGAACATATCGCAATTAATATTTTAAAATCAACTGGTAAAATTAAATCCCTTATTAATAAATTTTTGAAAAAGGAGCAAAAAATTAACCGGCTTAATAATCATTAAAGGATTAAGCATAAATCAATTTTTGAGGAATTCAAAACAATGTCAATTGTTTTTGGTCCAATACCGTCGCGCAGATTAGGTAGAAGCCTGGGGATAAATAATATTCCCCATAAGGTCTGCAATTATTCATGCATTTATTGCCAGTTAGGCAGTACGAACTATATGTCGATAAAAAGACAGGAATTTTTTACTCCCCAAATTATTTATTCTGAAGTTGTTAAAAAAGTTAACCGGTTATTAAAAGCAGGAGAAAATATTGATTTTATAACTTTTGTCCCGGAAGGTGAACCAACTTTTGATATTAATCTTGGTAAAACAATTGAAAAATTAAAGGAACTGAAAATCAAAATTGCTGTAATTACAAATTCATCTTTAATATGGGTAAAGGAAATTCAGGATGATTTAATGAAAGCAGATTTAGTTTCGGTTAAAATCGATTCGGTTTTTGAAAAAATATGGAAGAATCTTAACAGACCACATGGAATTCTAAGACTTAAAAAAATAATTCAAGGTATTGAAGAATTTGCTTCAAAATTTAAGGGAAGATTGATCACAGAAACTATGTTGGTAAAGGGGTTAAACGATTCCATAGAATCAATATACAAAACAGCCTACTTCATTAAGCAAATTAAACCGGAAAAGGCATTTATTTTAGTCCCGACAAGACCACCCGCAGAAATTTGGGTATTGCCGCCTGAGTTAAATCTATTAACCGCCGCTTTCCAAATATATTACAGCATCATAGGTAATGCCGAACTTTTAAATTCAACTGAAGGTACAAAATTCAGTTTTTCTTCTGATGCGGAAAGCGAATTATTGAGTATCCTTACTGTTCATCCAATGCAAAAAGATGCGGTTGAGGAATTTTTATATAAAGCAAATACTCAATGGAACGTAGTTAATAATTTGATTAGTCAAAATATCATAAAAGAAACTGAATACTCCGGTAATCGTTATTTAATAAGAAATAAATGAAAGGAGTTTATTTATGCGCTCAGTCTTTTACTTATTGATAATTGCGGGAGTAACTTTTGCTCTTTCTTGTTCGGCATTTTCTCAACAGAAGGAGGAAAAAGAATGCATGTTTAAATCAAGTCTTCATTACACTGTGGAAGGAATGTCTTACTGGTACGATAAATCTCATAGTGGTTTGGAACTGGTTACAGGTGTTCCATATTCAGATCTTACGTGTAAAAATTGTCATATTGCGAGCTGCGATGTATGCCATAAATTAGTTAAGGATGGAAAAGCGGTTTATTCAAATGCAGCAGCAAAAAATATGGATATGTGTTTAAAGTGCCATGCAAGGGAAGCTTCAATTATGAAAATTGATCAAAAGAATAGTACACCGGATGTTCACTTTGCTTCTGGTATGCAATGTATGGACTGCCATACAGCAAGGGAAATGCACGGTGATGGATTTAAGTATTCTTCTATGAAACAAGAAGGAGTAATGGATGTAAAGTGCGAGCAGTGCCATAATAAAATCAATCAGACTATCTCCCATACTATTCACGGGAATAAACTGGATTGCAAATCATGTCATGTAAGACAGGTAGTTAGCTGCACCAACTGTCACTTTGAAACAATGGTTAAAGAAGGAAAAAGAGTTGCAATTCCTGTCTCCGGCTGGGAATTTTTAATGAACTACAACGGTAAAGTTACCTCAGCCAATATGCAGACATTTGTAGTACCGGGAAATAAAACTTTCTTAATGTTTGCACCGCAGTTCAGCCATTCAGTATCAAAAGAAGGTAAGAAATGCGAAGAATGCCATAATACGGCTATTGTAAAAAATGTTGATAAAGGAACTATCAATTTAACATGGCTTGTAGGTGAAAAAGTAGAACAAATAAAAGGTGTAATACCGGTAGTTGATGGTGTCCAATACAATTCCATTTTTCAAAATTATGAAAGCGGAAAATGGACAGTGATTAAAGGTCCTGAAAAGCCGAAGGTTCAATATACCGGGTTTGGAAGTCCTTTAACAAAGGATCAACTCAATAAGTTATTAAAGACGCAAAAATCCGAGGGCAAATGAATTATAAAGAATTTATATACAAACCAATAGGAATAATTCGTTCACCATTCAAAACAATTGAAGGTGTTCCGATTCAGCCTGCAGGTGCAAAAGGAACTAAAGGTGAAGTAAAAGTTTACAAGAAATATTCAACCGGATTAAAAAGTTTGGAGGGATTTTCGCATATAATTTTAATATATCATTTCCATTTGTCTAGAGGATATAAATTGCTAGTCGTTCCTTTTATGGATGTTGAAGAGCGCGGAGTTTTTGCTACCCGTGCTCCTAAACGCCCGAACCCGGTAGGAATATCGGTTGTAAAAATAAACTCAATAAAGGACAGTACGATTGAAGTTGATAATATTGATATAATCGACGGAACTCCGCTTCTCGATATAAAACCTTATATAAGCCGCTTTGATAATATAACTAAAGAAAAAAACGGTTGGTACTCGAAAAGCGGAAATGACGTAAGCAAGATAAAAGCAGATAAAAGGTTTAAATAAAAATGAGAGTACTATGAAATTAATAAAAATAAATCCGCCGTTTTATTTTTATCTATTTCTTCTAATTATCCTGATAGTTCACTTTCTAACTCCGGTGATAAATTTTATTTATTTCCCTTTTACGCTATTAGGTATTATCCCGATACTTATCGGTATTATTTTAAATCTAGCTGCAGATTCATCATTCAAAAAAAACAATACGACAGTAAAACCGTTGTTGGAATCGGAAGTATTGATAACTACCGGTGTTTTTAAGATTACCAGGAATCCGATGTATTTGGGTTTTGTGTTAATTCTTCTCGGTATTGCAGTATTATTAGGATCAATATTGCCTTTTATAGTTATCATATTTTTTGCGGTATTTCTTGACATTGTTTTTATAAATTATGAAGAAAAGAAGCTTGAAAATATTTTTGAAGGTAAATGGCTTGAATATAAAAATAGTGTGAGAAGATGGATTTAATGTTATTATTAAGTCGGAAAGGTAAAGGGAAATGATTGTGTTCGGACCAATTCCTTCGAGGAGATTAGGCAGAAGCCTGGGAATAAATAATATCCCTCCGAAAGTTTGCAGCTACTCCTGCATATATTGCCAGGCTGGCAGAACTGATTTAATGTCTATTCAAAGGAAAGAATTTTTCTCTCCCGGTGAGATTTACAATGAGGTTGCCGGAAAGATTGAGCAATTAAATAAGGCTGATGAAACTATTGATTATTTAAGTTTTGTTCCTGACGGAGAACCAACACTTGATATAAACCTGGGAAAAACGATAAAAAGATTAAAAGCCTTCGGGATTAAAATTGCCGTTATTACAAATTCCTCTTTGCTGTGGGATAAGGACGTTAAAAATAATTTATTAAACGCCGATTTGGTTTCTCTGAAGATTGATTCGGTATTTCAAAAAAATTGGCGAAAAATAAACAGGCCTCACGGCTTACTGGAGCTCAACAAAATAATGAAAGGAATTGAAGACTTTTCTAATTCATTTAAAGGAAAATTAATTACCGAAACAATGCTTGTTAAAGGAATAAATGATTCTATAGAATCTCTCTACAAGACAGCCGGATTTATAAAACAAATTCACCCCGAAAAAGCATATGTTTTAGTACCGACCAGACCACCTGCCGAAGCGAACATAAAAGTACCGGAAGATCGAATTATAACTGAGGCTCATCAAATATTTAGCAGTGTAACCGGTAATGCGAAACTTTTAGTCTATGATGAAGATAATAATTTCAGCTTTTTCTCAGACATCGAACAAGAATTATTAAGTATTGTGGCTGTTCATCCGATGAGGAAAGATGCAGTTAAGAAATTTCTAAATAAGTCGAATTCTTCTTGGGATTTAATAATTAATTTAATTAAGAAAAAAATATTACGGGAAATCAAATTTGCAGGAAACACTTATTTTATAAAAAATCGTTAGGAGGTTATTATGCCAAACTTTGATGGATCAGGTCCTCAAGGCCAAGGGCCTTTGACAGGCAGAAGAAGAGGACGCTGCCGTGATGATAAAACAACCCAAACTGATAAATCCGAAGCCACAAATGAAAATGCAGAAGATAAGGAAGTAATTTACGGATTGGGCCGCGGCGGAAGACCTCGCGGAGGCGCCGGTAACCGTTTGGGCGGAGGTTTCGGTCAAGGTGCCGGAAGAAGAAACGGCAGAGGCCGCGGAAGAGGATTCGGTAACAGATAAAACGAAACTGAAACTATGTTAATAGCAATTACATCGGAGGGAACGGATTTAAATTCTTTGGCATCCGAAAAATTCGGGAGATCGCCTTTCATAATTTTTTATGATACAGGGAAAAATATATTTGTGTCCTTTCGAAATCCTTTCACAAATATTTTTGACGGAGCCGGAATTCAGACATCTCAAATTATAATTGAGAAAAATGTTTCCGCATTAATTACTATCGAGATAGGATTAAATGCATTTCGTTTTTTAAAATCTGCAGGTGTTGAGGTATACCTTTGTTCTAAAATGAAAATATCCGAGATTGCTGGAAATTTTATGAAGGGTAAATTGGTCAAAGTTAATCGAAATTATTTTCAAAATTATAAAATTAAAATAGGAGGAAAAAGAAGGAGAGATAGAAAGCATAAATTTAACTGAACTGATTTGGTAGTGTCTTAATTTGACGTAATTAATATTGACGAATAAGTCACCCCTCGACTCCGCTCGGGATGACAATTTAAATGCATTTTTAATGGTGAGCGAAGTCGAACCATGAATTAGGAGGACAAATTAGAATACTACCATCATCTTATACCTTAGCTGTATTATTTAATTAACTAAATTTAAAAACAAAATAATAGGAGAAGATAATGGATACAAACGGATTCAAAACCGGAATACCTTTGATAGGCGAAAAAATGCCGAGTATCAAAGTACAAACAACTCACGGTATTAAAACCATACCGGATGATTATAAAGGTAAATGGTTCGTTTTGTTCAGTCATCCCGGTGATTTTACACCAGTGTGTACAACCGAATTCTTTGCCTTCGCTAGAAGAAATGAAGAATTCAAAAAACTAAACACAGAATTAATCGGCCTTTCAATTGATCAAGTTTTTTCACATATAAAATGGGTTGAGTGGATAAACGAAAAATTGAAAATGAAAATTCCTTTCCCAATAATAGCAGACGATATGGGTCATGTAGCAACAAAACTTGGAATGATTCATCCCGGCAAAGGTACAAATACGGTTCGCGCCGTTTTTATAGTTGATCCGGAAGGATTAATACGTCTGATGGTTTATTATCCGCAGGAAATAGGCAGGCAGGTAGATGAAATATTGAGGGCGTTAAAAGCCTTACAGATATCGGATAAGAACAAAGTAGCAATGCCGGAAAATTGGCCGAACAATGAATTAATAAAAGACAAAGTAATTATACCGCCGCCGAAAGATTTTGCAGGAGCTGAAGCAAGAATGAATCCTACAAACGGATATGACTGGTGGTTTACATTTAAAGAACTAAACTAAGGAACTAATATGAATTATCGTTTAGCAGTTGCAATTGAAGAAAACGGAAACAAAGAAATAGTTGCCGAACATTTTGGAAGATGTTCCAAATTTAATGTTTGCGAATTTGACGACAAGAAACAAGTTATAAAGTACGAAACATACTTTAATCCTTTGGCAGGAGAACACGGAGGAGCTTGCCAATTGCCGGGTTATGTAAGTCAGTTTAATGTTAATACCATTATTGCAGGCGGTATGGGACAAAAGGCAGTGTCTAATTTTCTTTCCTTCGGTATAAATGTCATTACCGCACCGGGGATTCTTTATAAAGACGCTATAAATCTTTTTATTCAAGATAAACTAAGCGGCTATGAAGTATGCTCGCAAAACCATGATCATGAATGCCATAATAATTAAATCTAGGAGGATGAAAATTGTACGTCCCTACAAAAATATTTTTTACAAAAGGTGTTGGCAGACATAAAGATTATTTAAGCTCCTTTGAAGCCGCTTTACGAAGTGCGGGAATAGAAATATGTAATCTCGTAACCGTCAGCAGCATATTTCCGCCCGGCTGCAAAAGAATTTCGCGAGAAGAAGGACTAAAAGAAATTAATCCGGGTCAAATTACCTTTGCAGTAATGGCAAGAAATTCTACAAACGAACCGAACAGATTAATTGCTTCTTCAATAGGAGTTGCTATTCCTGCAGACGGCAATCAATACGGTTACCTCTCGGAATATCATCCATTCGGTGTTAAAGAAAAAATTGCCGGAGATTATGCCGAAGACCTTGCCGCTCAAATGCTTGCAACAACATTAGGTGTTGAATTTGATGCGGATGTTGATTGGAACGAAAGAGAACAGGTTTTTAAAATGTCCGGGAAAATTGTAAAAACATTTAATATTACACAATCTGCCGAAGGCGATAGAACGGGTTTATGGACAACAGTTGTTGCAGCTGCTATTCTTTTACCTTAATGCAGTTATTCTTTATTAGAATTAAATATCTTAATCATAATCTTGTTCTTACTCATATTTAGATTATGATTAAGAGCAAGATTAAGAATAGAATACATCATCTTATTTATGAATTAGAGTAATTAGGGAAATCAAATATGAACTTAGAGAATGATAAATGCAAAGCATCAAAGGATTTTGAAATTAAAACTTATGAAATTGATGTAGCCGGTCATGTTAACAATATTGTTTATGTTAAATGGCTGGAAGACATGCGCAATAAACTTTTTGAACAAATTCTTCCTGTCGATAATCTCCTTTACTGGAATTTATACCCTGTAGTTACATCAACAAATATTGTGTACAAAAAGCAGCTTAAACTCGGCGATAGACCTTCCGGCTTTATTTGGATAGAAGATATAAAACATAATATGATGATACTGAAATTCAATTTTATTGTTAACGAAAGTGTCTGCGCTTTTGCCAAACAGAAATGTGTTTTAATGAATTTAAAGAACGGAACTATGGATAAAGTAAAATTAAAAACTTTAGAAAATAACGTATGAACGACATTAAATTAGAATACGACGATCCTGTTTTCCCGATCAGTACTGCAGCAAAATTGTTAAACGTTTCAATTCATACTTTAAGAATGTACGAAAAGGAAGGTCTGATTGTTTCTTTTAAAAAGAATTCCAACCGCAGACTATTTTCAAAATCAGATCTGGAAAGAATTGAATGTATTCGCCGGACAATTAACGAATTAAAAATCAGTATCAACGGCATTAAAACAATTTATTCTCTAATCCCTTGCTGGAATATTTTAAAATGTAAAAAAGATAACAGAAAAGAATGCCAAGCATTTATGGGACATAGCCGACCCTGCTGGAGTTATAAACAGGTAAATAATATTAACAATAATCATTCATGCAGGGACTGCATTATATACAATAAATACTCCGATTGCGAAAAAATAAAGGAATTGTTTAAATCTATTTCAAAATAATTAAAAATATTTTAAGCTTGTTGATTTAGAAGAGAAAAATTGAGTAAAATTATGAAAGCGCTGATGTCCAATTCTACAGTGAGATTTTAAAAAAAGGATTTTCAATTATATAATTGTGCCTTGATTAAAAGGGGAAGTTGAAAAGTATTTTTATGAATATAATTAAAGATTAACGCGAAGCTCTTTTATTTTTCTCCATAACGTTGATCTGTGCATACCCAGTTCAACAGCCGCTTTTGATTTATTGCCGTTGTTCCTTTTCAAAGTTTCAATGATTAATTCTTTTTCACTTTTTACATTTTGAGTTACATCTTCATGAATTACATTTTCGTCTAGAATTGTTTCCGGTAGATGTTCGGGTAATATTACTCCTTTACGGCACATTACAAAAGTATGCTGAATTGCGTTTTCTAGTTCCCGGACATTACCGGGGAAACTATATTTTCTTAAAATGCGAAGTGCTTCCGGTGATATTTTTTCCACCATGTTTTTATTCTTTTTCCTATACAATTTTAGGAAATGATCTACGAGAAGCGGAATGTCTTCAGGCCTTTCTCTCAGCGGCGGAATCTTAATATTCATAACGTTAATTCTATAATAAAGATCCTCACGAAATCTACCCGATTCAATTTCATGCTTCAAATCGGAATTAGTAGCGGCAATAATTCTTGCATCCGAATAAAATGTTTTTGATGAACCCAGCGGTCGGTATTCACCGTTATTTAAAACTCTCAAAAGTTTTACCTGCAGAGAAATATCCATTTCGCTTATTTCATCAAGAAGAAGCGTTCCTCCGTTTGCAAGACAAAATTGTCCGGGCTTATCGTGCTTTGCATCAGTAAAGGCTCCTTTTTCATAGCCAAACAGCTCCGATTCTAAAAGCTGAGCGGGGAGGGCGGCGCAATTAATTTTTATGTATGGACCGTATTTGCGTGAACTAAGATTATGAATCACCTGCGCAAACAATTCTTTACCGGACCCGCTTGGGCCCTGAATTAACACATTGCAGTCCGATTCGGCAATGCTTGGAAGCAAACTAATAATTTGCTGCATTTTCGAATTTACGCTTACTATTTCATCAAGCGTTCTTTTTTTGTTTATACGTTCTTTAAGATTTTCCAATTCAGAAATATCTCTAAACAACTCAACAGCTCCTATTACAGAGTTATTTTTATCTCTTAATAATGTAGTTGTAACTCTTATAGGAATTTCATTACCGCTGCGGGAAATTATAGTAACACGAATATTTTCGATGGATTCTTCGGTTTTTAACGTATCCTTAAGGGCACATTTTTTATTGCAAATATCCGTACGGAATATATCGAAACAATGTTTACCCCTTGCCTCAGTAGCGTTGAAGCCTGTTATTTTTTCTGCTGCCCGGTTAAAGGATGTAATCCTGCAATTTTTATCAATTGTGAATATTCCATCGCTTATGCTGTTGAATATAATTTTACTTAGCTCTTCGTCCATTGCCTATTTCTTTATTTTTTAGTTCAAAATTAATTAGCATAATACGTGCTTTAAATTATTAAATTCTTAATTCATTATCTATGCGATAAAGTTGCGCAAGAAAGAAAATAATGAAATTTAATGTTTCTTATCGTCATAGTAGGACAATTTCAGATTTTTGCCATTTTTCTTTATCGAGACCTAAATTAGGTGCCAGTAAAGCTGCCCTGCTGTTAAAAAATAATTGTTCAGGACTATCCGGGCCAACAAGAATTAGGGGAGAAATAAAACTGTCGGCAAATTCTTCAATCGGCTTTTTCCCGAAGTATGCACACTTTTTTGTGTAACCCAAAACGAGAAGTTGAAATTCTCTAACTAATAAACATCGATGAAGTTCGGTCCAGCTTTCATCATAACAAACGCGGAAACCAACATTAAGAAATTCTCCGGCACGTTCATCATAGTATAATCTTAATTCTTTCTCTTCTTGGATAGCAAGTTTTTCAATTTGCGAATGTGTTAAAACCTTCGTGTGCATATCCTTCGGATCGAATGGGTTGTTTAAGAAATAAAAGACGTTTAACCTTTTATTATGGACTTTAGATATTTCCAGTGCAACATCAAATGCCCAATCGCCTTGTTTAGAGTAATGCGCGCAAAATCCTACGGCATTAAAAGTTGGGATAGCCATATTTCCTCCTTTAGTTTAATTCATCCCGTTATTAAAATTTTAATTCAAAATATTTAACAAAAATCTTTTAGATTCTGAATTCTCATTACTTGATTCTCGATACCGTAAAGAAAATCGAGTATCCCGGTTTCGTTTAACATTCGCCGGGCAGGCAAGAATCCAGCATCGAGTATCTTTTATAAAACTTTCAAATACCTTTGCTGAGAATTTATGAAACCTGCGTGACTTCTTTCAAATAATAATCCGAATAAACCGCACCGATCGGATTATTCGCAAGAGATTTATCCTTTACAAATAAAGTTGAGACAGGGGCGCTGCTTTGTTCGGTAAAAATACAATCAGTACCGATGCACAAACCTATGATTATGTTTAAGTCGGTTCCGCTCCTATTAAGAATTTCTGCCTGTCCGGAAGGATTGCAAGCAATTTTTTCATTTCCTGTTAAGGAAACTTCAGTTAATTTTTTTCCTCCGATTTTGCAGCAGACAGGGACTACATCAAAGAAACGACGCATAACTTGTGCAACAATTCCGGCAGGTTCGGCAAGATCAGTGCAATAAGCAATCCCGATTTTTTTATAATTCATTTCAATTGCAAAGTAAATCAATTCGGAAATACGGCAGAGTACTCTTTCATTTTCAAGTGAGATATCTAATGCTGAATTTAACATATTAACTGCCTCTTTACTTTCCGGTTCCAAATTCAATTGTGAAGATAAACTGCATGCTTTACCTTCTATACATCTATAATCTGCGCAGGCAAGACAAGTTATTTTTTCCCGCAATTCACCGCTTTCCCTCACAATATTCCCATTTGAAAAGTTTGAACCGTTATCCGTAATCTTCGAAAATCCAAATCCAGGTTTTAAAGTTTTTGTTTTTATTGCTTCTATTACTTCATTATCCGAGCAAGCAACATTGTCTATAATTGAAATACCTTGCTCGGTTGTTAATTTTCTGCTGTCATAACTTATTCCGCCGCAGACGAGTACATCCAAATTGTTATCGTTAAAAATTTTTAATAAACCGTTCCACGATTTCTCATCGATCTTTAAGACCTTCTTATATGCAATTCGATTCATTATAATTTTTATTAACAAAATTGAATCGGCAATCGTACATCGAGGAGCCACTCTATTTCCGAATAATGGTATCCCGTATATCATTACGTTTTTCTTTTTTATTTATATTTCATTTTAAACAACATATATGCCAATAAATCCAACCAAGCTTATTGATTTTTAAAATGCTTTGTTTAATGTACTTTAAATAATTCTATATTTATGATTTTGGTTTTTAATTCTTAAAAAACGTTGCACTGGTGTTTTATTGCGACATATTGTTGCAACACATACAACACTTTTTAAATAAATTCAATTCAACTTGTAGAACGCAAATGCAGACTGATTAAAATATTTTTCATCTGAGATTAAAGAAACAGTAAACAACTATTATCTTTTTATTTAATGAGTTAACCTAAACTCTCTCTCTCATTTATTCCTTTACTTTTTTATTTGAACTTTTACAATTTGAAAAAACAATTATGCTGTTGGTATGCAACTTGTAATTTTCAAAACGAAAAAATATTAAAAAGAGTTGATATGGCTGGAACATTTTTAAAACAAATAGAAGAAGCAAAACAAAATAGATATCCGTATTATGTTGAAAATCCAATATGTGAAAATAGAGTTGCGAAGTTTTTGGAAGCATTTGCTGCTGTATTGAATTTTACAGACTATAAGTTATTGCTTGATTCTTATTGTATGACAAATACAAAATGTAATCGGTGTGCTGTTGCATGTCCTATTTATGTTGCAACGCAGGATTACAAAGACATTCCGTGCTATAGATCGAATCTGTTATTAAATGTTTATAGGCGATATTTCACACTTAACGGCTGGCTAAAATCTCGTTTCTCAATAAATTCATTCGAACTAACCGAAGAAATTATTGACGAGATGAGTGATTTATTTTATCGCTGTACAGCTTGCAGGCGATGCACAAACGAGTGTCCTTTGGGAATTGACCACGGACTCATTACACATCTCGGCAGATATATACTTAGTTTAATAGGAATTGTGCCCAAGGCATTGCAGATAAGTGTGAGAGAACAATTAGAAGGTTCAACTCATAACACTTCCAAAATACCTAAAAATGCTCTGCTTAATACTCTTGAATTTCTTTCGGAAGAAATGGAAGAAACTCTTGGAATAAAAGTAGAATTTCCTGTCGACAAACCGGATAAAGATTATGCATTCTTCTGTGCCGTAAGCGATTATTTGTTAGAACCGGATACTCTTATGGGAAATGCAGCGGTTCTTTATTCAGCAGGAGATTGGAATAACTGGACAATAGGTACAGGCAATTACGATGGTATAAATTATGGGCTTTTTTACAGCGATTGGCATCTTGAAAATATAGTAAAGCAATTAATGGACGAAGTAAAACGATTGAACAGTAAAAAAATATTAATCGGAGAATGCGGACATGCATCAAGGTCTGCTCATGATTTTGTGCCTGTATTCGGCGGTAAGAAGAATTATCCGGTAATGAATTTTATGGAATATACATTGGACTGCCTTAAAAAAGGAAAAATAAAATTAAATTCCGATATAATAACTCAGAAAGTTACTTACCACGATCCGTGCAATATTGCCCGTTCAGGATGGATTGTAAACCAGCCGCGCGAAATTATAAAATCATTTGCAAAAAATTTTATCGAAATGGAACCTCACGGGCAGAATAATTATTGCTGCGGCGGCGGGGGAGGACTTGTATCAATTGATGAACTGCATGATTTCAGAATGGAAATAGGTGGGTATGTTAAAGCGAAACAAATTGAAAAAACAGGCGCCGAAATAGTTGTTTCACCATGTGCAAATTGCAAAAAGCAATTGAGGGAATTGGTAGAACATTACAATCTGCCATGTAAGGTAATGGGACTTCACGATTTGATTTTGGAAGTGATTGAGATTCCAGGCGGTAAATCACCCGAAGAACGTAAAAAGATGAAAGAGGAAATGGAAATGATGTAATCTCGATGCTGGATGCTCGATACTTTGTACTCGATGGTTGATACTGAAATGATTTTTAAATACAGAATACAAGAGGTTATTTAATATCTATATAACATAGAACTCCTACGGAGTTCGGTTTTGGGATTTATATAAGTTCTACAAACATTTGACTCCTAACGAAGTCATCGCATCTGATCAGTCTTCGCTCCAAAGGAGCAAAATGTTTGTAATAGCAGAAAAGCCCAAGATATTAGCACTTCGTTAGGAGTGCGATGTTCACTTAATATAAAAAATATTTCTGATTTTTACTCATGGTTCGAAAATCGCATATCAAGTATCCAGAATCGAGTATCGAGAATCTGATTTTAATATGCTGATAAATTCTAAACAATTAAATTTTTAATTAATGTTAAATAAAAAAAGTTAAAAGATGGAACAATGGATTGAATTTGCAAAAGGTCCTTTATTTGCGTTTACTTTTTTAATTATGATTCTGGGATTAGCGAGACATTTTATAATTCAGTTTTATTCAATTATTATTTCGAAGGGGAAACGATTAAAAAATGTTTCATGGAAAAGAATTTTTTCCGATATGTTTACATGGGTACTTCCTTTTAAACATTTGATAAAAGGTACAAGATTATTTTCAACCGTATCTTTCATTTTTCATGTTGCGGCAATTTTAGTCTCAGTCTTTCTTTTGGACCACATAGCACTTTGGCAAAGCTACCTTGGCGTAAATCTTCCATCAATCGGCAGAGTATTTGCCGACATTCTTACTTTGATTATCATAGGATGCATATTGGTTCTAATTGCATGCAGGATATTTGTAAGGCGTCAGAGAGAGATGAGCAAAAAGTCGGATTATATTTTATTGATTATGGTTCTTCTTCCGTTTCTCTTCGGATTTTTTGCAGTTCATCCCGCCCTCAATCCTTTTTCTTGGGAAACTGCAATGCTGATTCACCTTCTTAGTGCGGAAGCGTTATTTATAGTTATTCCGTTTACAAAACTTTCTCATATAGTCCTCTATTTCGTTGATAGATTATCACCTGTCCACTGGCAGTTAAAACCCGGAGCAGGAGATAAAATTGCGGAAGCTTTGTTCGGAAAGGAGGCAAAAGTGTAATGGATGCTATTTTAGTCGACGTTACTAAATGTATAGGATGTGAAAAATGCGTAACGGCTTGTATTGAAAAAAATCATCTTAACTTAGAAAAATCATATTTCGACCGTGAAACTTCAAGAGACGGTTTATCTGCCGACAGATTGCTAAGCATAAAGAAAATTGAGGAAGGTCGCTATGCAAGATACAGCTGTATGAATTGCTTAGATCCTGCCTGCGTCTCTGCATGCATTGTAGGGGGAATAACTAAAACTAAAGAAGGTCCGGTAATTTACGATCCCGATAAGTGCATAGGATGCCGATACTGCATGCTTGCATGTCCGTTTCATATTCCGCGATATGAATGGAATCAAACAAAACCTTTCATGAAAAAATGTAATATGTGCTATGATAGAATTATAGAAAATAAACTGCCTGCATGTGTAGAGGCATGCCCTCAAAAGGCAATTATTTTTGGTGATAGGATCAAATTATTAAAGCAAGCACGTTCTTTAATAAATAATAACCGTGGTAAATATTTAAATCATATTTGGGGGCAAAAAGAATACGGCGGAACTTGTGTTCTGTTTATTTCCGATGTTGATATTACAAAATTAGGCTGGCCGAATAAGCCAACGGTTCCAATTCCTGAACATACACAGCCTTTAATTAAAGAAACTCCAGTTATAGGTTTAACTGTCGGCGGAGTTCTTATCGGATTAAATTGGCTGGTAAAAAGAAAGAATGAATTAGCCGCCGAAAATAATAAAGCTAAAAATCTAACTAAAAAAGAAAAAGCGAAGAGTAATGTTCAATAAAGCAAGAACTTTAAAAGATATTTTGTGGTTTTTCGTGTTCTTTGGATTAGTTGCAATAATTTTCCGGTTGTGGTTCGGATTGGGTGCAACTACCAACTTATCCGATTCAGTGCCGTGGGGACTTTGGAAGATTTTAAATATGGTTGCCGGAGTAGCGCTTTCCACCTGCGGTTTTACAATCGGTTTTTTAGTTTATGTATTAAAAATAGAAAAGTTCAAACTGCTAGTTAAACCGGCAATTCTTGTTGCATTTTTAGGATACGGCTCTTCATGCTTTGCTTTACTGCTGGATATAGGTTTGCCTTACCGTTTTTGGCATCCGCTAATTATGTGGAATGAGCATTCTTTTCTGTTTGAAGTTTTCTGGTGCGTGATGCTTTATTTCTCGGTAACATTTGTTGAAATGCTGCCGAATATTCTTGAAAAGTACCGCTTTAGAAGAACAGTTCATTTTTTACATAAGATTGCTATCGGTGTAGTGATATTAGGAATTACACTTTCAACTCTTCATCATTCTTCATTAGGCTCGTTATTTCTAATTACACCTTACCGTTTATTTAAATTGTGGTATTCATCTTATCTTCCAATTTACTTTTTTACTTCTGCTGCCGGCTGCGGAATAATGTTTATTATTCTTATCAAAATTTTGTACGCGAAATTATATAATCCTGTACCTCTGTTTGGCGAACAAAATAACGGCAAAACTTCTATATTTCCCTTAAATAAAAATGTCGGTAGAATTCATATTAGAGAATACGGTAAAGAAATGCCGGTGTTGAGTTCATTGAGTATCATAGGGGCTTCACTGCTGGGAATTTATCTATTATTAAAAATCTTCGACCTTTTTAGGTTAAACCTTTGGAGCACTTTGTTCGCCGGTACTTGGGAAAGCTGGCTGTATATAATTGAATTACTGCTTACCGCAGTACTGCCGATTATTTTGGTAATAAATGAACGAAGCAGGCGATCACCATACGGATTAGGTACGGCGGCATTTTCCGCATCATTTGGTCTTGCCTTAAACCGGCTTGATGTAGGTATTCTCGGTTATTTCCGTGATGCAGGCACCGTATATTTTCCATCGTTAGCCGAATGGTCTGTAAGTATCGGAGTTATTGCTGCTGCAGGACTTGTATTTCTCTTTGCAGCAGAAAATTTTTCAATATTCGATGAACAATGGAAAGTATATAAAATCAGCAAGGGAATTTTTAAGGCTTCCTTTGATTCAATCTCGCGTGTTTGGCAGACTGCGCTTCAAAGCGGTTTGCATCGTGCAACTATAATCGGAGTTTTTGCTATACCTATTGCTTTTGTTCTTATGTATCCCCAATACAAAATTGAAAACGAGGCAAATGTTGTTCCGGCATCGGGATTTAATACTACACGTTCCATTCTAATTATCAATTCAACTAAACCAGGAATGAGTACTATATTTCCACATTTAAAACATCAAAATATGCTGGGTAAAGATACATCATGCATTTTGTGTCATCATATGTCCATGCCGAATGATAAGTCAACTCCGTGTTCAAGATGTCATCGAAAAATGTTTCATAAAACCCTAATCTTTAATCATGAAATGCATAAAGTTTGGGTTGCGCAAAAAAGAAAAATCACAGGCTTTCATCCGGAAAATAAAACTTGCACCATTTGTCATAAGTCAGGCTTGCCTAAAAATTTAAATAGTGCAGTCGGCTGCCTTGAATGCCATAGTAAAGATATGAATATAGCTGATACTCTAAATTTGCCCAAACAATTTTTATATGCGGATAGTTATTTCGATGTGATGCATAAAAAGTGCATAGGCTGTCATAAGGAAAGAAAAGCACAGGTAAAAAAACCTAACCTCGATCAGTGTTCAAATTGTCATAAAAACTACTACAGAGAAAATAAAATAGACAAGTTTTTGACATTATCTCGGTGAGGGTGTAAATACCCATAAAATTTACTGTATATAAAATAAAAAAGAGGCTGTCTCAAAACTGTCATTCCGGGCTTGACCCGGAATCTAAACATTTAAATTTCTCTTAAAAAGAGATGCTGAATCTTCCAAAGGAATGCCTTTGGCAAAGTTCAGCATGACAAATTCCATCTTTTAAGACAACCTTTTAAATGGTGGGGGCTGAAGGATTCGAACCTACGACCCCCTGCTTGTAAGGCAGGTGCTCTGAACCAACTGAGCTAAGCCCCCGGGATATTTAAAAAGAACTTCTAAAAAAATGTTTGTAAATATCTTACTTTTCCCCAAAAAATACAAATAAAAATTAAATATTTATAAAATTGATTAAACATTCTTTATAAATTTTCTAAATTTGTATTTATTAAATATGTCAAAAAATTATTGTGGAAAAATATTAATTAAAAAAGTGTTAAGAGCTTTTTATATAGTTACTTTAAAATGAAAAAACTACTAATATTTTTAGCCATTTTAACGATTATTCTTGTTTATATTTTTTATCCGGCAAAAGTAATTACATATCCTCCCGGAGAAACTGCACCTTCTCCTCCAAAGCAGACAAACTTAGTCGAAAAAAAGAAATGGACAGATGGAGAATTTACAGTTGAAGCGCTTGCCGAATATGATATCAAGGCAAGAGTTTTGAGTCGTGATAATTATTCCTACGGAAAAGAGAGTGAAATATCTCCTTTTGATCTCGCTCTTGGCTGGGGTCCAATGTCCAACCAGAGTGTGATTGATAAATTTGATATAACCCAAAGAGATAGATGGTATTTTTGGTACTCGAATAATCTGCCTATTCCCAGACATGAGGTTATTATAAATAGTGCGAATACACATATTATTCCTAAAGATGAGGAACTTGAAGACAAATTTGATAGAGTATATAAGGGGAGTTTGATTGAAATGAAAGGCTATCTTGTTAAGTTGACTACTGCAAAAGGCTGGCGATGGATAAGTTCTCTTAAAAGGGACGATACCGGCGGCGGTGCATGCGAGTTGTTTTGGGTAGATAGTTTAAAAATATTTGATAAATAGTTTTTATATCTGCCTGATATATTTTTTATATCTGCAATAATTATCTTTGACGTACAATGTAAAGCTGAGCGAGCGACGGGATTCTTCCAAAGGTCCGAAGGACTCCTGTGGAGAATTCCTTCGGCAGAACCCGCGACATACAGCTTGGGAATAAATTATTCATACTTAATTAATTAAAATAAAATATGTTAACAAAAAATGAGTAACAAAAACGCAACAAAATTATAATTTATTTGAAATATTCTTATCTTTTTTAATAGTTTTATTAGACCTAGATAAATTGCTTGATTTTTCATTGATTAACTTTGTATCATTTGCTTGCGTAGAGAACGCAGATAGTGAACTTAATCCTTTTGTAATTAATGAAATAATTGAATTCCCTTGAATAGCCCAAGTTTCTTGTTGTTTTTTGGGATTAATTACTCCAAAATTGATTCTATGTACTGTTTGTTTTTCTTTATCAATTTCGCCGCTAGCTATTTTTATATCTAATCCGCCTCTTTTATTCGTTGTAGTTATTAATGAAATATCAAAATTAATCTCATCATTAATCTCATATTCCGAGCAGTGCTGTCCAAAATAAATGTTGAAAGTTAAAAAAGTTTTTATATTAACAAGTATTGGACAGATTTTATCCTATTCAAATTTCAATCCCTACTTAAAATAAATCCATCTGTCGATTTT
>Ga0307441_1000202_pt1 | contig 23253 bp, 20 predicted proteins | sample SalMarWE160420MG_FD_202149 | JGI IMG/M metagenome (GOLD analysis project Ga0307441, IMG submission 202149) | Salt marsh sediment microbial communities from the Plum Island Ecosystem LTER, Massachusetts, United States - WE1604-20 | ecosystem: Environmental > Aquatic > Marine > Intertidal zone >... | reverse complement strand
TCGTCCACCAGCAGGCAGGTGCGACCTTCCACCTCGCCGATGATGTGCATGACCTGGGCCACGTTGGCCCGCGGACGGCGCTTGTCGATGATGGCCAGATCAGCGTCATCGAGGCGCTTGGCCAACGCCCGGGCCCGCACTACACCGCCCACGTCCGGGGACACCACCATCAGTTTGGGGTACTTGCGCCGCCAGATATCGCCCAACAGGATCGGCGAGGCATACACGTTGTCCACCGGTACATCAAAGAAACCCTGGATCTGGTCGGCGTGCAGATCCACAGTCAGCAGCCGGTCGGCGCCGACTTTTTCGATCATGTCCGCCGCCACCTTGGCGGTGATGGGCACCCGCGCCGAGCGCGGCCGCCGGTCCTGGCGGGCATAGCCGAAATACGGAATCACCGCCGTGATGCGCCGGCATGAGGAACGCCGGATGGCGTCGATCATCACCAGCAGCTCCATCAGGTTGTCCGCGGTGGGCGAGCAGGTGGGCTGCACGACGAAAACGTCCTTGCCGCGGACGTTCTCCATGATCTCCACCATCACCTCGCCGTCGCTGAACTGACCGACGATCGCCTTCCCCAGCGGCAGCTTCAGGAAGTTGGCGATATCCTGGGCCAGCTGCGGGTTGGCGTTGCCGGTGAAGACCATCATCCGACTGTCTGGGTCGGGAACGGCAGGTCCTCTTTCCATCGCTTTCAGATCCGCTTTCAGGGCTCAATCTCCCCCGTGGCCAACGGGGTTGCAGTACCCAAGGCTACCTGGCTGTTACGGGCCTTGAGCGCGAATGGCTGGGGCGCCAGGATTCGAACCTGGGAATGCTGGGATCAAAACCCAGTGCCTTACCGCTTGGCTACGCCCCAAAGGCTATCGCCGAGGGACGGCAGGTGCCGCGCTGCCGGCCGTCACTCGGACGCCAATCTGTCCATCAGCGGCGAGCGGTTGCGGCCCTGGGCCACGAAAGCCGTCCAGCCGGCGGGCAGCTGCTCCAAGACCGCCTGGGCGTCGGCCCGTTCCCCAAAAGCGGCGAATACGCAGCCGCCGGTTCCGGTCAGCCGCGCAGGCGCCCGGCGGCCCAACCAGTCCAGCGCCCGCGCCACTTCGGGATGGCGCCGCCTCACCACCGCTTCGCAGTCGTTGCGGCCGCCGTCGGCAAAGAAGTCCGATATTGTGATAGGGGGGCTGTCACGTGTCAATTCCGGGTCCGAAAAAACGCCGGCCGTAGATACCGTTACCGGTGGCACGATCACCACGAACCAGTCCTCGGGCAGGGTCACGGGGGTCAGGCACTCCCCCACCCCTTCCGCCCATGCCGCCGCACCCCGTACGAACACCGGCACGTCCGCACCCAGGGACAGGCCCAACTGCGCAAGCCGGTCCACGGACAAACCCAAGCCCCACAGCCGATTGAGCGCCACCAGCGTGGTGGCCGCATCGGAACTGCCGCCGCCCAGCCCGCCGCCGGCGGGCAGGCGCTTGTGCAGGTCGATGTCCACCCCCATGGGAGTGGCGCCGGCGTCCTTCAGGAGGCGGGCGGCACGCACGGTCAGGTCGGCATCCTCGGGCACCCCGGCCAGCTCCCGCAGCCGCCGCACGGGACCGTGCTCACTGACGGCAAAACGCAGCTCGTCCCCGAAATCGAGAAACTGGAACACAGTCTGCAGCTCATGGTAGCCGTCGGAACGACGGCCGGTGATATGCAGGCAAAGATTGAGCTTGGCGGGCGCCGGCCAGCTCCGGTTCCGATCAGAAACACTTGCAGCGGACGCGACTGCCATTGACGTCAGCTGCTCCCGGCCGGCGGCGTGGCGCCGGCGCCGTTCTCCCAACGATCCACGATCAGGCGCAGATGCACGTCACCATTGGCAAGGCGCATCCGCGCGGGCAGCGCACGGCCCTGGACCTGGGAGTAGCCATCGTAGTGAATCACCCAGCCGTCCTGAATCAACACGGTGAGGTGACCCGCCTTGTCGCGCTGCTCCCCGGTCACCGGACCTGGAGCGGGACGGCCCCGCACCCAGTATCGCAGACCGGATACGGGCATGCGCACACCCATCACCCGCGCCAGCAGTTGCTCCGGGCTGGTGGCCTGATAGCGTTCACCGTTGGCGGTACGCAGGGTCACCTGACCCGGGCGGCCGGCGAGTTCCGCCGCCCCCTGGCCCAGGGGGCCTTCCAGGCGCAGGTCGTAGTGATCGGCGCGCTCGCGCCACAACAGACCGGCATGCCAGCCCTGATCGCCGGCCCGCACCGCAATGCGTCCGGCCAGAATCCAGCTGTTCGAAGGGGTGCCGGCGGGCAGCGGCGGCGCCGGGGGAACGGTGACACAGCCCGCCAGTGTCAGCAGGCAGACGACCAGGAGCAGGCGTTTCACGGCTTGAAGCGGTCGATCACCCGCTTCAGCGCGGCGCTGTCGGGATGGGCCTTGAGGGCCTTGCGCCACACCGCGCGGGCCTCGTCGCGGTGTCCCGCCGTCCACAGCACCTCGCCCAGGTGTGCGGCAATCTCCGCATCGCCGCTCATTTTATAGGCGCGGCGCAGCGCCCGCAGGGCTTCGGCCGTGTTACCCAGCCGGTACTGCACCCACCCCAGGCTGTCGATCACCGCCGGGTCGTTGGGCCTGAGCTTGACCGCTTTCTTTATGTAGACGAGCGCTTCGGCATAGCGCGTCGTGCGATCCGCCAACGTGTAGCCCAGGGCATTGAGGGCCACCGCGTTGTCGGGCTGTTGCTTGATGATGGCGCGCAGATCGTCCTCGGCCTGCTTCAGCTTGCCGAGTTTCTCCGCCACCAGCGACCGGCCATAGAGCAGGTCGGTATCGCCGGGATGGTCTTTCAGTGCCTCGCTGTACACTTCCAGCGCCTGCTGGTTGCGACCCACCTGGCTCAGTATCTCGCCTTCCACCGCATACAGCTGCACGGCGGCCTGGGGGTTGTCCCTGCGCAGGGCCGCCAACTGCTGACGGGCTTCGGCCACCTTGCCCTCGCGGGCAGTGATCTGGGCCACCCGCACCTGGGCGTCGAGCCAGTATTCACCCTCGTTGACCCGGGAATACCAGTCCCTGGCGGTCTTCGGCTTGTGCTGCTCCTCGGCGATACGCCCCAGGTAGTAGCGGGCTTCGTCCTGGCGCTCACCCAGATCCAGCACCTTGCGGAAATAGCGGCGCGCCGCATCCAGCCGCCGTGCTTCCAGAGCCAGCAGACCCAGGGAGTACTGCACATCGGCGTTGCCGGGCGCCAGCCTGGCCAGCACTTCGAACTCCCGCTGGGCGTGCTTGAGGTCCCCCGCCCGCACCAGCACCCGCGCGTAGGCCAGCCGCAGGTCCAGATCCTTGGGTCGACGCTTGACCGCGGCACCCAGTTCGCGGGCAGCCACGTCCAGTTCACCCATGTCGCTGCGCACCTGGGCGCGCAGGATTTCCGCATCCGTCCAGTTGGGCCGCAGGGCGATGGCACGCTCCACCTGGGTCAGACTCAGTCGACGTTGGCCTGCGTGCAAAGCCAGCCGGGCATAGGCCAGGTGCGCCTCGGGCACTTTCGGGTTGGCCTCGGCCAGGGCTTTCATCACGTCCAGGGCCGCCTGGCGATCGGGCTCGTGAGCCAGCAACTGGGTCACCGCCTCGAAAGCGGCGGCCTTGTCCGACGCCTTGGCCACGAAGCGAACCAGCTGCAGGCCCGCCTGGTAAGTCTCGCCGGCCCGCAGATCCAGCACTGCCAGCGCCTCGTGGGCCTGGGCGTTGTCCGGCGCCAATTTGACCCAGCGCCGAGCCAGTTCCAGGGCGGCCGCCTCGTTCTTGGCGAACAACGCGATGCGCAGGCCCCGCTCGGCGACCTCCGGATCGTCGCTCAGGCGAGCCGCCTTCAGGTACGACTTGGCGGCCAGACTCAGGTCACCGCTCTGTCCGGCCATTTCGCCGGCCAGAATGTCGTACATCAGATCGGATTCGCGGGTCTCGGCAGGCGTGAGGGGCTGGGGCTTGACGATAACGGCGCCGTTGGGGGTCTCCGAGCCGGTGGCGGAGGTCGCCGGCCGGGTGGACAGCGTGGTGCAGGCGGACATCGCCGCGGCCGCCAGCAGCGGCAACATCACACGCCGCGAGCGAGCGACAGGTCGATGCAGTGATTTGGCCATAGCCTCGTATTCTAACAGGTTCCCGTAGGTACAGAACGGATTGTTGCGGGCCGGCGGGGGGCAGCCCCAAGGCGCGAACAGCTTGTAATCGCCAGACCCATACCGCAGAATTTCCAGTTGCTCGTATTTTGACCCGTCCCGACACCCACACATGCCCCTGATTGCCGTCGGTCTCAGCCATCGCACAGCCCCCCTGGAGCTGCGCGAACGCGTCGTCTTCGACCCGCAACGCCTGCCCGAGGCGCTGCGCGAGCTGGCCGCATTGCCGGGCGTCGAGGAAGGGGCGATCCTGTCCACCTGCAACCGCACGGAAGTGTACTGTGCCGTCAACGGCACCGAGAGCGCCGCGGTCAGCGAGTGGCTGGCCCAGCATCACCAGCTCTCGTCGGCGGACCTGGACGCCTTCCTTTACATCCATCAGGACGATGCGGCGGTCCGGCATATCTTCCGGGTCGCCTCCGGGCTCGATTCCATGATTCTGGGCGAGCCGCAGATCCTCGGCCAGATGAAGGACGCCTATCAGGACGCCACCGCCGCCGGCACCCTGCACCAGCGCCTGAGCAAGCTGTTCCAGTACACCTTCTCGGTGGCCAAGCAGATCCGCACCGACACCGCCATCGGTGTCAGCGCCGTGTCCGTGGCGTTCGCGGCGGTGAGCCTCGCCAGACAGATATTCGGCGATCTGGAAGACCAGACCGCCCTGCTGGTGGGCGCCGGGGAGACTATCGAGCTCACCGCACGCCACCTGCACGAGCAGAAACTCGGGCGCATGATCGTCGCCAATCGCACGGTCCAGCGGGCCCATGCCCTGGCGACCCAGTTCGACGGTTATGCGATTGCGCTGGCGGACATGCCGGCCCATCTGCACGAAGCCGACATCATAATCTCCTCCACCGCCAGCCAGCTGCCCATCCTGGGCAAGGGCGCGGTGGAGCGTGCCTTGAAGGTGCGCAAGCACCGTCCCATGTTCATGGTGGACATCGCCGTGCCCAGGGACATCGAGCCGGAGGTGGACGGCCTGGACGATGTGTATCTGTACACGGTGGACGATCTGAAGGAAGTGGTGCAGGAGAATCTCAAATCCCGCCAGGAGGCGGCGCGCCAGGCCGAGGAAATCGTGGAGGCCCAGACCGCCCACTTCATGGGCTGGATGCGCTCGCTGGTGGCCGTCAGCACCATCCGGCATTTCCGGGAAGGCGCCGAAGGCATGCGGGACGAGGTACTGGAAAAGGCCCGCCAGCAGATCGCCCAGGGCAAGGACCCCGGGGAGGTGCTGGAGTACCTGGCCCATATCCTGACCAACAAGCTCATCCATCACCCCAGCGTGCAACTGCGCCAGGCCGGCTACGAAGGGCGCACCGACCTGCTGGAGGCCGCTCGCGAGCTGCTGTGCCCCAAGCACGGCGAATAGACCCGCGGCGACCCACACCCGTTAGAAACTCATTAGGACCCGACGTGAAGCCTTCGATTTCCCACAAGCTGGAAGCCCTCGTGGAACGCTTCGAGGAAGTGGGCGTGCTGCTGTCCGAGCCTGACGTAATCGCCAATCAGGACCGGTTCCGGCGCCTGTCCATGGAGTACGCCCAGCTCGAACCGGTGGTGAAGACCTTCCGCGACTATCGGCAGGCCACCGAGGACCTGGCCTCGGCCCGGGAGATGCTGCAGGACCCCGACGCCGAGCTGCGCGCCATGGCCGCCGACGAAAGCGAAGCCGCCCAGGCCCGCCAGCAGATCTTGAATACGGAACTGCAGAAACTGCTGCTGCCCAGGGATCCCCATGACAGCAGCAACATCTTTCTGGAGATCCGGGCCGGCACCGGCGGCGACGAAGCGGCCCTGTTCGCAGGCGACCTGTTCCGCATGTATTCGCGGTACGCCGAACAGCGGGGCTGGAACGTGGAAGTGCTCAGCGAAAGCGAGGGCGAGCACGGCGGCTACAAGGAGATCATCGCCCGCATCGTGGGGCAGGGCGCGTACTCGCGCCTGAAGTACGAATCCGGCGCCCACCGGGTCCAGCGCGTGCCCCAGACCGAATCCCAGGGTCGTATCCATACATCGGCCGCAACGGTGGCGGTGATGCCGGAGGTCGAAGAGGTGGAATCGGTGGACATCAATCCGGCCGACCTCAAGGTGGACACCTATCGCGCTTCCGGCGCCGGCGGCCAGCACGTGAACAAGACCGATTCGGCCATCCGCATCACCCACCTGCCCAGCGGCATCGTGGTGGAGTGCCAGGACGAGCGCTCCCAGCACAAGAACCGGGCCCGCGCGATGTCCCTGTTGGCCGCCAAGCTGCTGACCGTCGAGCGCGACCGGCAGATCGCCGAGCAGTCGCAGACCCGCCGCCAACTGGTGGGCAGCGGCGACCGCTCGGAACGCATCCGCACCTACAATTTTCCCCAGGGCCGGGTTACCGACCATCGCATCAACCTCACCCTGTACAAGCTGGAAGAGCTGATGCAGGGCAACCTGGACATGGTGGTCGACGCCCTGGTGAGCGAAGACCAGGCGGACAAGCTGGCGGCCCTGGAAGCAACCGAGCATTGACCGTCGCCGCGGCCGCCTGTGCGGGCCAAAAATTCAAAAACGCCACGGAATCCACGGAAAGCACGGAATTGAAGAATCGAACGGTTGCGGACGCGGGATCGGCGGGCAGCATCGGTCGCGCAGGGCGCAGGGGTTACCCTCGAATTTCCCCTTCCGTGGATTCCGTGAGTTCCGTGGCTCTCCCTGATAAGAAGCTTGGTTCGGCAGCTGTCCACCAAAGGCAAAAGCGTTAGGCAGGACACGGAAAGGGTGGAAATGGAATTGTTCGTTCGCAGACCTTAGACGGCACGCAATCTCTGCCAAGGCAGCCGCGGCGGCTTCCCTGAGATTTTCCTTCCGTGGGTTCCGTGGCTCTTCTCGAAAGTTGGCATTCGCACACGCGGGGGTCATCAGCACACATGACGTCCATACAGCAGGCCCTCGCGGACGCCGCTGCGGCGCTCGCGGAATCGGATTCGCCGCGGCTGGATGCCGAGGTGCTGCTGGCCCATGTGCTGGAACGGCCGCGCAGCTACCTGTACACCTGGCCGGACCGGGAGCTGTCCGCGGAACAGGGGAGCCGGTTCTTGGGGCTGGTGGAACGCCGCGCCACCGGCACGCCGGTCGCCCATCTCACCGGACGCCGGGAGTTCTGGTCCCTGGACCTGGAGGTGACGCCGGATACGCTGATCCCCCGGCCGGACACCGAGACCCTGGTGGCCGTTGCGCTCGAGCTTCTGCCCGCGCAAGCGCCGGCCACGGTAGCGGATCTGGGCACGGGATCCGGCGCCATCGCCCTGGCCCTGGCCCATGAGCGGCCGGACTGGCAGGTGGTCGCCGTCGACCGCTCGGCGCCCGCACTGACCGTGGCCCGGCGCAATTCCCTGCGACTGGGGCTGGTCAAGGTGTATCCCGTTCTCGGCGACTGGTGCGCCGCGCTGGCCTCGGACCGTTTCCATCTCATCGCCTGCAACCCCCCCTATGTCGCGGCCGACGATGCTCACTTGAGGCACGGCGACGTACTCCACGAGCCCCGTTCCGCCCTCGCCGCGGGATCCGACGGACTGGATGATCTGCGCCGTATCATCCCGGCGGCACGACGCTGTCTGCGCGCCGGCGGCTGGCTGGCGCTGGAGCATGGTTACGATCAGGCACCCGCCGTTCGGGCCCTCCTTGAGCAGGCCGGTTACGACACCATCGACTCCCGCACGGACTTGGCCGGACAGGCCCGGGTCACCACCGCCCGCCGCACCAGCCGGTAGCCCGAGTACCGGGGTTTGATCCCGGTCAACACTTTGAATTGCGCCCCGTAGCGCCGGCGCCGAGGTTGACCTGCGTCAACCAAAACGTCAACGGTTTGTATGATTCTTTTACACGAGAGGTGAACGGAAAGAGGCAAGGGAAAGCGGGCGCGAGCGCAAAGACGCCCGCCGCATCTGCGGAGAAATTTGCGTCGGGAGAGCAGTCATGAAAGCCACACGGAGGACGCTTGTCGCGGCGGGCATCGCCTTGGTATTGGCGGCACCGACCGCTTTCGGGCAGGTCTTCACGGTGAACAGTACGGCGGACGCAGTGACCACCGAGGCTGATGGCCAATGCAACGCAACCGTGGGCGAACAGACCGTGTGCACCTTGCGCGAAGCCATTATGGAGGCCAACGCACTCGCCGGCCCGGACGAGATTCAATTCGACTCGGCGTTCGTGAACGCGGCCAACCCCATACAGCTGACCCTCGGCGGCGTGGACGAGGGCTCAAGGGCCAGTCCCGAGGGATCCACCGATCCCTTCCTGATGGATGAGACTCCTGATGTGCGTCAGGGCGATCTGGACGTCACGGACAGCCTCACCATCACCGGCGTGGATCCCAGCCGACCCGACGCCACCGTCATCGAGTGGAATGCGCCGGAGGGCGAGTCGCCCGACCGCATTTTTCAGATCCACGGCAGCACGGACGGCGTCGATGTGAAGTTGCAGTATCTGACCCTGCGGGGCGGTTCGGTGGGCTCCGAGCAGCTCAGCGAAGCCACCGAAGCCAACGGCGCCTGGTGGCTGTATCGCAACGGCGGCGCCATCGCCAACGGCGTCTGCTGCAGCATCATTGAGGATTCGACGTCGGAGGACCATGGCGGCGCGCCGGACGGGGTCGGCGGTGGTGACGAAGGCGAGGAAGGCAGCGCCGTCATCAACGGTCTGACGCTGGAACGGGTCGTGGTGCTCGCAAACCACGCCGAAGGCGACGGCGGCGGCATCTACAGCGCAGCACCGCTGGTACTGAACCAATCCGCCATCAGGGCAACATCAGTTCACGCAACGGCGGCGGGCTGTACAACGACTCCGACCTGACCATGACGGAGACGACGGTCGGCGCCATCAGCAACGTGCCCTACCTGGACCCGTCCATACTAGCGGCGGGCAACGAGGCTGAAGGCGGTGGCGGCATCTTCGACACCGGCAGTCACACCAGCAAGATCGACCGCAGCGCCATCATTGGCAACGTGGCCGTGGGTGGTGGCGGCATTGCCGGACGCGCCGGAGTCATCATGGACATCAGCAACAGCACCATCGCCGGCAACCAGGCGGCCGACGTGGGCGGCGGCGTCTACACCAACGGCACGGTGAACCTCACCAACGTCACGGTGGTGGACAACCAGGCCCCGGGAGACGCGGGCTTCGGAGGCGCCGGCCTGCATGCCTTCTCGTCCGGTGACGGCGACGGCAACTATCACCTGGTAAACACCCTGTTGGCTCACAACCTGCGTACCACGGAGGATGCGTCGCAGGTGCCGGCCAACTGCGGCGTGACGGGCGGTACGGCGACGGTGGCCACGTACTTCCAGTCCAGCGGCAACAACATGGAGGATGCCGACACCTGCGCCTTCAGCCAGCCCAGCGACCATGTCAACACGGATGCCAAGCTGGGCCTGCTGAGCAATAACGGCGGCCTGACCGAGACGGTACCGCTGATGGAAGGCAGCCCGGCCGTTGACGCCGGCAACAACGCGCTGGTCGCGGGTACCCTGGATCAGCGCGGTACCGGCTTCGCCCGCACCAACGACGGCAACGGCGACGGCGTGGCCACGGTGGACGTGGGCGCCTTCGAGGCAGCGGCAGTGACACCGGCGACACCGGTAGTACCGCCCAGCGACATCACTGACGGCACAAGCAGTGGCGGCGGTGGTGGCGGCTGCACGGTGAACCCGCACGGTGCCGACCCGACCCTGCCGGCCCTGCTGGCGGCGGCCCTGGGCTTCCTGGGCTGGCGCCGGAGTCGCCGACAACAATAGGAGAGCCCCCCGCGGCGCAAGGGCAGGGACGCCCCCTGGGCCCCTCTTCGGAGGGGCCCAGCCTTGTGGGCGGTCACAAAACCGCCTTCCGGGGCTTGCCAATGGGCGCCAGATCACTAGCATTGTAAGCATGACGTCAAGCGATACAGAGCTGGTCAAACGCCGGGAGGTGTGGTTCCGGGGACCCCATCCGGACCCTCATCAAGCCCGCACGGCTGCCGTCGTCCTGAGCGAACTGCACGGCGTCGTGCATGTGCAGGCGGTGAGCCCGGTATTGGCCCATGTGCACTACGATGTGACGATACTCACCCTGCAGATCATCGAACAGACCCTGCAGGACGTGGGCCTGCACCTGGACAACAGCCTGCTGGTCAAACTCAAACGCGCCCTGTACGCCTACACCGAGGAAGCCCAGCGGGACAGCTTGGGCTGCCGCAAGGGACAGACCAACTGCACCCAGCGGGTCTTCGTCACCCATTACCAGAACCGCCCCCATGGGTGCCGGGACGAACGCCCCGAGCACTGGCGGCGGTATCTCTAAACGCCTTAAAAAACGCCACGGAAAACACGGAAAACGGCTAGTCACTTACCGACTCGCACCGGTGGATGGCAGTCGGTCGGTGAGGCCACAGCGGCTCCCGGCACGGAAAAGAAGAATACCTCCATTTGGTACCATGGCGATGCTGGCAAACATCAACTCCGATACGCCACGGAACCGGATTCGTTGTGCCTGTCGCAGTCTCTCCGGTGCAATGCGCTGCGCTTATTTGCACCCATGTTTATCACAGTGCGCGTCACGAACATTCATTTGTCCGTGTTTTCCGTGTCTTCCGTGGCGCTTTTGAATTCGCCTTTGCGTGGGTTCCGTGGCGCCTTTGTTGCTGTACTATCATTGCAGTCCCCCATAATCACCAGACGCAGACCATGGACCACGACGCTCTGCTCCGTTACAGCCGCCAGATCCTGCTGCCCGCCGTCGGGTTGGAAGGACAGGAACGATTGCTGGACTCGCGGGTGCTGATCGTGGGCGCCGGGGGGCTAGGGTCGCCGGCGGCGCTTTATCTGGCCGCGGCGGGCGTCGGCCATATCACCATCGCCGACCACGACGAGGTGGATCTGTCCAACCTGCAGCGCCAGCTGCTGCATCGCCATCAGGACCTGGGGCGCCTCAAAGTGGACTCGGCCCGCGACTCCCTGCAGTCCCTGAACCCCGATGTGTCCGTTTCGGTCGTCAACGAACGGCTGGCCGGCCAGCGCCTTGACGAGCAGGTGTCACAGGTGGATCTGGTGGTCGATGCCAGCGACAACTTCACCACCCGTTTTGCCATCAACGCCGCCTGCGTGCGCCACCGCGTACCGCTGGTCTCCGGCGCCGCCATCCGCATGGAAGGTCAGGTTGCCGTGTTTCGCCCCGGGCAGCCCGAGAGTCCCTGCTACCGCTGCCTGTATAAGGAAGCCGACGAGCCGGACCAGACCTGTGCCTCCAACGGTGTGCTGGCCCCGGTGGTGGGCGTCATCGGCAGCCTGCAGGCCCTGGAAGCCATCAAGGTGCTGTTGGACCTGGGCGAGTCCCTGTGCGGGCGCCTGCTGCTGTTCGATGCCACCAGCCTCGAATGGCGCACCCTGCGCCTGCGCAAGGACCCGGCCTGCCCGGTGTGCGGCAACCCGCCCTAGACCAACGGAGCCGGCCCGTCTGTGGAAGAGCCACGGAACCCACGGAATCCACGGAAGGGAAAAAGGTAAAGGCACAAGCGCCACGGAAGACACGGAAAGCACGGACGGGAGATCGGTGTAAGGATCCGTGGCCCATTCGGCTTAGTGGCCGGGGCATGCCGGGTACGTGCGCAAGAGCCACGGAACCCACGGAACCCACGGAACCCACGGAACCCACGAAAGCAAACAATCAGTTCGAAGCAAGGAGCCCTCGCGAAATAAGCCGATCGGCCAACAGGCGCGCACCCGCAAAAGAAGGTTTCTTTCCGTGGATTCCGTGGCGCATTTTTGTTTGTTTAGGCCCGCGGCATCACAGACCGGGGTCGCGCAGGGCCGCCTCCATCCACTCGCGGGTGCGGGGGATATAGTGGGCCAGCCCCTCCAGCACGCCGGCGCAATAGTTGCCGTTCATGCCGAGAAATCCCCCGTGGGCCAGGTAGAGCTGACCTTCGTGGCCCGCCGCCCGGGCCAGACGCTCGGCCTCTTCCCGCACCTGGTCCTGGGCGTTGGCAACCAGAATGCCCGGCAGCTCGCTGGTCAGCACGGGCAGGTCGTTGCCGCTGTCGCCGGCAAATACCGTGTCGGTCAGAGCGAAACCATGGGTCTGCATCAGGAAACGCAACGCCCCCAGCTTGGTCGCCGTCTCCGGCAGCACGTCCAGCAGCCCGGTATCGGAAGTCTCGTCCATGCTCCAGATAAGGCTGGCCCGCACCCCACGCCCAGCCAGGCGCCGCTTCATCTCCGCCAGCAGCGCGTTCCGGTCGATGTCGGTGGCGGTGTAGTAGCTCAGCTTGTGATTCATCTGCCGAGCGGGCTCCTGCAACCGCAGGTCCTGCAGATCCTCGAACAACGGCATCAGCTGCGAGCCGGTATAACCATTCCAGCACGGTGCAATGGCGTCGCCCCATTGTGTCCACGGCACCCAGCGTCCGCCTTCGCGGTAATAGATGGTGGAACCCACATCACCGATGACATAGGTAGGCACAGGAACATCGAACTCCGCGATGGCGGCATCCACCAGCGCCAGGTGGCGGCCGCTCACATAGGCCAGCGCGATCTCGGCACGCCGCCCCATGGCCCGCAGCAGCGGCCTGGCCGCAGGGGATTCCTCCTGCGTGCCGTTCGGCAGCAGGGTGCGATCCAGGTCGCTGGCCAACAGGATATGCGGATTCAATGGATCATTCCCTCGCGCTCACGACACCGTCACGCCGACGCTGTCGGGCAACCGAACGGAGTTATGGAAACGCAACGGGTCATATGTCGGACTTCATATGTGCATCGCCTCTCTGTGGCGCCGGCTGCGGGGCGGCTTCGGGTGCGGGGCGTCGGGCGTGTTAGCGGTCCTTCCGGGCTGTTGTTGGGCTTCGCGCTGCTCAGCCCAACCTACGGCGGGTTTGCAGCGGCCTTCACTGCAGGCATATTAACCGGGCAGGCCACAGGACCCTAAAACCGGCGTTGCTCGGCATCGGCTGTGGTCGCAGAGTCGCCACGCAGCCGCCCGGGGAATCGATCTGCCCATGACCCGCGTAACCATCCCCGAATCACTGCTGGTGTGCATGCAAACCCATGCCGCGCAATCCCCGACTGTCGAAGTCTGCGGCCTGCTGGGAGCGCGCCGCGGGGTGCCGGTCAGCTGCTATCCTGTCGACAATGCCGCTCGAGATCCGGCAGCGCGGTTCGACATGGATGCCCGGGGCCAGCTGGATGCCATGCGCACCATGCGTGAGCGTGGCGAAACCCTGTTCGCCATCTACCATTCCCATCCCCGCGGTCCGTCCTCACCTTCGGCGGTAGACCTGCAGGAGGCCGCCTATCCCCAGGTCCTGTATCTGATCCTCTCACCGGGCCGGCGGGGTTTTGAAGTGCGCGCCTGGCGGCTGGCAGCATCGCGGTTCGTCGCCGTGGACCTCATCGCCGAGCGGTAGACGACGGGCGATCACCGTCGGCCGGGCCGGTCAATGGCGTGTCGGAGGTACGTCCGGCTGATCGGCGGCGGCGAACAGCTCTTCCACGTCCACGGGATCGAATACGTAACGCTGGTTGCAGAACTCGCAATGGGATTCCACCACCCCCTCCTCATCGAGGATGGCGCGCACCTCGTCGTAGCCCAGCCCACGCAGCACCCGCGCGATGCGCTGGCGGGAACAACCGCAACGGAAGCTCATGGGCTCCGGGTCGAACACCCGGACGTCCTCTTCATGAAACAGACGCCGCACGACCTCCCGGGGCGGCAGTTCCAGCAGTTCTTCGCTGGTGAGCGTGGAACCCAGGTGCAACGCCCGCCCCCAGGCATCGGGATCGGGTTCCGGCCCGGGCAGTGCCTGCAGCAGCATGCCGGCCGCCCGCGTGCCATCCGCCGCCAGCCACAGCCGGGTGGGAAGCTGCTCGGAACGGTCGAAGTAATCCTCCAGCGCCGCGGAAAGGGTGCGGTGGCCCTCCAAGGGCACAATCCCCTGGTAGCGCTCGCGTCCCAGCCCCGGATCAAGAGTGATTGCGAGACGCCCCGGCCCGACAATGCGCTCGAATGACTGGGCCGGCACCTCGCCCTTCCACTGCGCCATGCCGCGCAGGGTGCGCCCGGACTCCGCCTGCACCACCAGCAGCCGCACGGGCCCTTCGCTCTGGACCTGCACGATCAGCGAACCATCGGTCTTCACCGTCGCCGCCAGCAGCGCCGCGGCGGCCATGGCCTCGCCCAGCAGGTCGCGCACCGGGGCCGGATAGTCATGGCGCTCCAGCACCGCCCGCCAGGTCGCGTCCAGATGAACCAGCTCACCGCGCACGTTGGTCCGCTCCAGCACAAAGCGCTGCAGGGTATCGCCTTCCATCATATGCCGTACTCTGCGGGCGCACGATTCACGAACGGATTACCCACTCATCGAAAACTGGAAAAAATGCGCCACGGAAAACACGGAAAGCACGGAAATAAATCTTCGTTTTCAGGCGCGGCAGGATAGATGGACCAACCTGTTTCCCATGGCGTCCTGGTCTAATCCAAGTTCTTGCTTCCGTGGATTCCGTGGGTTCCGTGGCTCTTGCAGACATACCCGGCATGCCCAGCCCATAAAGCGAAATTCGCCACGGAAAGCACTGAAGACACGGAAAAGAAAAATCGTTCATGCGGTACCACACGGCGAGAGCGATAGACATCAGTTTCAATACGCCAACACTCTCTACACCCTTCTCCCGTCCGTGCTTTCCGTGTCTTCCGTGGCGCCTTTGCTTTTACCTCTTCCGTTCCGTGGATTCCGTGGGTTCCGTGGCTCTTATTAATCAGCACAGGTCCGATCGGACAGAACGGCTAGCCCTGCAGAAGCTTCTTCAGCAGGGCGTTCACCTGGCCCGGGTTGGCCTTCCCCTGGGTCGCCTTCATCACCTGGCCGACAAAGAAGCCGAACAGCTTCTCCTGGCCGCCGCGATACTGCTCGAGCTGCTTGGGATTCTTCTCCAGCACCTCGTGGATGATGGTCTCGATGGCGCCGGTGTCGGTAATCTGCTTCAGGCCCTTCTGCTCGATCACCTGGTCGGCGTCGCCTTCGCCGGCCCACATGGACTCGAAGACCTGCTTGGCGATCTTCCCGGAGATGGTGTCGTCGGCGATGCGCTTGATCAGCCCGCCCAGCTGCACCGCACCCACCGGGCTTTCGGTGACCTCGAGTCCGTCCTTGTTTAGATATCCGGACAACTCGCCCATCACCCAGTTGGCGGCCAACTTGGGATCGCAGTCGGCACTCTCAACCACCATTTCGTAGTAGTCCGCCATTTCCCGGGTGGCGGTCAGCACCCCGGCGTCGTAGGGGGACAGGCTGTACTGTTCGACGAAGCGGGTCTTCTTGGCGTCGGGCAGCTCGGGCAGGTTTTTCTCGACGCCGGCGATGAAAGTGTCTTCCAGCTCCAGGGGCAGCAGGTCCGGGTCGGGGAAGTACCGGTAGTCGTTGGCCTCCTCCTTGGCGCGCATGGAACGGGTCTCGCCCTTGTCGGCATCGTACAGCCGGGTCTCCTGGACCACCTTGCCGCCGCCTTCCAGCACGTCGATCTGGCGCTCCACCTCGAAGTTGATGGCCCGCTCCACGAACCGGAAGGAGTTCAGGTTCTTGATCTCGGCGCGCGTGCCGAACTCGTGGCGGCCCTTTACCCGCACCGACACATTGGCGTCGCAGCGGAAGGAACCCTCCTGCATGTTGCCGTCGCAGATCTCCAGATAGCGCACCAGGGAATGCAGCTTCTTCATATAGGCGATGGCTTCCTTGGCCGAACGCATGTCCGGTTCGGAAACGATCTCCAGCAACGGGGTGCCGGCACGATTGAGATCGATGCCGGTCATGTCCCGGAACTCCTCGTGCAGGGACTTGCCGGCGTCCTCTTCCAGGTGGGCGCGGGTGATGCCGATGCGCTTTACCGTGCCGTCATCGAGCTCAACGTCCATCCAGCCGTCGTGGACGATGGGCAGCTCGTATTGGCTGATCTGGTAGCCCTTGGGCAGGTCCGGATAGAAGTAGTTCTTGCGGGCGAACACCGAGCGCGGCGCCACCGTGGAATGAGTGGCCAGACCGAACTTGACGGCCATGCGCACGGCCTCTTCGTTGAGCACCGGCAGCACCCCCGGCAGCCCCAGGTCCACCGCACAGGCCTGGGTGTTGGGAGCGGCGCCGTAGGCCGTCGAGGCCCCCGAAAAGATCTTGCTGGTGGTTGCGAGCTGCGCGTGGATCTCCAGCCCGATAACCGTTTCCCATTCCATCGTTACGTCCTCTTGAATGGTTTGCCACAGAGGTCACAGAGGCCACAGAGAGCACCGCCGGAGAGTGCGCCAGGGAAAGACGGGCATCACCACCAGGCACCGCTTGCTTTCCCGTCTGCCGCAGTCAGTCTGCACGTGTCCCTGCACCAAGGGGGCCTACGATACGCACGCAGCCCCGGCCACAATAATATCGCTGTGCTCTCGGTGACCTCTGTGGCAAGAAAGCTGTTGTCGTCCGCCCCGCCTAGACGAAGTCCTCGGGTACCCGGCGATGCCAGTCGGTGACCTGCTGATACTGGTGCGCCACGTTCAGCAGGCGCGCTTCGGAAAAATAATTGCCGATGATCTGCAGACCCACCGGCAGCCCTTCCACGAACCCTGCGGGCACCGACATGCCGGGCAGACCGGCCAGATTGACGGCAATGGTGTAGATATCCGACAGGTACATGGTGACCGGGTCGTCGGTCTTCTCCCCCAGACGGAACGCCACCGTCGGCGACGTGGGCCCCATGATGACGTCCACTTCGCCCAGCGCACGCTGGAAATCGTCACGGATCAGGCGGCGGGCCTGCTGGGCTTTCAGGTAGTAGGCATCGTAGTAGCCCGCCGACAGGGCGTAGGTGCCCACCATGATGCGTCGCTTGACCTCCGGCCCGAAGCCCTCACCCCGGGACCGCACGTACAGGTCGGTGAGGTCGGCTGGGTTCTCGCACCGGTATCCGAAGCGCACGCCATCGAAACGGGACAGGTTGGACGAGCACTCGGCCGGCGCCACCACGTAGTAGGTGGGCACCGCCAGGTGGGTGTTGGGCAGGCTGATGTCGCGCACCTCGGCGCCGAGCTTGCGGAACTCCTCGATGGCGGCTTCCACGGCCTCGCCCACGGCCAGTTCCAGCCCCTCCCCGAAATACTCCCGGGGCAGCCCGATCTTCAGGCCCTTGAGGGGTTGGTCCAGCGCGGCCGGATAGTCGTCCACGGGCCGATCAACGCTGGTGGAATCGCGCTCGTCGAAGCCGGCCATGGCCTCCAGCAGCATGGCGCAGTCCTGGGCCGTGCCGGCCATGACGCCGCCCTGGTCCAGACTGGAGGCGAAGGCGATCATGCCGTAGCGGGACACCCGGCCGTAGGTGGGCTTGATGCCGGTGATGCCGCACAGGGCGGCCGGCTGACGAATGGAGCCGCCGGTGTCAGTGCCGGTCGCGGCAGGCGCCAGGCGGGCGGCCACCGCCGCCGCCGAACCACCGGAGGAGCCGCCGGGCACGGCATCGGTGTTCCAGGGATTGCGCACCGGCCCGTAGTAGCTGGTCTCGTTGGACGACCCCATGGCGAACTCGTCCATGTTGGTCTTGCCCAGCATGACGGCGCCGGCTTCCTTGAGGCGGGCGGTCACGGTGGCGTCGTAGGGAGCGGTGAAGTTGTCCAGCATGCGTGAGCCGCAGCTGGTCTTGACCCCTTCGGTGCAGAATATGTCCTTGTGGGCAAAAGGAATCCCGGTGAGGGGACCGGCGTCGCCCGAGGCCAGCCGCCGGTCGGCGGCGCGCGCCTGCTCCAGGGCGGCCGCCTCGGTGACGGTGACGAAGCTGTTCAGCCGGCGGTCATGGTGCTTGATCCGATCCAGGAAACGGCGGGTCAGCTCTTCACTGGAAAACTCGCCTGCCCGCAGGCCGGCGCCCAGCTCAACAATGGTCTTGGTGTGCATGTCTCACCCCGGACATGGGCGGGCGCCGCCCACGGTGCGCCGGCGCGCCCAGGTCCGCCTGTCTATTCGATCACTTTGGGAACCAGGTAGAGACCGGCTTCCACCTGGGGGGCAATGGACTGGAAATGGTCGCGCTGGTCGACTTCGGTGACCGCGTCGGAACGCAGCCGCTGGGTCGCGTCCAGGGGATGGGCCAACGGTGCGATGTCGCTGGTGTCGGCCGCGTTGAGTTGCTCGACGAAGGCCAGGATATCGGACAGGTTGCGGGCGTACGCGGGGATGTCCTGTTCGTCGATTCCCAACCGCGCCAGGTGGGCGATTTTACGCACCTCGGACGGGTCCAGCGCCATAACCACTCCGTGAAGGTTCGAAGGCCGGTTAAAATGCGAACGTTAGCACATTTGCCTGCTTGCCCAAAGCCCCCCCCGTTGCTACAGTACTTTGTCGATTTTTCCCACGGCTGGGCCTATATCAAATGTTCAAGCGCTTACTGGGGCTGTTCTCCAATGACCTTTCCATCGATCTGGGCACCGCCAACACACTGATCTATGCACGGGGACAGGGCATCGTCCTGGACGAACCCTCGGTGGTGGCCATCCGCCAGGACCGCGGCCCCGGAGGTCCCAAGAGCATCGCCGCCGTGGGTCTGGAAGCCAAGCGCATGCTGGGCCGCACGCCCGGGAACATCATCGCCATCCGGCCGCTGAAGGACGGCGTCATCGCCGACTTCACCGTCACCGAGAAGATGCTCCAGCACTTCATACACAAGGTGCACGAAACCCGCTTCTTCAAACCCAGCCCGCGGGTGCTGGTGTGCGTGCCCTGCGGCTCCACCCAGGTGGAGCGGCGCGCCATCAAGGAATCGGCGGCCGGCGCCGGGGCCCGCGAGGTCTATCTGATCGAAGAACCCATGGCGGCCGCCATCGGCGCGGGCATGCCGGTGGACGAGGCCAAGGGCTCCATGGTCCTGGATATCGGCGGCGGCACCTCCGAGGTGGCGGTGATCTCCCTGAACGGCATCGTCTACTCGGCGTCGGTACGCATCGGCGGCGACCGCTTCGACGACGCCATCATCAATTACGTGCGCCGCAACTACGGCACACTGATCGGCGAGGCCACCGCCGAACGCATCAAGCATGAGATCGGGTCGGCCTTTCCGGGCACCGAGGTGCGCGAGATCGAAGTCAAGGGGCGCAACCTGGCCCAGGGCGTACCCCGCAGTTTCACCCTCAACAGCAACGAGATCCTGGAAGCGCTCCAGGAGCCGCTGTCGGGGATCGTGGGGGCGGTCAAGACCGCCCTGGAACAGACGCCTCCCGAGCTGGGGGCCGACGTAGCCGAACGGGGCATCGTGCTCACCGGCGGCGGTGCCTTGCTGCGCGACCTGGATCGGCTGCTGATGGAAGAAACCGGCCTGCCGGTGGTGGTGGCGGACGATCCGCTCACCTGCGTGGCCCGCGGCGGCGGCCGGGCACTGGAGATGATGGATGAAAAGGGCGGCGACCTGTTCGCGGTCGAGTAGCCCGTCAGGCCAGTCCCGCCCCCTGTTTGCGACGCGAGGATCACCATAAAGTTACTCTTCACCCAAGGACCGTCCATCACCGCGCGGCTGGTGGTATTCGTGCTGGTGTCCGTGGTCCTGATGACCGTCGACCACCGCCAGCATCACCTGAACCAGGTCCGATCGGCCCTGTCGGTGGTGGTCTATCCGCTGCAGTATGTCGTGAATTTTCCGGTTGAAGCCGGCGAGTGGCTGAAGGAGAACCTGACCAGCCGCCGGCGGCTGGAAGAGGAAAACGCCAGCCTGCGCACCCAGCGTCTGCTGCTCAAGGCCCAGCTGCAGAAGCTCTCCGCCCTGGAAGCCGAAAACATCAGGCTGCGCGAGCTGCTGCAGTCGTCCTTCAAGGTGGGCGAACGGGTGCTCATCGCTGAGATATTGTCCGTGAACCTGGACCCCTACAAACACGAGATACTGCTGAACAAGGGTTCCATGGAGCATGTGTACCAGGGGCAGCCCCTGCTGGACGCCGACGGGGTCATGGGTCAGGTGGTGCAGGTCGGACCGCTGAGTTCCACGGCCATGCTGATCACCGACCCCAACTCCGCCATTCCGGTCCAGGTCAACCGTAATGGGCTGCGCAGCATCGCCTTCGGCACCGGCGCCATCGACCGCCTGGAGCTGCCGCACCTGCCCAACAACGCCGACATCCGCAAGGGCGACCTGTTGGTGACCTCCGGCCTGGGCCGGCACTTCCCGCCGGGCTACCCGGTGGCCGTGGTCACCTCCGTCGAACAGGACCCCGGCCAACCGTTCGCCCAGGTCAGCGCCATGCCCCTGGCCCATCTGAACCAGAGCCGCGAAGTGCTGCTGGTGTGGCCCGGCGACCATCGGGTGAAGCCCCATGACCGTGCCGCCGACGGCACGGGGGATAAGCACCACGCAGACCGCAAACGTCAGGCGGCGACCCGCGCGAAATGACCACACTGGTACGCCACCATGGCGGCGGCATCATCGCACTGACATTCCTGGTCGCCATGGTCCTGACCATCGTGCCGCTGCCGGAGTGGGCGCGCATCGCCCGTCCGGACTGGGTGGCCCTGGTGTTGATCTACTGGTGCATGGCACTGCCCCAGCGGGTCGGCGTCGGCGTGGCCTGGGTGGTGGGCATACTCATGGACGTACTCACCGGCACGCTGCTGGGCGAGCACGCCCTGGCCCTCACGGTGGTCGCTTTTCTCACACTGAAGCTGCACCAGCGCATCCGCCTGTACCCGGTGTGGCAGCAGTCGATCACCGTGCTGGTACTGCTGGCGCTGAACCAGTTGCTGATACTCTGGGTCAACGGCATCATGGGACGCCCGACCCAGTCCTGGTTGTATTGGACACCTTCGCTGCTCGGCATGGTGTTGTGGCCGCTGGTATTCGCCATGCTGCGCAACCTGCGGCGGCGCTTCGCCGTGAGTTGACACCCCCGGCAACCCCTGATGCCCTGCGCCACCGCCCGGCGCTGCGCCGGCACCGGACGGGATTGACGAGACCGGACCGCACCCGATAATGGCCCGCCAGATTCAGATCAAAGACCATCTGCTGGAAAGCCGGCTGTTCATGCGCCGCACCGTGGCGGCCCTGATCATCAGCGTGCTGCTGGTGTTCGCGCTGATCGCGCGCCTGGTGTTCCTGCAGGTGATCTCCCACCAGCACTTCACCACTCTGTCCCGGGACAACCGCGTAAAGCTGCTGCCCATTCCCCCGACCCGCGGCCTGATCTACGACCGCAACGGCGTGCTGCTCGCCGAGAACCTGCCTTCATATCGCCTGGAGATCATCCCCGAGCAGGTCAAGAACATGAAGGCCACCATCGCGGCACTGTCCAAGATCATCAATATCCGGGATATCGACATTCAGCGATTCGACGAATTGCGACGCCGCAAACACTCCTTCGACGCCATACCCCTGCGTTTCCACCTGAGTGATGCGGAGGTGGCCCGGTTCGCCGTGAACCGCTACCGCTTTCCCGGCGTGGATGTGGAGGCCGGACTTACCCGCTACTACCCGCTGGGCCCGGAAGCCGTGCACGCCGTCGGCTACGTGGGCCGCATCGATGCCCGCGAGCTGCAGGAGGTCAACCAGGCCAACTACCGTGGCACCAGCCATATCGGCAAGACGGGGGTGGAACGCAGTTACGAGAATGTGCTGCACGGCGAGGTGGGCTACCAGCAGGTGGAAACCAATGCCGAAGGGCGCATCGTGCGCGTGCTGTCGCGCACCCCCCCGGTGCCCGGCCGCAACCTGTACCTGACCCTGGACGCCCACCTGCAGGCGGTGACCGAGAAGGCCTTCGGCGACAACACCGGCGCCGCCATCGCCCTCAACCCCAAGACCGGCGCCATCCTGGCCATGGTCAGCATGCCCGAATACAACCCCAACCCGTTCGTGAACGGCATCGAGCTCAAAGACTACCGCGCACTGCAAAAGCACAGCGGACGTCCCTTGTTCAACCGCGCCCTGCGCGGCCAGTACGCACCCGGGTCCACCATCAAACCGTTCGTGGGTCTGGGCGGGCTGGAGGACGACGTCACCAAACCGGATACCACCACCTTCTGCCCGGGCTACTACCAGCTGCCCGGCAACAGCCACAAGTACCGCTGCTGGAAGCGCTGGGGTCATGGCAACGTGGACATCACCCAGGCCATCACTCAGTCCTGCGACGTCTACTTCTACAACCTGGCCCATGAAATGGGCATCGACCGGCTCCACAATTTTCTGGCCAAGTTCGGATTCGGCACACGCACCGGCGTGGACCTGGTGGGCGAGCTGCCCGGGCTGCTGCCTTCACGACAGTGGAAGGAGCGCGCGCGTCATCAGCCCTGGTTTCCCGGCGAGACGCTGATCACCGGCATCGGACAGGGTTTTCTGCTGGTGACGCCGCTGCAGCTGGCTGCCGCCACCGCCGCCATGGCCGAGAGGGGACTGCGTGCCCAGCTGCACCTGGTGGGCGCCGAGCAGAACCCGACCAACGGCAACCTGGATCCGCTTCCCATCCACATGCTGCCCCGGGTACCGGAAGGCGACCCCAAGGACTGGAACATCATCATCCAGGCCATGGAGGACGTGGTGGACAACCCCCACGGCACGGCCCACCAGCTCAAGAAGGAAGCCGACTACACCATCGCCGCCAAGACCGGCACTGCCCAGGTCTTCGGGCTGGGGCAGGAGGACACCTACAATCCCAAGGAACTGGCGAGAAGGCTGCGGGACAACGCGCTGTTCATCGCCTTCGCCCCCGTTGCCGACCCGCGTATCGCAGTGGCGGTGATCGTGGAGCACGGCGGCGGCGGCAGTTCCGCGGCCGCCCCAATTGCACTGAAAATCATGAACACTTACCTCAATGGCGGTAAGAAGGACGACAAACCATGATCCTGACGAGCGCCGACCGGGAAGGAACCGCTACCGGCGGCTGGCAACAGCGGCTGCACCTGGATGCCACTCTGCTGGCCGCGCTGATCGCCCTGTGCGGGGTGGGACTGGTGGTGCTGTACAGCGCCAGCGACCAGAACATGGACATGGTGATACGCCAAGTCATCCGCCTGGGCATCGCCTTCGGAACCCTGCTGGTCATCGCCCAGATTCCGCCCGGGATCCTGTACCGGTGGACGCCGTGG
>Ga0307441_1000200_pt1 | contig 23286 bp, 28 predicted proteins | sample SalMarWE160420MG_FD_202149 | JGI IMG/M metagenome (GOLD analysis project Ga0307441, IMG submission 202149) | Salt marsh sediment microbial communities from the Plum Island Ecosystem LTER, Massachusetts, United States - WE1604-20 | ecosystem: Environmental > Aquatic > Marine > Intertidal zone >... | reverse complement strand
CGGATAATAAACAGATTTTTGCAAAAATATATATTGGTCAAGAAAATGTGCAAATTACTGTTGATTACCTGAAAGAAGTTGAAAAAGACAAACCACCTTTTGCTAAAAAAGGTAGAATAAGTATTCAAGTTCGTAAAACTGATTATACTAAACGTGATAACGATGGCAAATCAGTAATTAATCGATTGACAAATTACTTAGAGAGTTTGTTTTTTAAGGAGTTGGCAAATGAAAGTTCACATACAAGCCATGAAGGAGTTATTGAGTCCGGAAGAGGTGTTAAACAATATTCCGCCGGAAAAACTTCAGGAACTACGGGGAAAGGGCAAACTTCAAGCGTATATAATAGCGCAAGAAGGAATAAGTCAACCGAAACTCCTGGAGGACGGAGCAGCGAAAAAGTTGACGTGGCCAAAGGAACTGATACAAAAGATTAGCACTAAAATAAAAAATGGTTTAAAGTTTTTTGTTAATCATAGTGAAGAAACAAATTCACATGAAAACAGAAAATCAGTAGGTGAGGTAGTTGGTTCATTTGTCAAAAACATAGGAAATAAACTATCTAATATTGTTATAGGCTATTTTCAGGATGCAGATTTAGTTGAAAAAATGGATATCAATTCAATGGAAGCTGATATTAGCATTAATGAAAATACAGGTGTTGTAACAGACATGAAGGAAATGACTGGCATTGCGCTTGGTTCAAGCGAAATCAACAGTCCAGCATTTCCTGGAGCTGTACGTCTTACCTCAATTCAATGTTTTGGTATTGAGGATAAAAAGACTTTAGGAGATGAAGGAGGCCAGGAGATGGCAGTTACTTTTGATGAGGTTAAAGCCTTTGTAAAAAGCAATCATGTTTATCCGCATCAATTATTTGATGATGATATGATGAAATCTGACAGAGAGTTTGGTAAACTTTACACAGAGAATACTGAACTTAAAACAAAAAATGAAACATTGCAGAAAGACTTTGATGCTTATAAGCAAAAAAGTGATGAAGCAATAAAAGAATCAGAACGTATTAATTCTAAAGCGTTGCTTAAAAAATTAATGCCTGAAGGCTTAACCAAAAAGCAAACAACTTTTATTGAGGAAAATTTTGATCCTGAGAAGTTTGATGATCTTAGTGAGTCAGGTTTAAAGGGTTATATAGAAAACTCAACAAAGGAATTTGCTAAAATGGCAAAAATCTTTGGTACTGAAACTTCTACTGAAGCTTCTACTGAAACTGAAGAAAGTGAAGAAAACAGTGGAAGTATTGATGCTGTAGATGATGCTGTTAATTCTATTATAGGAGCAAAATAATGGCTCAATTTCTTGAACTTAAATCTGCAAATTATGAAAGCATTGAAGTTGTTATAGCTGGAGCAGCTGTTGTAAAAGGTGATTATGCTACTTACAATGACATCAATGGTTTTTATATTTCAGATGGAGCAATTGGTGATACAGTTATTCTTATCACCAAGGCTGAAAAAGTAAAAGCAGTCAAACAAGCTGCACTCGCTATTAATAATGGTGATGCAGTTTATTATGACTCTGCAGCGGATGAAGTTGATAAGACAAATACAAATGATCTTGTTGGGTTCTGTATAAAATCAGCATTAGCAGGAGATACACACGTTATGATTAACTTCAATGGCTATGCTAAATTCTTAAAGACGTAAGGAGTGTAATATGGATTACGAAAAATTATTTGATCTCGTCTGCCATATGTGCGGTAAAAGAACAGCTGGTACTAACTACAAAATGGCTGTTGACTCAAAAAAGGAAATTACACTCAATCCACAGCAGCAGGTTGAGGTTGCTGACAAAACTATTCAGGCATTTCTTTTTAATGCAGCACAGAAAAGTCCAATTGACAAAGAAGTACAGATACAGGCTTTCTGGGGTTCTTCTGATTTACCTGTACTAACGAAAGATGTTTTTAACGTCTTTAATCAAGTACCTAATTATGATTTGTTTTGGCAGGAATGTTTTAAGGGTGTCGCTCTTAAAAAAGGACAACTGTCATGGGAAATTGCAACAATTAATTCTGGTTCAGTTTTTAAACTTATACCTGAAGGTGGAAAGGTAGAGTTTGAAAAGTTTGATGGCTCAAAAGTTTCTGTAGACATACAGAAATATGGTATGGGTTTAGGTGTTACTTGGGAAACAATTGAAGGTCGCAAGCTTTATAGATTTGTTGAGCAGATGGATGATGTAAGGGCAAAACTTTACAACCTATGGGCAGACACTCATTACGGACTTCTTGCAACAGCTGGTGCAACAAATGCTATAGCATGGCAGGGAGTTGCAACTCAATCAAGAATTGACAGAGATATTCAGACAATTAATGTTGGTTATGAAACTCTTGGTGAGGACAACAAAGATTCTGGCTATGGTGACACTGCAAATGCGATGATGCTTCTTTTTGCAGCACCAAAATTGAAAGCAAGAATAAATCAAGCACTTCGCGCAACAGACAGAGGAAAATCAGCAACGGGTTCCGGAGTAGCTGCAACTGTTGGTGACACTGGTATAATAGTTGAATATAATGTATCACCAAGATACACCTTCAATTCAAATATTGCTGCAAATAAAGCTCTTCTTGTTTTGCCTGGTCACAAAATACAGAACTCTGTTTATCTTAAAGAACTTGGTCTGAGCAAGAAAGACATTGAAACTCTCAATGAGCTCAGAACATATTGGACAGCCTTTGGCGCAGCCATTGGTGATAATGACCAAGTGTACGAATTATCTTTTGCATAAGAGGTAAAAAGAATGGCTATTAGCGTTGGAACAAACAGTTGGGTGACTATTGCGGAAGCAGATGTGTATTTGACAAATAGACTTGATGCAGAAAATTGGTTCTTACTCACAGATGAAGAGGACCCAGGCGAAGCATCAAAAACAACTTATCTTGTCACAGCATTTTATATGCTATATAACAATACTGATTTTCAAATAGCACTCGACTGTTCCGACGTTAATGTTAAAAATGCACAATGTGAAATGGCTTTATTTCTTTTAAATAATTATGCTGATTTTTATAGGCGCATGAGTTTAATTGCTTCAGGCGTTGATGATTTTACAAGATCAAAATGGTCTGAGACTTTAGGTAAAATTGAAATACCTTATAACATTATTGGTATGTTAAGGTTCTATGGCTCAGCAGCTGGAATTGCAACATTAAAATCGCCTTATGATGAGTGAGTATGGCAACAAATTTATTTGAACAAGATTTTAATAAAAGAATATCTGTATTAAATGCTAAGATGGAAAAATTAGCAACAAAATTACAGAGAACTATTCAACAGGCTTTAACAAATCCAAGTTCAAGTACAGCATATTGGGCATCAGTAAATAAAGAAATTGAAATCTTATATGCTGAAATGAATGAAACATTTGCTTTATGGGTAAGTAAAAATGTGCCTAATAGGTTTATTAGATCTATTAAAAATATGATGAATTACATCAATAAGCAAAAAATTATTACAGAAAGGGCAGCGAGAACATTTACAAAAATGATTAATTCTCGTTATGTCACAAATATTTCGCAGATATTATATCAAGATGCTATATTGTCAATGAGCTCAGCTCTTGATACTGGAAAAAGAAATATGTTGCGGTTAACAAGATTAACCCAACAAAAATTAATTGATGAGAGTTTAATTAATTTTACATTAGCTGACACACTAGTAGGAGGAGATTTAAAAGCAGGAATTAGTCAATTACATTTACAACTGTTAAATGCTTTGGGCAATAAACAGTTTGTTCAAGCTGGTTCAAGAAAATATAACCCCGCTTATTATGCCGAAATGATAGGCAGAGTAAAGTTTCATGAAGCACAAGCTCAAGGTGCTTTAATAACATGTGCAAATTATGATACTGACATTATTCAAGTGTCAAGTCATAATACTACAACAGAAATTTGTATGCCTTTTGAAGGAAAGATATTTTCTATCAGTGGGAATGATAAGAGATTTCCACCTTTAGATGATATTCCTCCTTTTCATCCTAATTGCTTACATAATTTATACCCTTATTTTGAAAGTGCTATGGAAGCAACAGGTACTACAAAAGGATGGAGCGATTTTTCTTGGGGCATAACTGATCGCCCTCCAGGAAATAGTTCATTTATACCCTTAAGCGAAAGGACAATAGTATGAGTTTATATAGTGTTGATTTGATTGAATGGACATCTGTAACTGAAGATGAAAATGGTGTTAAAACAGAAGCTGTTGCAGTACCTATAAAATGTCAAATTGAAAATGTAAGTGAACTTATTGCTATGAGTAATGGTCAAGATTTAATGTCAAATGCATTAATTTTGATTGATGAAGAGTATGCAATTAAGCAAGGTGATTATATATTGTTAAAAGAAAAGTTTGGTGTATTAACAGGTGACTCCAGACTTTATACTGTTATTAAAGTTGATATTCCCTTAAACTTTTCTTTTAGCCATATGGAGGTATGGATTTAATGGCTTATAATTCAAATCCAATGTCAATTGACTTTTCTTCTTTTAATAATGGCATTTCAAAACTCATGAAAAAGATGCCAGAAGAAATGATAAAGGCATTAGAAATCGCCGGCATTCAATTTATGACATGGTGTAATCAAGGAAGTCCTAAACAACCAGCAAAACCGCCAATAAGATTTGGTGTATTGAGAGGGTCAAGTTCAGTTTTTGTTAATAGTAAATTAATCAGTGTTTATAATCAGCAAATAAAACAAGGTGCAAAAGATATACCAACACCAAATAAATCACAACGTACTGATAAGTTTGAAATTGTTGTTGGTTGGAACACAGATTATGCTTCTAAAATGCATGAGTGGACTGGTCACTGGGGCCCGTTCACTCAACAAGATGGAGATGCTGGAAATAAATGGGCTGAGAAACATTTGAAATCTGACAAAGAAGCATTAATATCAATGATTACTATAGACTTTAAGAAAAGGGTAGGCTTATGATACATAATTTTTATCTATGGTTAAAGACACAATTGCCTACATTAACATTTACAAAGCATAATTTTAAAAAGAATAGTAATAGTACCTGTATACTTGTTAGGCAATATGATGGCGTTCCTGGACCTGAGTATTATGATAGAAAGGATTTTTATTTGCAAATAATTTCAAGAAGTAAAGAGGATCATGAAGCATTTACTAATGCAGTAACAGTTAATAATTTGTTGATGCATCAGTTTATGATAGTTTTACCTGCAGTAACTGTTGATAGTGTAAATTATCCATCAATTGTTGCTTCTAAAATATCAACCAATCAACTACCTGGTGGTATTGGAAGTGATAAGGAAATGCGATATATGTATGTTTTCAACATTACTATAGTAACGAAATAAATATAGGAGGAAAAAACATGAGTCTTGGTGGTTTACTATTAGTAGGCAATTCAAAGTTAGTTGCTGAACCTTTAGGCGTTGTACAACTTGCTTTTGGAGGCTATGATTTAGGAAAGACTGTTGAGGAAGCAACACTTTCGCCGGATTCTGATATAAAAGATATAATGTATCAGCAAGATGGTACAAAAGCTGCAGATCATGTTATCACTGGCGAAGACTGGGTTTTAAAAACAGTGTTTGGTGAAATAAGCACTAAATTACTTGCTCTTTTAAAATACGGTATTGAAACTTTAAACGATTCAACAAGTGATGATCATGGTTTATTTGGCAGACAGCAATATAAATCAATGCGTGATAATTTTGCTGATGTTCTTAAAGTTGCGGCTGTTTCCGGGGATGGCATACCATCTGAACTTGAAGAGGACACTATGTTTTTCTATGAAGCAATCCCTATTATTGATGGAACATTAATAAATTGGGGTGCTGACAGCCAGAGAAACTTAACAGTTAACTTCAAAATTAAGTGGCATAAGTTTGCTACTGGAGAAAGCGGAACACATGAAGGAGCTTATGGCTATTGGGGTGATCCAGCTGAGGAAGATGTACCTGCAGCTGTATGGCCTGATGTTGCTGCACCTGTTATTGTCACGGCAATAGCAACAGCTGCTATTACGCTTGAAGTAACTTTCAATGAAAACATTGCTTTCCAAACTGCATTTGATGCAGCTCATTACATTGCTGATGTTGATGGTGCTTATTCAGCACCAACTGCTGGAGTTATTGCAACAACTAAGTTGACCTTAACTTTTGCTGCAGCAACTTTCGCCCCTGGTGATGTTATTCACTTGTCTATAAGTGCTATTGCTCTTGAAGACACTGATGCAACACCTAATGAGTATCCTGGAGTTGCAGCTCAACTTGTAACGAACAGTGTACCTTAAGTAAATAGCGTGGTTGAAATATACCACGCTTATTTTTCAATTTAACAAGGAGTTTTTATGAAATTTGAATGTGAAAAAATAGACATGGATATTGACTTAACAACTATGAAAGGTGAAAAAGTTCAACTTATTTTCAAAGAAGCATTAACAGTTGATTTAGCTGAAAAAATAAATGCTAAATTAGGTGCTTATGAAAAAGAGTGTGACGAGAAAAATAAAAAAGAGCCTCGCTCTATTACACATCATACAATACTTGCAAATGAAATGTCAATTTTTTATCCTGATGTAAAACCTCAATGGTTTAAAAGTAATGTTGACCCTTGTACTCTTCAGGCAATGATTAATTTTCTTGCTCAGGGCTTAGTGGGTTTAAAAAAAAGAGAAATGAATTAAACATTATAATTGAAGGTTTAAGTTTAGGTCTATCAGTAACTGATACAAAGTTTCTGATAGACAATTATCATGAACTTGATTGGTTTTTTTCCAAACTTGTTTTTGAGAATAAAAAGAATAGGATACGTAGACAAATTGATATGCTTGAAACTATATTAATGAGTAGAAGCAAAAAACCAGCTGCAATAGAAAAATGGTTTTTAGATAGTGAAGATTTTTTAAATGCTGAATTTGTATTAAAAAAATTAACTTATCTTGAAAGATTAAAACTTGAGAAGAAGAATAAAAAATTGACATATTTTTATAAATTAAAAAAGGCAAAAAGAGACAAACTTAAGAGGAAGTAAAAGATGGCTTTTAATGCAGGTGCTATAATTGCATCAACTAAAGTTAACATGAAAGGTTTTACTAAAGGTCTCAGTTCTATGAAGTCCTCTGCAGGTATTGCAGGGAAAGTAATAGCTGCTGCTTTTGGTGCTGCTTTAATGGTTGCAACTAAAAAAGCCAATGATTATGCGAAGTCAATGAAAAATGTATCAACACTTGTTGATACTTCAGCAGTTAATATAAATAAATTGAGTCAAGAAGTTTTAAAACTTGATCCAGCTCTAGGTAACGCTATACAAATAACTGATGCATTATATCAATCTTTTTCATCTGGTGCAGACACTGTTGATGAGGCAATGAAGACAACAGTTGATTCAGCTAAATTTGCCAAAGCGGGATTAACTGATGTTTCAACTGCAGTTGATGTTTTAACAACGGCAGTAAACGCTTATGGTAAGTCAGCTATGAATACAACACAAGCAGCAGATATTTTCTTTACAGCTATTCGTGAAGGTAAATTGACGGGTGAAAGTTTGTCTGGTGCAATTGGTACATCTATTCCTTTGTTTGCGGCTACTGGAATTAAGCTTGAAGAATTAGCAGCAGGTATGGCCGCAATGACAAAACAAGGTGTTGATGCTGCTAATTCAACAACACAATTAAATGCTATTGTAAATGCTTTTTTAAAACCAAGTACAAAAATGAAAGCGACATTAGAAGAATTAGGATATAGTTCTGGTTCTGCTTTTCTTGAAGCAGAAGGCCTTGCTGGTGCCTTGAAAATGTTAGAAAAAAATACTAATGGAGATGCTTCCGCATTATCAGAATTGTTACCAAACATAAGAGCATTAAGGGGAGCAATGGCTCTTACTGGTGTAGGCGGTGAAGAGTTTACTGATATACTAGGTGAGATGTCAACAGCAGCTGGTGCTACCCAAGAGGCTTTTGATAAACAAGAAAAAACATGGGATACTTTTAAAAATCAGTTAACTAATTTAGGTATTGTTGTTGGTCAAACAGGAAAAGTTATAGTTGATAAATTATTTATAACGTTAGGTAAAACAATTACAAAAATACAAAATTTTTTAACTTCAGCAAAAGGTATGGAGTTAATGGAGAATATTGCTAATGCCGTAACAAATGCTATTGATGGTTTGTTTAAAGCTTTAGAGCCAATAGGAAAAATTATAGCAGGGCTTGTAAAAAGACTTGCTGAAATGGATGCTGGACAAATAAAGTTTATGCTTAGCGCAGGATTAGTCATTGCTTTATTACCAAAAATTGTTTCTGGTATAAAAATGGTTTCTGCTGCTTTTTCTTTTTTAGCAGCTAATCCAGTTGTTGCAGTTGTTGCAGGGGTAGCAGCAGTAACAGCGGGTTTAGTAGCATTAGCAAGAGCAAGTCATAAAAGAATGATAGCAGATTTAAGTGATAGATTTGGCGATCTAGCAGAAGAGGCGGGATTGGCTGGTAAGGAAGCTGAAAATTTTGTTGATCAAGCTGGAAGGATAGAAGATGCTTTTTCCAGGACTTCAGCTATGGGCGTAACTAGTTATGATGTTATTGCATCAAGTGTTAGTCAATTATCGCAAGAACTTGGTATTGCTGAAAGTGTTGTTGCTGAAATAGGAAGTAGATCAGAAACTTTGTCGGAAGAGTTTAAAAATCAGTTGTTGTTAATAAAAGAACAAGCAATTGAAGGTGAGAGTTATGGTAGAGCTCTTCAATTATATAATCAGTACGCTGAGGAAGCCACAGTATTACAAGAAAAACAAAAAGCTTTAGCACAAGAAAGGAAAAAAGCTGAGGAAGCAATAGCTGAAGCACTTAAGAAACAATTGGAATGGCGTTTAACTGATGAAGAACAAGCAGAAGAAAGAAAAAAATCTTTAGCTGAGTATGAAGAACAGTATTTTATTTATGAAAATAAAAAGAAGTTAGGACTCTTAAATGATAAGCAAGCACTTGAGGAGCAGAAAAGAATAATTGAAGAATATCAAAGTGCTTTACTTGAGGCACAATATACAGGTAAAGATGGTTTTATTGGTGATAAAGCTTTAGTAAAAACAAAAGAAGATTTAGAGGAAATCGAAAAAGCTTTAGATAAAATGAACAGCAAAATAGGTGGCGATACTCTTCAGCAAAGATTGAATGATCAATTAACTATGTTTAAAACAGAAAGGGATGAAGAACTTGCGCATCTTGCTTTTATTTTAGGTGAGCAAGACAGACTTGAACAGGAAGCTGCCGCAAAACAAGAAGCACTTTTAAAAGAAAGACAGCAAGCTTTTGAAATGTATTTCTCAGCAATTTTAAAAGTTGCACAAACAGGAGCAGATTTAATTTTTGGCACTGTAAATAATAATATACAAAGAGAAATAAATGCTGAGCAAGAAGCTTCAAATGTTAAACTTTCTGAAATTGAAGATAGATATAATAAAGGCTTAATAACAGAAAAACAATATAGTGAACAAAAACAAGTATTAGAAGATAATGCTAATACTAAGATGAATGAACTTTTAGAAAAACAATTTGAAAATCAAAAAGATCAAAAAAGAGCAGGTGCTGTTATAGATGCTGCAAGTTCAATTATGGGTTGGTGGTCACAAGCTCCTTCTATGGGACCAATAGCTGGACCAATATTTGGAACAGTAATGTCTGGATTGACTGCTGGAGCATTAATAAAGCAATTAGCTGAAATAGATAATCAAACATTTACACCAATGAGAAAAGGTGGTCCTGCTTCTGGGCTTATAAGAATGAATGAAGACGGTGGAGAAATGGCTTGGTTGCCAGATGGTTCATTTGTGTTACCTCACGATATGTCAAATGCTTTAGCTAATAAAGGAAATAATATTTATGTTTCTTTTGATGGCGCTAATATAAATAATGAAATTGATTTAGAGTACGTCACTGAAGTAGTTGCAAATAAAATAGGCAGAGAATTGAGGTTGTCGAGATGATTGAATACAACTTACAAGATATAGATGAAAATGTTTTTGAGCTCAATGGCTCTTCTATTGCTGTTATTCCAAGAAAATCAATGACAATTGATTCTGAGTCTTTTATGATTGATTCAAGAACAGAAGAAAATAGTTTCTTAGCAGGCGAAATTAAAATAGGTGATAATAGATTAAAGTCAAGAATGTTACCTTTTTCATTTAATGTAACAGCTACAACTGATTCTATTTTCAATACTCTATTAAATAATTTTATATATCAATTAAATAAAGTGTATTATTTAATTGATAATACTAATTCAAAAAGAATAAGAGTAAGTTTAGATAATTTTTTAATAACTAATGATACAGGTTCACATAAAAGGTCAGTTGATATTTCATTTAAATTAAAATGTTTAGACCCTTTTTGGGAAGATTTAACAGAGCAAACTATTTCAGGAACAACTGTTGCTGATACTTGGAAGGAAATAACTTTTAATAATTCTGGTTATATAGAATTATATCCAGCAATAGAATTAAATGCATCAGCACAATGTACATATGTAGAAGCATTAATAAATGTACAATCTATAAGAATAGAAGACGCTTTATTTGGAACGACAAACTACGAGACTATGGAAATAAATAGCAATAAAGGATATGTTAAATTAGGCTTAACTGACAGAACTAAAAATATAATTGGTGGTTTAGGTTTTATTTCTATACCAGTAGGTTCTTATATATTAAAATTATTAACAGAAGTATCTTGTGATTATACTATTAAATACAGAAGGAGGTATTTTGTATAATGGCAAGTATTATTGAAGCAAGACTTATGTCTATTACTGGTGAGGAAGTCTACCGAATAATAGGTAATACTGAGAGAGGTGCTATATTATCATGTACTTTTGAATGGGAAAAAATAGGTGGACTTAGAAATTTTGAAATGAACATCAATAAAAATAATGATGTGCCTTTATTTAATGGAATGCGTTTTGATTTCTATTTTAGAGATGATACATTTTTAACAAATACTAAAATATTTTCTGGATATTCAGAACTGACTCCAGTCAAAGAATCTAATTCAAATATAATGATTATTTCTGGAAAAGGGTATTATTGGAAACTTGAGAATAAAATATTAAATCAAGATTTTTCAAGTGTAACAATACAGGAGGTTATAGAGTATTTAGATCTAACTGATTTAGATATACAATTGTCAATTGACTATTTTTCAACACCAACAGGAACTTATAGTTTTGATTTTAAAGATAAGAATTATATACAAGTTCTTGATACATTATTGATGATAGCAAATAAGGAATACGCAACAACTCAATATATTTGGTTGATAAATGAAAAAAGAGAGTTGTGTTTTTATCCGCTTCCTTCTACTGGAGAAAATGTAAATCAGAAATTTTTTGAAGGATTTGATTTTCAAGCTCCAGAAGTATCTTATGATAATGAAATAATAAATAAGGTTTTAATATATAGACCTACATTGGCGGATTCTAAACAAACTGAATTAGTAGGAACATTTGAAGATACTGCTAGTCAAGATATAAATGGCATACATGATAAAAAAATAATGATTGGCGATTATGTTGATAATAATGCAGCTGAAGATTTTGCTGATGCTGTTTTATCAGAGTATAGTATGCCTAAGAAACTTATAGCAATAAATAATTTTTATAGAGCAGATTCAAAAATAATTAATGGTTTGATAGCTTATGACGATGGTTTGGATGCAGATACTATGGAAATAGATCGAGGAACTGGGCTTGAAGATTTTGAATATAGAGTTAGTGAATTAAGTGAAGAAAGATTCAGACGTATTTGGCTTCCAGATTTTTATGGTATATCTACTAAGCCGCAAGAAAAAATAACTCTTGTAAATGAATGTGATAGTTTAGATATTTGGTCGCAAAGTTTATCTAACTCAGCAATAATTGAATCTTCTGATTATGTATTTACTGGTAGACAAGTTTTTAAATGGACAAGAGATGCAAGTCAACCAGCGGGAGACTATATTGAACTTTCGCTTAATAATATTATTGGTAATCTTATTGATGTTCGTTTTAATATATATTTCAGCAGTTATGTTGCTAATATAACTTTTACTTTTTATGATTCAGAAGGAAACACTGTAACAATAACTCCTGACATTAATAATTCTGCCCTTGTCAATAATTGGGTACAATTTGTTGAAGATGTAAGGAGCATAGAAGAAACTAAAATATTGTATGTTAAAAAAGCAAGTAATCCATATGCTCCAATGGAAGTTACAAATGATTTAGAAGACAAACATTTACTTATAAGTCATACTGATGAACAAGTAATTAGGAACTTAGTGAAAGTTAGAATTACATTAGGGGCAGGAACAGTTAATGCTGATATTATTTATATAGACAGAATTGAAGCAAAAAATAAGTCATGGGAATATTCAAGGCTTAGTTTAGATAAAGCAAAATATACTATAGATAAAGATTATGTAATAAGTGATATTGAATTTGGTAATAAAAAAGTGTCTATAGTTGATGAAATAAAAGATGGTATTAAGAAAGGCGATTTAGCTTTTGATATGTTTGCTAAGGAGTAAGTATGAGCGATATTAATCTTGAAGAATTAAATGTAGTAACTGAAGCTATTGATGGCGATTTATTTCATTTAAGACGACCATCAGCAACTGGCGATCAAGATAAAGCAATAGAAAAAAATAATCTTGTCACAAGAACTGTGACTAATATTGTTCTTGATGAAGCTGTAATATCAATTGGTCAAATAGTTTGTATAAAATCAAATGGTCATGGTGAGCTTGCAGATATTACTGACACTGACAAAATAACTCTTGCAGGAGTTGCAACTGAAACAGGTGCAATATCCGCAACTATTAAATGTCAAAAAGTTGGTGAGCTTATAGCAACAGCTCATGGATATACAATAGGTAGACAATATTATTTAGGAAGCACTGGCTCACCAGTGTTAAAAGAAAATATACCATCTGGTGTTCCTTCTATTCCTTTATTTGCTGTTATAGACGCAAACACCTTAGATTTATCTGTTGGTCAGCTTGAAATAGAATCTAATGATTATAATCAAATGGTTATTGGTGATATTATTTATTCACATAATCCAGCAGATAGAGCAGGGTTTTTAAGAGTTGATTTTAACAATGCAGTAGCACAATCAGCCTATCACGATTTATATGCAATTGTTGGTGATCAATTTGAAACAGAACATACTAATGCTGGAGACTCAGCGAGTGGAGCTGGAAACTTTTATCCTACTTCTATTCCCGGATTTTATTCAAGATCTGCATTATCTTTAGATATAGCAATAACTTCTGTAGATGATAGTACGGAGAGAATTACTATACCAGTAGCTGATTATAATAGATTAAATTCTTTACGTGGATCTGGATTGCCAATTAAATTAACAGTAGTATCTGGAACACTAACAGGTGGTTTGACAGAAGAAACAAAATATTTTATTGGGTTTATTTCTTCTGGTATTATTTCACTTTATAATACTGAAGATGATGCAATAAATGATACGAGCCCTATAGATCTTACAGATACAAATACAGGAACTTATACATTTCATCAAACTGGAATAACACTTGATTTTTCACTTGAAGACCATAACCATAAATTGCAGACTGGTGGCGGATCCGGTAGTGCAAAAAGACTTGATACAGTAGCAACATACAGTGGTACTACTGATTATGGCTTAGATACTTTGTCAGCTGAAGATGCTAATGTGTCAAACGAAACTCGCCCGAAAACAATTATGCAATATGCTTTTATAAAAGCTGTTGACATTGATTTGACAAGTGGACAGAGTGTTACTGCTTTAAAATATGATTCTGGCTTTTCTGAAATAACTAATTGGCTGAATAGAAGAGATACATATACACATAATTTAAATGACAATTTATCTTCATTGTTAGTAAAAATATTTTTATCCTCTGATGGTACAGAAGCAAATGCAATTGAAGTAACAAATATTACATTTTCTTCATCAGCATTAAATACTGAATACAATTTTCAGATTGAATATAATGATGCTAACTCAATTATTATTGCAACCGGAGCAAATGGAGCAAGATATTATGACTCATCTGGAGATTCGGTTACCCTTGGTTCTTCACAGTCTTATTATTTGAAAGTGGTTATTTATAAACCACAGTTCACAACAAAAGTTTATGAGCCAAAAAACTTTTATTATGATCTAACTTCCAGTTCAGCAACGCATAATTTACCTGATGCAACAACATATATTGGAGAAATTACTTTGAGGTGTTCCAATGGTACATTCGGAACGAACAATCTTACTGTTGAAACTGTTGGAAGTCAAACAATAGATGGATACTCTAATTATGTAATAGAACTTGAAAATAAAGTTACTTTTGAATCCGATGGAACCAACTGGTTTATAAAAAACATCTATCAGCCTTTGAAAATGCATGTACAGCATCAGGAATCAGCTGGTACAGGTGGTGGCAATGCTTCAAATGCTTCCCCTTGGATAATAAGAACTCTTAATACTGAAGTCACAAATACAATTCCGGGAACTTCTTTATCATCTAATCAGATAACTCTTCCTGCTGGAACATATGATATAGATATATGGGGCAATTTTTTTAAATGTGGTTTTTGTAAAGATCGGTTTAGAAATGTAACAGATGGTGACGGATCACATGATATAATTTGCTCCACTGAGCTTACAGATTCAGCCAATAATGTTAGTATTACATCAAAAGGATCAAAAAGGATCACTTTGTCTGCATCAAAAACTTTTGAGCTTCAATATTATGTAACTATTACAAGGACTACAAATGGACTCGGTGTTGGTTATGTAACATTTGGAGAAATAGAAGTTCATGCGAATATTGAAATAACTAAAGTTGCTTAATAAGGAGTACATTATGAGTGATAATAAAACTGAAAGACGCGCAGGTATGAATATAATTATTCCAATAATCAAGGAAATATCAAAAGAACTTAAAGAAGTTAAAAAAGGACAAATTGAAACAAATACAAAAGTTGATTTTATTCATAGTAAATTGTTTATTCAGAATGGTGCTCCAGGATTAATACAACAATTTGAAGATAATGATAAGGCACTTGCTAAGGCTATAAAAGATTTGGATGAAAAAAAGATAATACCATTGTCAAAGTCTGTTGGAAAAGTAAAAGCAAAAGTTAATAAGATATTTATATTTTTTACAGCTGTTCCGTTAACGATTGGCCTTGTAGGGGCAATCATAGGAATAGTATTAAAGTTCACAAGGAGTTGAATTATGGAAATTAGTTTCATGTCTTTCTTAGAAAACGCTGGCCTATTAGGACTTATAATCTTAATAGTAGAATTGGTAAAAAAGTACTTGACAAAAGAACAGATTGAAAAACTTAAAAAGAAAAAGTTTTTTACAACATTATGTATCATTGTATCTTTTCCTATGTCAATCATAACTTGTTTGAAGGATGGTGCCTTCAGACCAGAAAACCACGTGACTGTTATTATAGGCTACTGTATTTTATTCTTTGTAATATATGCAACAGGTAGTCCATTCTTTTATGATGCTATACTTAAAAAGCTCATAAAGAAAAGGGAGGAATTAAGTGAATGAAAAACTTAAAAAATTTTTTGAAGGTGTCAAAACGTTTTTCTTTATTATTGGTATTATTGCTACTGCTGGTGGCCTCTTCATTTTCGGACGTTATTTTAACAGACGAGGAATACAATCAAGTAATGACGGAACTGGAGAACTCAAAAACGGAATTGGAGAACTCAGAAGAACGAATAAAAGAATTGGAACAGGACTTAGAAAGCTTAGAGACAACATTCACGACGCTAAGTCTGGGCTTGGAACTGCAATTGAAGTTCTTAAAAGAGCAAAAGAAAGATAAAATAATAAATGATCTTGGTTATATTGCATTAGGTTTTCTTGGAGGAAACTTAGTTGGTTTTCTTGGCGGTTTTGAGTTAGGGGTGCAAAGCAATAAATGAGTGATGATATAAGAGTTCCAGAGTTTCCGGAAAAGACTGATATTTTTGAAGATGATTATTTACACATACATGATTCAGTTTCTGGATACGACAAAAAAGTTAAACATAAAACTCTTTCAGATAATATTTTAAACAGTACTTCTTTTGATGCTGTTTTTAATAGTTTAAATACTGGTGCTATAGCTATAAAATTAAAATACTTCTCTGGTAGTGGCAGTAATCCATTAGTAATTGCTCATGGTGTTGATGTTACTAAAATAATTGGTGTTGCTTTTTTATATTATGATACAACTATTTCCAAATGGCGATATGCTACTATATCAAGGGACGCCACTAATTTATATATTTCAATAGGTGCTTCTGGTCCTTATGATTATAATGGTATTGTTGTATATACTTTGTAGGAATTATTATGGGTGAGTTTAAAGATTTAACTGAAAAAAAATATATGTCTGACTCTGATGAGTATCATGTTATTGATAATAACAATAAAGACAAAAAAATAAGTCATACCAATTTAAGATCATCATTGCTTGATAATAGTTCTTTTGATGTTAGGCACAATTCATACAGCACTGGTGATATAGGTATTAAGTTTAAAACAGTAAGCGGAGTAGTTGTAGATAGAAATCCTTATAATGATTATGCAGCTATTTCACATGGTATTGTTGATATATCAAAAGTAGTTGGTATTTTGTTTATACAAAATAAAAACACTACAAGCGGTTCATATGGGTATTATAGATTTTTTATAGATGATGATTATATATATGCTTTTCCTGTTTTTTCATCTGTTAGTGATACTGTAACAGTTTGTATATTTTATGAGGATTAGATTATGGCTAAGAAAAGATTGACAAATTTTCCTCCTATAACTTCTATGCTATCTGGTAATTTATTACACTACATGGATTCTATATCAAGTCAAAATAGAAAAAGTAATTATGATACTACTGAAGATGATATATTAATCAATGAAAATAAAGATCCTATTTTCAACAGTATAAATACAGAAAATCTATCATTAAAGTATAAGAAAGTTTCTGGAATAACAGACGGTACTGGTTATGCAACAATAGCACATGGCTTAGACCATACTAAAATAATTATTGTTGCTCCAATTTGTTTTAGTATAAATCCTACAGATGTAAGTAAAATAAATAACAGTGGTTTTCTTAGTGATGTAGACGCTACAAACATTAGAATATTTACAAGCTCAGGTCCATATGGTCCTAATGTTCCAGTTAATGCTCTAATTTTTTATATTGATTAAGGGAGGCGTTTATGATTTTAGGTCAAAGCGGTCTAACTAGAAAAGTACATTATTTTTCTCAAGAAAATAATGTAATTGAAACATTCACAAAGAAAAAATATAAAAAAAATTATCTTGAGTCTTGTGGAAATACTTGTGGTACAATGGGTTCTTGCATGATGTCAAAAAAACCAAAAGACATTGAAGTTGCTAAACCAAAAATATGGCAAGCTCAACCTGAAGACTATTTATTTTTATACATGAATGATTTCAGATTGTATAAAGAGTTTTTATCAATTAGAAAATTAGATTTAAAAAATGAGTATCCTGGAAATCGCGTTCCGCAGTATTATCCAAATGCATTAAAAGCAGTATTTGATATAGATGCTATATTCATTTGGGATGTTAATAAAAATTATTTAATAAATGAGATTAGAAAAAAGAATGTTGTTCAGATATGTTTGAAAAAACCTGGTCATTATATTTTACTTACAAACTTTGATACAATGACTGAAGAGTTTATTTTTTGTGACCCATTACCAAGCAGAAAGGTTTTGAAAAACAAAGGATGGATGGAGCGAATAAGCTATGATGAATTAAAAACAAACATTCAAGGCTTCTCAATTGTAATATTTAATAAACGTATTTAATTTGTTTAAAAGGTTTTTGTCGTGGAAACCTCCTTGTTAATTTGGGAGCCGAAAGGCTCCCTCTTTTTATTCTTTTAATGCCTTGAAAAGTTCAATAATATTATTAACAATAACACCTTTTTCTTTGAACATTTCCTGCGTATATTCCTCTCCAATAAAAGGCCACTTAAATATTCTAATAACATTTAAATCATCAATAACAGCTAATGCATATTTAGAAACATTGGTATTAACAAATCGTGTATGCCTATAACCCCAGGAAATTTGTAAGGGTTCCCATTTTATTTTTATATTTGTTGAAGAGCGTTTTGGCAAAGTAATATATTTCTGCTCTATCCATCCAGTAAAATATTTATTTTCAAAATAAATATCTGGTACGCCTAATTCAGTTGTACCTGTTTCTATTCTATGAAATATAAAATCTTCAAAGACATGCAAAAAACCATCACGCTTTACCCATGATTTAAAAGTATGATATATTTTATTTTCGTTTCGCATTTATTAGCTCCTTATATTTTTTAGCATCATAATCTTCAAGGTCAGCCCAATTAGGGCCAATCTCTGCATCAGCTTTTATTGGCACATTCAACTTAACACAATTTTCCATTATATAATTCATTTCTTCAAATGCTTCAAGTCCTTCAATTGTTTTTGGTACTGATACATCAAGCTCGTCATGTACTGTAATATGTGGATAAAGTACATCAAATATTCCTGCAGTATAAATGTCAAGCATTGCTTTTTTCATTAGATCAGCTGCTGAACCTTGAATTAATCTACAAAACATTTTATAAGCTTCATTTTTATTTAATAATCTTGAACGTCTACCAAGAAATGTTTTTATAAAACCTTTTCTAATTGCTTGTCTCTCAACTGCGCTTACAGTAGCTTTTATAAAAGGTGCTGCAGAATGATAAGTGTTTAATACACTATAACAATATTCAAGTGTCCATCCAAACATTTCAGCCATTAATCTTGCACCCATTCCATAAGCAACACCAAAGTTTAGGTTCTTTGCATATCTTCTTTTTAAACCTGTTAAATCAATTATAATTTGATGATAATCTGTGTTTGGGTCTGAATTATATCTTGATCTTACTTCATCGCTTCCAGGACCAACTGCAAAATGAGCTATAAATCTATATTCAATTTGCGACCAGTCTATTTTACCCCACCAACAATTTTCAAAAGGTACAAAAACTTCTCTACATATTTGGCCCCAAAACTCATCAACACCCTTTGATGGTATTTGTTGAAGATTAGGATCAGCCATTGAAAATCTTCCTGAGCGTGTGCCTTTTAATCCATTAGAACCATGTTCAATTTTAGTATTAAAATATGATGCATGAATTAAACCGTCAGGCATAACGTATCTTTCAAATGCTCCCATTAAAAATGTATTTAAATGCTTGTCACATTTCTTAGCATTAAAAATATCTGTAGCTAATTCAATTTCTTTTGACATTAAATCTTTTAACACTGCAGTATTTATAGATGGATTTCCTTTTTCTGTTAAAGGATATTTTATACCTTCATTATCAAATATTCTTGCAATCTGTTTTGAGCTATTCATATTAAATTCACCATATTGATTATAAAGACGCTCTTTAATTTCACCAAGCATATTATGTGTTTTAAGAGCGTTTCTATTTCTTTTGTCTATATCTATTTTTACACCTGTTTTTTTCATTAAACAAATAACTCTAATTAAATCACATTCAAGATGTAAAACATCAAGTAAATCTTGGTTGTATAATTTTTCCCATTGCAACTTAAATATTTTTACTGGTTTTAATGCATCATCAGCACCGTATTCCCTAGCAATATAATAAGGCATTTTATAAATCCAAGCACGAGGATCACCTTTTAAATTATTTGCTTCACAAAATCTTATCAACAAATCATTCTTTTTGCCTTCACCAAGATATTGTTTGCCTAATGTATCAAGATCAAGATGTTTCTGATTTTCGTCAATCAATGCTTGAGCTATTTGTATATCATATAATTGCCCTTTAACTTTTATGCCAAGAACATCTTCAGTATAACTAATGTCATATTGGATATTAGCACCAAGCTTTGGTATATGTTCAATTGACATAACTTCTTTTAAATATTTAATGTTCTTTTCTTTTTCTTCTTTTGTACAGTCATAATGATTTAAATTATAATATTCAAAAAATCCAGTTTCATCTGCTAAAGAAAAACCAAGGACATAGCCTTTCCCATCATAAATACTTGGCCCTAATTTATGATTAATTCCAGGATCGTATGTTTCAATATCATAAGAAATAATTTTTGAGTTTGAAAAATCTTTGTATTTAATTTCCATTTTCTCTTTTATCCTTTGCTTTTAGATAGCATTCATTACTACAATATCTTTTTGACCAATGAGTTGTTTCAAATATTCTGTCACAAATTAAACAACGTCTTTTTTCAGGTTTTTTCTTCTTAATAAAATTAAGTTGATATGCTTCTCTGCACAACGCTGAACAATAAACTTTCTTTGAGTCATTTGTTAAAAATTCTTTACTGCATTGTTTACATTTCTTTTGTACAGTTCTTTTGATATTATAATAATATTTCTTTTTAAAAACCTTTAATCTACATTCAGCAGAGCAATATTTTTGATAAGGCCTATAAGGATGAAACATTGAGCCACAGGCATTACATCTTTTATATTGATTAGCTGAAATAGATATTTTTTCTTGATTATCATTCATAAGGTTATATCTCCAGATTTTATTTATTTGAATATATTATATTCATTGACTGGTAAAGAAATACTAAATAAGTTATATATCTATATCACTTTTAGAAATCTTCATAGATCAATGAATTATAATAGATTAATGAATTAATCTTTATTATCTAAAAATCTATTTTTACCAGATTCGCTCTTTCTTCAATCAAAAACATTAAGTTACAAGCTGCATGAGCAAGATGGCTTAATCCAGATTCTTTATCAATTTCTTCACCATCTATATAAGCAAATATATGCCGAAGACAAGCATCATAATGTAATTCAGAATCCGTTGTTCGCCAATCTTCTTTATTACCATATTTTTCAACACCATATTCACGAACTTTTGCTATCTCGTCCATGAATGATTTATATATTAAAGACAGTTTTGGTTTGCCTTCATTTTTTTTCATTATCTTTTTCCTTTACGCCTGTTTCTTTTGATGGTAATAATTTTTCAAACGATTCTTGCGGTATTACACTTAGTTCTTCAAAAAATTCTTTTACTTCTTTACTTATTTTTATATAAAACTTTTCAAGACGCTGTATCTTAAATCGTTTAAAATAATTTATTTTATTTTTTAATTGATAGTATTGTTCAAGTTGTTCAAGACATATTCTAACATCAGCTATTTCTTCAGCAAGATGCATTGTACTTGCGCCTATAGCATCAGTTCTTAAAAGCTTAGTCAATTCTTTTGTTAATTCAGATAGCTCTTCTATGCACACGGCCATCTGGTGTTCAATACCATTTTGATGTATTATTAATTCGTACACTTCTTGTTTAGTCATTTATTGAATCTCCTCATAAATCTAAATGTTGATCATAGCCATTTTTAGTGTAACTATGTATCAATGTTAAACTCTTTTTTGCTCTTGTAAATGCTACATATAAGCAGCGTAATTCAGCGTCCATATTCTTTGTAAAACTTTCGAGGCAAGCTTTAGTAAAATCCATAAGCATTATTACATTATCAGCTTCACCTCCTTTTACACCATGTATAGTTGATATAGTTATTTTAATATTTTTTATATCTCTTTTATATTGAATAATTTTTCTGTAATATTCAGTTTCTTCAATTGGTAATTTAAAGTTCATAAACCAAGGTTTACCTAAGTCATAATTTTCACCAACATATATTTTTATTTTGTTTATTAATTTTATTATTTCTTCTTGATTTGATTTTCTTGCCTTTTCAAATATGTTTATAGCATCAACAACATGATAATCAATAGATAATTTTTCTTTATCATAATACACATAACCTTTTGATCTTAAATAATTTCTATATATACATAAGAACCAATTATTTCTAGTAAGAAAATAATATGTTTCATCTTCGTTTAGATTGCTTAATTCGTTTAACTCATTTAACCATAAAATATTACCACCCTCATCAATTGGTTTAAATATTTTTTCAACTCTATGCTGAATCCTGGAAGTTATTGTTTTTGAAAAATTAAGAATATTTTTTCTTAGTCTATATGATTGATTTAAAACTGTTCTTTTTGATTTAATATTTAAGAATACATTTAAGTCTGAACCATTCCATTCATATATTGCTTGATCATCATCGCCAGCAATATAAGCTCTTTTACAATTATGAAAAAATGTACTTACTAACATCCATTGTAATGTTGTTAAATCTTGCGCCTCATCAATAATTACAACTTCAGTTTCTATTCTTATTTTTTTATAAACAGCATTTTCAAGTATGTTAGTAAAATCAAAAATGTTATATTCTTTTTTATATCTTTCATAGTTCATTATAACATTATCTAATTTATTAATGTCAAGGTATGGATGAGTTTTTTCATATTTCCAGTAAGCTTCAATATTATTTCTTTTTAAAAAACATAAAAATAAATATATATCATCATTGTTATAAAACTCCTCTGTGTAATATCCAGTAAAGTTCATGCCCATAGCTTCAGAAAAATGTTTGTAGTCTTTTTTACCAATCATATCATAACGCGATAAGCCTAATTCTTTAAAAGCAATAGAGTGTAAAGTTCTAAAATAAGGGAAATCATCTTCTTTTAAATTAAACTTTTTAATAGCTCTATCTCTGCCTTCATAAGCTCCTTTACGAGTAAATGATACAAAAGCTATTTTATCAGGTGTAGTTCTTTTTAATTCTGTATCAAGTATTTCCATTAATTTAGTTGTTTTACCGCAACCAGGTGCACCAAATATAGTTTCTATTTCAGCCATCAAAAAATCTCCTTTTTATACTGTTTATAATCTGGTTTAAACTCAGCATACTGAATAAGTATATGTTCTGGCAATTGTTCTTTTGGAAATGATACAACATAAAATTGTTTTCCAGCTGCCCTTGTTCTTATATTTGATGCCTTCATATCTCTTAATATTGCATGAAGCGATTGACTTGAATCAAAATATCTAAATTGTTTTATTTGCGTTAGATATTCATAAAGGTCTGACATTCTAAATAAATAATTATTTTTGCTTTCATCAAAATAAACTCTTTTATGTAAAAGATCATCTTTAGTACGAGCCATTGCTCTTCCAAGAAGAAACTCAAAAAAGTAAGTTTTGAATAATGTTTGTGGTGAGCCCTCTTCTTGTTCGTCTATTACTTGCACTTCCATTTCAGCTAAATGTTGATTTACTAATTTAAACCACTCAGACTGTTTCATTTTAAAAGGAAGTGTTCTTAGTTCAC